>Ga0209541_10014686_pt1 | contig 11781 bp, 22 predicted proteins | sample RifCSPlowO2_01_FD_184027 | JGI IMG/M metagenome (GOLD analysis project Ga0209541, IMG submission 184027) | Groundwater microbial communities from Rifle, Colorado - Rifle CSP2_plank lowO2_0.1 (SPAdes) (version 2) | ecosystem: Environmental > Aquatic > Deep subsurface > Groundwater | place...
TAACCTTGTCCATGAACTCCAGATGCTTGATGTTGCATTTTTTCCTGCGAACATTTCCGTCGATTAAAACATAATTGCTGTCAATAATGTCCACTACAACTCCGAATTCTCCGCCATCCCTGCCTGCTATTTTCATAATCAATTGTCCGATTTCTACCATTTCATGCTCCTCGCTCTTTCAATCAACTTTTTTCTTGAGCATTGCGAGCAGAGATTTGGAAACTTTCTTGAAAGTGATTTTTCTGTTTTTGGGAGCGTTTTTAATTTTGTTGCGCGCACCCTTGCTATGCCCTTCAAAAGATTACCGCATTCAGTGCACCCTGGTTTTTTGGGTTTCCTTTTTCTGTAGTGTATATTTATTCTTGATGCTGTCTTTACAAAAATCTTCCTTAAACTTCTTGACCTGTGTTTTGGCGACGGCATTTTAATGCACCTTTAATATCTTTCTTAAAGCTATATTGAAAACTATGGTGAATATGAAATAAGTACCAAACCAACCCAAGCCTAGAAAAATCTTTCCATATGGGGTGTAAACATTCCTTATCCATGGGAGAAGGATAATAAATGGAATGAATGTTATCAGCATAGGTTTAATCTGATGCTTAAATGTTTCCATTGTTTTCTCAAAGGATTTTTTCTGGAGCTCCATCACTTTTTTGGTGTCGTGCTTAAACTCCTTCATCTCAGTTTGAATATCTTTTATTTCCTGCTTTATGCCTTTTAAAGCTTCTTGGTCTGTGAAATATTTGTAGATTAAAGTCGTGAAGAGCATCAATATGAAGGAGATGATCGCTAATCCTGCTAATGGATTCCAGGTTATAATCCAGCCGAAAATTGAGTTGAAAAAACTGTCGAGCACCATCTTATTCCATCATCCTCCTTAAAGCAGGATACATATCCATCATATGCTGCTGCGCAATTTCCTCGTATAATCTATAGATAATCATGACTGTCAACAGGATTCCTGTCCCCGATGTTAATGCTCCGAGGATATCTGCAAATGCAGCCAGCAATCCGATAGCAATTCCTCCCATTACAGTCAGCGGAAGAATATAGCGTTTTAAAATTCTTTCTAAAACCCTTTCATCTCTTCTGAAACCAGGGACTTGCAATCCTGATGCCAGGATGTTTCCTGCTTGGCTTCTTGCATCCATGCCAGATGTCTGCATCCAAAATATTGAAAATATTACTGCTCCAACAATCATAAATAAAATATATGTGAGGGCTTGACCAAAGATCTGCCAATTAAATGAGCCTGAAGAGAATGCTGCAAAGATCTCATTCACCAGATTTGGCGACGTAATCCACCTGACTAAACCAGAGATTGGAATATTTCCCTGGAATTGCCCGAAGATGTGCTGCGAAATCCATGAGAGTGTTCCTGAAGAGCCTTCGACCCATCCCTGCATCAGCCTCGACCATAATTGAATGTTTGCGATTAGGGCTGCAACTAGGATAACTGGAATGTTTGATGTATAAATAAAATTTAAAGGCCACCTGATTCCGTGTCCTCGAATTCTGCCGAAGGATAATGGAATTTCAACCTTCATTGCCTGGATATAAACTGCTAATCCAAAAACAATAACCGTCGCTAAAATAGCAGATATAGCGAGTAATGCGCCTGAAGGATTTCCTGCTGCCAATGACCTTAAGAAAACCCAAACCTGTCCTATTGGCGCCTGCCCTGTACCGAATGCTAAAATCCCTGCCTGAGTTAGAGGGGAGAAAGCCCTAACAAATATTTCTGCTGAAACCCCTGCTGCGATAAATAATGATATTCCCGAGCCGAAGCCCCACTTGCTTATGACTTCATCCATAAATAAGACAATTAAACCGCCTAAAAATAATTGCAAGATTAATAAGAACTGGGCATTCCTAAAAGCCACTGGATCCAACGAAGCTGAAGGAGATAAACCTCCCATGAAAACGAAGATTGATGCTTCAAATATTATGAAAAAGATTGCTAGGACTTTCTGCAGACCTTGAAAAAAAATCCTGCCTTCAGGTGTGTGCGTATCTATTTTTAATATTCCTGATCCCTGCAATAACTGCAAGACAATTGAAGCTGTAACTATTGGCCCTATACCCAGCGATAAAATAGATCCAAACGGGGCTGCCAATATTATCGATAAAAATTGAAAATTAGCCAGCGCATTCTCCCCTAAGCCGAATAAGGGAATAACTGACAGTACAAAAAACAGCACGAGAATTATTAAAGTCCATTTCAACTTTTCCTTGAATGGAAGCTTTTTTTCTAAAGGGCCTTTTATTTCCGGCAGATTAGATAAAATATTTTTAAACAGAGACAATTTCTCCTCCTGCTGATTCAATCTTCTCTTTTGCCTTTTTTGAGAACGCCATTACTTTTATTTTATATTTTTTTGTGGGCTTGCCTGAAGAGAGTAATTTGTTGTAACCTATTTTATCCATGTTGACCTCGAAGAATCCGTTACTTTGAGATATTATTTTCTCCTGTGTAAGTCTTTCTAAATGATTTTCAAGAAATGAAATATTAACTGCTTTTATTTTTGTTTTTTTCCTGCTATGAAACCCTTTTTTTCCAAAATAATCTTTGCCGTAGAGTTTGAATATCAATTGCTTTTTATGATGCGCTCTCTTTCCTGACCCTGCTAATCCTCTTCCTCCTCGATGCCCTGCTCCTCTTCTTTTTTTCTTCGCTCCACCGCCATGGGTATGACTGCCACGATATTTTACAACTTTTTTTCTTTTGTACGTTGTCATGTCATACCATCCTCATTATAATCTCATTTATTTTTTCTTTCCTGTATCCCAAAACTCCGCCTTGGCTAAAAGGTACTTTAATTCCTTTTCTCTCAAACCCTTTTCTTGGCGGAGATAACCTGAAAAATAATTTTAATCCTGGAATGTCTTTTAGGTTTTTCTTAAATGCAAAAAATTCTTTTGTAAATGTGTCGAAATCTAAATCTGTTTTTTGTTTTAAATATTGCGGGGTTAACTTCTGCTTTCTTGCCAGCTTTCCCCTTTTTTCTAGAAGAGATTTGAATGTTTCCTGATTTATCTCTCCCCACGTCGAATAATATTTAATCTTGTTTAGCATACCTACATAATAAGGGGTGTTCTCGACGACAATGCAGTAATTCTTCTTGTACAGCCTTAAGAGCTTAAAAGTGTCTCTGACCTCTTTTCTCAGGCCCATTGTTCCTCTAATCCTAATTACTGCTATCTTCTGCATTTCCATCTGATAAAGAGCCCTCCAAGTATCCTAATTTTTTCATTTGATCTTGATTTATCTTTACTAAAGAAAGATTCTTCAGTGCTTCAAAGCAGGCCCCCAGCAGATTAATCTTTACTTTTGTCTGGCCGAAGGTTTTTGAATAAATGTCTTTTATGCCTGCCAGTGCAAGCATTTTCTTGCATTCGTTCTCTACGCACAAACCTGTCCCGTTCGGGGCCGGCATTAGCTTGATTCTTACTGAACCGCATTTACCTTCGACGGCAAATGGAATAGAATTCGGTGCCGGTGAGCCTTCCCATGAGCCGCATCCACGAATGATCTTAATTATGTTTAGCTTTGCCTGCCTTAATGCTTTTTCCCTTGCGGGCATTGTTTCTTTTGCCTTCCCCCTTCCTAAACCAACATATCCATTTCTGTTTCCTACAACAATCAGGGTTGAAAACTTTGGCTTGTTTCCTTCTTTTGTCTTCTTTTGTGTCTGCCTCCAAATGCTTCTTTTTCCCCCTCCAAATTTTCCTTTTGACTGACCTATATTAATGAAATCTGATTCTAAATTCTGAAGCAACGCGTCGACAATTTCAGGCTCTAGTATTTTCCTGCCAGAGTTTACTACCTCCTCCATCGAGCTTATTTCCCCGGATTTTACTTTTCTTCCGAGCTCTGTCCTAGGTTTCCACGCCTCTTTATCAAAGCTTTTTTTAATGATACCCCGGGGAAGATCGTCTTTTTTTCTTACCATTTTTCCTTCAGTATTTTCTCCTTTACCTCTTTGAATCCGTCTTTGTTTTCTATTCTTTTTTCATCTGGAAGGATTTCCTTGGAATGAGGAATGGCCAGGCCAGATTCGATTGCCCCTTTTAATGCTGCAAATAAAACAGAACCCTTTATAGACCTGTACAATCCTATATCGAGAACTGCTTCCTTTATGTTCTTTGATTTTGCTTTTAAACCAAATATTAATCCTGTAAGATACGCGGCAGAGAGATTTCCATTATGATATTTCCATCCAAACTTTTTGAGCTGGTTTGAATGCGAAGATACAATAACTTTGTCTCCATCTTTTCCATAAGATATCATCTGCAATTGGATATTTCTCAGGGATTTTCTGATAACCAATCTTGGCTTCCTTGACTTCAACAATAACAGGCGCTTTTTGTAATCAGTCTTTCCTTCCATCTTCCTTCTATACGATGTTCTTTTATTCATTTTTCTTCAAAACACCTCTTTCCTGCAGATAAATTTTGATATGCCTCTTATTTCTGAAAAATCCTCCTTTTGCTTTTGCCATCAGATCTTTGTAAGTGTTATTATCCACCAGCTTCTTTTCTTTTAATAATCTTAAAAATGATCTTTGAGACCTTATCTTTGCAATCCATGCTTTTTTCCTGGATAGTCTTGCAGTGCGCCTTCCTTTCCTTGATCCCTGACCGCTTCTCAATCCCTTTCTCTTTTGAAGCTTTATCCTTCTAACCCCTGCTCTCGATTTTAAGGGAAGTTTTTTAGCTTTGATTATTTTTGTCCTTATCAAAGATCTTATATCTGATTTCGTTATCGCTTCTTTTATCTCGCTTAACTTCTCCGGATCAAACCAGATCTTTCCAGCTCCGACTTTCAAAAGCTGTGCTGCCATCCTGCGTTGGGTTGTTAGTTTCATTTTTGTTTTTGTTCTGCCGGTTCAACACTTTGTTTTGTCTGCCCTTGCTGAACTTCTTTTTCCTGATCTTTTTCAGATTTCTTTTTTGCTTCCTTCACGGATTTTTCCTTCGACTTTTTCTTTTCTGTTTCTTTCTTTTTTTTCTCTTGCCTTCGCTTTTCTAAAACTTCATTAGATTTGTTGATAAACTCGTCTATGTTTTTTATATTTAAAACATTTAATTTCATTTCTTTGGCCCTTTTCAGCACCTCAAATTTCTTTTTTAGCCCTAGTTTTGATGAGATTAAAATCGAGCTCTTTGCGTTTATTAAATCGTTAAGATTCTTAATCAAACTTATTTTTGCTACTCTCTCCTTTTTAGGCGCCCTGAATCCTGGCGAGGGTTTTTTTCTATGCCCTGCTTTGTTCAACCTTAATTTTGAATGGATTCCGGTAGGATTTCTCCATTTTACCTTAAGCTTTTTCTTGCCTACATTCTGCCTTAAAAATTTTAATCTCATTTTACCACTTTGCCTGCTTTTGAAACTATATAACAGCCGTCCTGAAAAACCCTCTTATCGAATCCTGTCCGACGAGTTGCTAATTCTATATTGGCTGCTGACTGACCAACCTTTTCCCTATCAAATCCAGAAACAGTAATCATATCCCCTTCTATTTTCACATCAACTCCAGGAGATATCTTAGCCAACCTGGGGATTTTTTCCCCCATAAAATTGGTGATCTTAACTTTATTTCTATCAATCGATACCGTCATTGGAAAATGCCCCGAGCATATTTTTAATCTATAATCAAATCCATCTTTTACTCCTGTAAGAAGATTTTTTATGTGCGCAGAATATGTCCCTATCATCGTCTTATCTCTCTTACTCGCATCTTTTGTAAATAAGATTATTTTATTCCCTTCGTGAGCCAATTTAAATGTCTGATATACAAACAACCTAGAATTCTCTCCTTTTGATCCTCTGGCTGTAATTCTTTTATCTTCTATTTTAATTTCTACATTTTCTGGAATTACTATTTCCTTTTTTAATTCTTTAATTTTCATTAGTAAATATAAGCTAACAACTTACCTCCAATGCCTTTTAATTTTGCATCCTCATGAGTCATTATACCTTTCGATGTTGAGATTATAAGGAGGCCAAAACCTTTGGCAGGAAGGAATCTTCTTTCAAACTTTTCAAAGTCCTCTTTTTTTAGATTGAATCTTGGTTTTATAACCCCACATTTGTTTATTCTACCTAACAAGTTTAGATTTAAAATCTCTCCCCTAGTTGTCTTTGTAGTCTTGTACTCTCCTATGTAGTTATGGCTGTTCATGATATCAAGCACTTTCCTAATTGTTTCCGACGATGGATAAATAGAAACTTCTGTCTTGCCTGTTATTTCATAAGCCTGTATCTTCGACATTGCATTGGCTAAAGTGTCATTCATTACCATTTTAATGATACCTCCTAAAGCCTATCTGCGCTGTAATCTCTCTGAAACACTGCCTGCATAGACCCAGTCTGTATTTGCTAATGTGCGCACCATATCTTCCACACCTTCTACATTTTCTTGAGCCTGATCCAAAAGATCTTTTCTTCGGCCGATTATGTTTTTTGAATTTCGCCAATTTTGCCGGCTTCCTTTTCAATTGCTTGAATACTTTTGTATAATTTTTAGCTGTCATTTTAATCAGTAATTTTTGTGTTAAACTTTTTTTTCAAAAAATCTATTGTTTCTTCTTTTGATATCAGGTGTCTTTGAGGGATTTTTCCTTTCCTGATTCCTCTCTTTTTTATTCTGAATCCTCTTCTCTCTAATGTAACCATGACACCTAGACCTATAATACCTATATCTATATCGTATTTTGCACCTGGAACTAGAATATATTCCGGAATCCCAAATGACAATGTTCCTTCTCCAATTTTTTTAATGCTTAATCTGTTTCCTACTGCCTCGAGCATATTTTCAAGAGTCTTGTCTTTATTTTTCCTCAAAGTTACTTTTGTTCCGATTGTTAAACCAAGCCTTACACCCCATGTTGGAATTCTTTTCTTCGCAGTCGTCGATACTGGTTTCTGGCCTGTTAATGCCTGCAATAATCTCATTGCCTGCTCCAATTTATTCCCGGCTTCACCCGTTCCTATGTTCAAGGTTATTTTCTCTATCCTGATATCTTTCATGGGGTTCATTTTTCAGATAAGGATATCATAGGTTTTGTTTTTCCCACCAAGAAAACATAATTTTTTGGTAAGTTTATTTTTTTGTCACCTATGCTTACTAAAACATGTTTGTTGAAAGGCGGCCTTTCATAAATTTCTTCTATTTTTGCTATCCCTCCAAGATTTTTCCCCTTTGTTATATAAACGATACTTCCTTTTTCAAAACTTATTTTAACTTTTATCTGATTATTTTCTATTAATAAGACGTCGTTAATATTGTAATCATCATCTTTTACTTGGAGATTAAATCCATTATGGAAATTTAACTGGAGCTTGTTGCCTTTAATCCTTGTTTTCCCGATGATTTTATATAAGATTATATTCGATTCTGTTTTGCTTACGTCTTTGAATATTAATTTCCCCCTTCTATTTAGAAGAACTCTGAAATAATTATCTGCAAATTCTATAATATCAAATAAACCTGCTGGGAGTTTTATATCTCTGGCTGGCCTCTTGTTTACCAATACCTTTCTTTGATTTATGACTTGTCTTGCTTCTCTTGTAGTGCTTACTTGAGAAAGTAATTTCAAAATTAACCCAATCGGCATTGAGTTCTCTAATTTCTGCGGCCCAGGATTCGACTTGATAACAAAAACATTCTCCTTCCTTTTTATAGGCCACGATTTTGGAGCGGCCATAGATTTAAGATGATGTTTTGACATTTTTCCTCTGCATTATAGCTTGCCTCCTCTTGTCTTCCAGATTCAAAGACGTAATTATCAAATTTGAAGGATGGAGCGGGTAGAAAAATTTTGTACCATCTTTCTTGACAATCTGTGCCCCTTCCACGTTAACTTTTGTCTTCTTTAAAAATACTTTTTCTATTTTCCCGACATGGCTTTTGAAGTTTCCCCTGGCGATTTTTACTGTGTCGCCTTTCCTTACAGGCATGCTTCTGATTTTGTATTTCTTCATTAGATCCTTGGATAAATGCGCTGACAAAAATTTGTGCTTGATGTGTAAAGGAGAGTTGTGACGATACTTTCTCTGCTTTCTCCTTTGCTTGCTTGATTTCCACTTAACTGAAAATTTTCTTTTCATTCTACACCACCATCGAAGCTATCTTCGCCACTCCTGACCACCGCTCAACAGCCTCTTTCGCAACTGGACCCTTGATAAATGTACCCTTGGGATTTCCTTTTTCATCCTTAAGCACAACAGCTGCATTGCTCTCAAACTTGATACGCATTCCGTCGTGCCTTCGGTATTCTTTTTTCTGCCGAACAATGATTGCATAAACGGTCTGCTTCCTCATCGAGGGGATGCCTACTTTGACAACTGCAGTTACAAAATCTCCGACGCCTGCTGCCGCTCTTCTGCCCTTTCTTGTCTTATGCCCTTTTACAGCTATTATGTACAAGACTTTGGCGCCTGAATTATCACATGCTTCTAATTCTGTGTGTATGGGCAATGCCCTCGTTACATTTGATTTACTTGCTTTCATTTTTTATGATTATGAAGTGCTTTGTTTTACTTATTGGCCTACATTCCTGTATCACAACTCTATCCCCTTCCTTAACTTCTATATTCTCTGGTATATGAGCCATAGCGCTGCTCCTCCTTTTTTCATATCTCTCATATTTTTTCAAATAGAATCTCCTTTCCCAAACAACTTTAGCAGTTTTCTGCATTCTTCTAGACGCAACTCTACCTGAAAATATTCTTCCATGCGAATTTATTTTATTTTTTGAATTTTTTTTCATCTTAACAACTTTTTTATCCTGTCTTCAGGCCTCCCTACCAAGACTTCTCCATTTATTTCCGCAGTTTTTCCGTTTATTTTCATTTTGAATGTACATTGTGATTTGATGATTTTTTTCCCATTGTCCAGGATGAACATATTTTTTGTTTCATCTGCGATCTTTCCTTTAACCCCTATAGACGATTTGTTTTTTGCATCTATTACTTCTATTTCCGTTCCAATGAATTCGTATTTTACGAGTTTTTTTTCATTCATAGGACCTTGATTGAAGCTGAATTGAATCCAAGTTTAATGAGCTCTTCCTTCACTTGCTGCGCATGATCTCCCTGCAATTCTATTTTATTGTCTTTCACTGTGCCTCCGCATGCAAATTTGGATTTTAGTTTTTTGCCGAGTTCCTTGATGTTGACTTCTTTTCTGTTAATCCCTTCAATCAGCGTCGCAATTTTTCCGAATTTTTTCTTTATTCTCTTCACTTCTATAGTCTGGGTTTCCTTGGTAATGCTTTCCCAAACTCCGAGCTCTTTTGGCAATCCAGTTATTGGATCTATCTCAGGCATATCTTTTTTATTTCCCCTCCTGTGGTTTGTATTTATGTAAAATAAGATTCATATGCGCTATTGTTTTTTTTATAGACTTTATTTTTCCAGGGTTCTCCGACGGCGCACCTGTAGAGACTTGCGAATTGTATTTCATAAGCTCTCGTTTCAGCTCGTCCAATTTCTTCTTCAGCTCAGCTGGATTTATTTTTCTTAGGTCTTTCTTCTTCATTTTTATCCTGTTTCTTCCTCTTTGATTTTTTTATTACCTCAACCTTGGTTTCATTTTCTGTTTTTGTCTGCGCTGTTTGCTCTCCGGAATTTTTAAAGATGATTCTGTCCGGAAGGTTAACTGTTTTTGGCATGATGCTGACTGAAATCCCTATAGCACCTACTTTCAAACGCGCGGTTGATTCTCCTCTAATCACTTGCGTGTCTGAAACATGGCCGCACTTTTTCAAATAACCGTCTACAAACCGCCATGATTTTGACCTTGCACTAGGGATCTTTCCTGAGACAACTATCTCTGCTCCTAACGCCCCTGCATCCATTATTGACTGCAGGGTTTTATAACCTATTGATTTGAAACGAGTAGACCCGAATTTCTCCAGGGAATAAGCTACTTTTTCTGCGATCGATTGCGCATCAAGAAAAGGATTCTCAACTTCTCCGATTTCAATTTGCGGATTTTCCAAATGATATTTATTTTTTAACACCATCGTTAATTTTTTAATATTCTCCCCTTTTCTTCCCACAACTAATCCTGGGCGGGTTGTGTAGATTGTAATCTTATCTCCGAGTGGAGTTTTCTGTATAGCTGTGTGGCTGTAGCCTGTCTTCAAGAATTTTTTTGCTATAAATTCCTTTATCTTGAACTCCTTCATTTTTTGCGATAAGATCTTTAGCTCTATCATTTTTTATTTTCCTTATTTTCTTTGGGTTGTTTTAATTCCTGTAATGTAATTTTAATATGGGTTCTTTTGGTCTTTCTTCTTCTATGCCTACCGAAATGCCAGCTTCTTGAGGCTTGATTAGCAATTATCTCTTTTATTCTAAACGGCGGGGTCAGTCCTTTATTCTCGGCATTTGATTCAGCACTTTTCAGAAGCGAGAGTATGAATGAAGATGTTTTTTGCGGAAATCTTCCTGCTGCCATCTTGCCTGGCTTATGGCCGACTCCGTGCATGTATCTTTTATAAGGAACAGGGCGTTTTTTTTCGACGACGAGCTCAAGGATCTTTTTGCCTTGCTCTGAGGTCTTGCCCCTTAGAAGATTGCATACCTCTACAGATTGACGCGTTGAGATAGGAAGGGATTTTCCTGCTGCTGCTGCTTCTAGTTTATCCATGTTATCTCACTGAGACTGCTGCACTTGATTTTGTCGCACCGACTCCAGGTGCTGAGTGCTTCACGCTCTTTCTTGTTAGTGCAAATTCGCCTATGTAATGTCCAAGCATATCTATTTCGATTTTTACTTGAAAGTATTCTTTTCCGTTATATACACTTATACTTCTACCGACCATTTCTGGAACGATGATAGTATTTCTCAGGTGCGTCTTGACTGGTTTTTGAGAAATTTTTAATTTTTGCAGGAACTTTTTTTGCTCTGGCTTAAATCCTCTGAGCAATGACCTTCTCTGTCTTGCTGGAAGCAGCGCTGCAAACTCTTTGATGCTTAAATTTCTTAACTCCTCCAATGTTTTCCCTCGATAATTATAGCTTTGGATCATTTTCTCCTACCTGTGCGCCTCGGCCTCAACATTCCCACTTTCCTTCCAGGAGGTGCATTTTTGGGAGCTATACTTGAGCTTCTTCCCCCATAAGTTGGCCCTCCTCTTCCAGACCCGAATGGATGATCGGTTGCATTCATCGCACCTGCTGCTGTTCGAGGATATAACTTGTTGCGAACTTTCATCTTATAATATGAATTTCCTGCCTTAAACAACGGCTTCTCTGTTCTGCCTGAGCCTGCTACTGTCCCTATCGTTGCTCTGCATTCTGGATCAAACTCTTTTCTTTTTTGAGACGGCAATTTAACTAAAACCTTTCCACTCATTTTAGAAATTATCTTTGCGAATACTCCTGATGTTCTTACAATCTTTCCCAGATCTCCAGGCTGGTTTTCTATATTATAAATCGAAACTCCTTCTGGAATCTGTTTTAAAGGCAGGGTATTTCCAGGTTTTAGTATCGCCAATATTCCTGAAGAAATTTCTTGATTTACCTTGAGCCCTTCTGGAGCAATTATGTATCCTGTTTTTTTATCGTCGTATATTACCTTAGCTAATGGCGCGTAATGGCCCGGACATTTTATTATATCTTTCACGACGCCGTTAACAACGCCGTTTTTCTCTAGGTCATCTAATGGACGGTGTACTGGCTTGGCGACGAATCTATGACCCGGTGATCTGTATGTTAAACTTCCATGTCCGCGAGCCTGTTGTATTATTCTTTTTCCCATTTTA
>Ga0209541_10014687_pt1 | contig 11781 bp, 14 predicted proteins | sample RifCSPlowO2_01_FD_184027 | JGI IMG/M metagenome (GOLD analysis project Ga0209541, IMG submission 184027) | Groundwater microbial communities from Rifle, Colorado - Rifle CSP2_plank lowO2_0.1 (SPAdes) (version 2) | ecosystem: Environmental > Aquatic > Deep subsurface > Groundwater | place...
TCTTTTGTTTGTGCTCTAACATTTAAACTACTTCGAGCGCTTGGTCTTGCGACGAGCGACGATGAGGTTGTTTGAGTACTTCTTTGGTGAACGTGTCTTGCGACCTCCCGTTACCTTTCCGTGCTTTGTCTTTGGGCGCTTTGTTCCACGACCTTGGCGCCCTTCACCTCCGCCGTATGGGTGGTCTACAGGGTTCATGGCCGATCCGCGAACTGTTGGGCGGATACCGAGCCAACGGTTACGTCCTGCCTTTCCAATATTACGAAGTTTGTATTCGTCGTTAGAAACAGCACCGATTGATGCCCATACATTTTCCGAAACCTTGCGAATTTCTCCTGATGGCATTTTCAAGTGTGTCTGTCCTGCGTTGTTTGCAACCACCTCGGCGTAGTTTCCTGCTGAACGTGCAATGCGCGCACCGCCGTTTGGCTGAAGCTCAATATTAAACACGAATGTGCCAACAGGAACTTTGCGTAAAATGGTTCGGTTGCCTGGCTTCAAAGGAGCGTCTTCGGCGGTAATTACTGTATCGCCAACTTTGATTCCTTGTGGAAGGAGGTTGTAACGACGCTCGCCATCTGCGTAGCAAACTACACCAATAAAACCTGAGCGGTTTGGGTCGTACTCCACCGTCTCAACCTTTGCAGGGATGTTGATTTTTTCAAAACGAAAATCGATTTCACGGAACGAACGCTTGTGTCCGCCACCCTTGTGCTGTGTGGTGATACGTCCGAATGCGTTGCGACCAGAGCCACGGCGGAAACCAGTCGTGAGAGACTTGAGAGGCTCATTGGTGGTAAGCACGCCACGATAGGTGACGATTGCTGTCTGGCGATTTGAGGGGGTTGTTGGTTTAAATTTTTTCATGCTGTTGTTAAAATGTGAATATTATACGATTTCAATCTTATCACCTTTTTTCAGCGTGACCAACGCCTTACGAAGACCCGACTTAACACCGTTTTTACCGCGCACAAACACACGCGTGTTAGGAAGATTTATAATATTCACGCGAACAGGAGTGACGTTGTAAAGCGCCTTGATGGCTTTTGCAATCTCAATCTTGTTGGTGCTCTTTGCAACCTCAAATACATAGGTGCCTTTCTCTGCGAGAATAGCCGCCTTCTCGGTGATGTGGGGGCGAACGATAGCGTTTACTCTTTCACCAAGAACGTTCTCAGTCTTCTTTGCCTTTACCGCTTTGGTAGCGACAACCTTGGGTGCCTTTGCTTCTTTTGTTGTTTTCTTGAAAATGGCCATGATAGTAGGGGTTACTCAGCAACTGCAACGGGTGTTGCAAGTTTGCCTTCGATAAAACTAATAGCTTTCTCTGGGCTCACAATCACGACGTATTTGTGGTTCAAGAGATCAATCGGGTTCATATTTTCTACAGCATCGAATTCGATGTTGCTAAAGTTTGAAAAACTCTTGCTTACAGTGTCAGATTTTTCACCTGTCGCAAAGTATGCAGCGTTCTTCTTTTTAGTAAGCATCTTTTCAAAACCTTTCACTCCTGAAAGCGCAGAGAGAATACCCTTTGCTTCAGCAGTTTTTGGTGCCTTCATCGAAATATTATCGACAAACAAAACTTCGCCATTGCGGAATTTCTCTGAAAGCACGGTGTAGAGCGCCTTTGCGCGAACTTTCTTGTTGATTTTCTTTGAATAATCCTTTACGTTCATCGGGCCGTGAGTAACTCCACCGTGACGCCAAATTGGAGAACGTGATGAACCGTGACGAGCGCGACCCGTTCCCTTTTGTGCCCATGGCTTCTTGCCACCACCAGACACGTCACTGCGGTCTTTTACCTGCGCTGTCGACATACGCGCGTTTGAGCGCATCGACTCCACAACCTGGTGAACCAAGTCCGCATTCCATGAGAGACCCCATACCTTTTCATTCAAGGCAAGTTTGCCCGCTTCTTTTCCCTTTGTATTGTAAATTGTTGCTTCCATAGTAGTACAGATTATTTAGAAGTTGTCTTAATCTCAAGGAGCGCCCCTTTGATACCTGGCACGCAACCAGATACGAGAATTTTGCCATTAGTAGTGTCGACCCCGAGTACACGCAAACCTTTTACGGTAATGCGTTCCCCACCCATGCGCCCTGCCATACGACGACCTTTTGAAATTTTCTGCTGGCCTGTGGAGCCAATAGAACCCGGCTCACGCTCGGAGTGCTTCTGACCGTGAGTACGTGAACCTCCGTGAAACCCGTGGCGCTTCACCACCCCCTGGAAACCTTTACCTTTTGAGGTGCCCGAAACGGTAACCTCGTCACCAATTGCAAAAAGTGATGCATCAATAACGTCGCCTTTCTTCCATGTGCTTGAGTCGTCCACGCGGAATTCGCGAATGGTCATAAAGAGTCCGAGCTCTTTTGTATGACCCTGAACTGCCTTTGAGATATTTTTTGCAGCACGAGTACCAAAACCCATTTGAACAGCTGAATAGCCGTCCTTATCTTTCGACTTAACCTGTGTAATAGATACAGGCCCAACTGAAAGAAGGGTTGCAGCAGTAGCAAGCCCGTCGGAGCCGACGAACGAGAACATATTTTCTTTTTTTCCTAGAATAAATTTCATAACGGTAACCAGCGCATTCTGCGCAGTCGAAAGTCTTAAAGTCCATAAAGTCTTAAAGTCGGATGCGCGTGCATTTACTTTTTAACCTTTAAACTTCTAACCTGCGAATGCACAGAGTGTTGGATTTTGAATTAACTGAATAAATTTTTGTCGCACCTACTTTAAGACTTTTGACCTTTGACTTGCGCGAAGCGCTACATCATCTTCACGTCAATGTTGACACCTGACGGAAGCGAAAGGTTGGTGAGAGCCTCAACAACTTTTGCATTCGGATTCATAATGTCAATCAAACGCTTGTGAACACGCATTTCAAACTGCTCGCGAGCATTCTTGTAAATGAACGCTGAGCGGAGCACGGTGTACTTCTTGATTTCAGTAGGAAGTGGCATCGGCCCAATGACCTCAGCATCATAACGAAGTGCGGTGTCAACAATCTGTTTTACAGAGTTGTCGAGCACTTTGTTTTCGTACGCGCGCACACGAATACGAAGCTTGTGCGTCACTTCTTTATCGGCTACTTTTTTTACTGCCGTTTTTTTTGTTTCGGATTTTATCATGTAGTTATAGTTGAATTCCAACCTCAGAGCGAGCCAATTTACTTTTTAGGGGGTTGCGAGCGTGACGACGCGAGCACTTCAGGATTTTTTAAGCTTCAAAAAATCCGTACCCTAAAAAGAAATTGGCGAGCGGCCTTTACGCGATAATCTTTGTTACGACACCTGCGCCTACGGTGCGACCTCCTTCACGAATAGCGAAGTGCTGCTCTGCTTCGAGCGCAACAGGTACAATGAGCTTAACTTTAAGAATCACCTGATCTCCTGGCATAACCATCTCTGTTCCTGCAGGAAGTGTTGCATCTCCGGTAACGTCCGTTGTACGGATGTAGAACTGAGGCTTGTACCCATTGAAAAATGGAGTGTGACGTCCACCTTCCTCTTTAGTAAGAATGTATACGTTTGCCTCAAACTCTGTGTGAGGAGTAACGGTACCAGTCTTGCAGAGAACCTGACCACGGGTAATGTCTTCTTTCTTGATACCACGAATAAGGATACCTGCGTTGTCTCCTGCTTGTCCCTCTTGGAGTGACTTGTTGAACATTTCAACACCTGTAACAGTAGTCTTTACGGTGTCCTTGATACCAACGATTTCGATTTCCTCTCCAACCTTGATAATTCCACGCTCGATACGACCGGTAACAACCGTACCACGACCTTCGATTGAGAACACGTCCTCAATAGGCATAAGGAATGGCTTTGCAACGTCACGAACAGGAACAGGAATATAGGTGTCGAGTGCGTTTACAAGGTCAAGAATCTTCACCGCCCATTCGTTAGTAACGTCGGTAGCTTCAAGAGCCTTGAGTGCTGAACCACGAATAACAGGCGCGTTCTTTCCGTCAAAGTGGTACTTTGTGAGGAGGTCACGAACTTCTTCTTCAACCATTTCGATCATTTCTGGGTCATCAACCATATCGCACTTGTTGAGGAACACAACAATCTTTGGAACACCGATTTGCTCTGCGAGGAGGATGTGCTCTCGTGTCTGGGGCATCACACCGTCTGTTGCAGCAACCACCAAGATAGCGCCGTCCATTTGTGCGGCACCGGTGATCATGTTTTTGATATAGTCAGCGTGACCTGGCGCGTCGATGTGCGCGTAGTGACGTGTATCTGATGAATACTCCTGGTGAGAAAGCGCGATTGTAATACCGCGTGCCTTTTCTTCAGGTGAGTTGTCAATTTCGTCAACTGACTTCATTTTAACTGTCTTACCTGCAAGGTGAAGAACGTTAAGGATTGCTGCGGTAAGAGTTGTCTTGCCGTGGTCTACGTGACCAATGGTGCCCACGTTAACGTGTGGCTTGGAACGATCAAACATTTCTGCCATATTTTTGGTGTTCTTATCATCAAAGGCTCATACACGAGGCGATTTCGAAAGAAGTGCCAACGAGCCTTTTATGATAAGAGAAATTAAGTAAAACTAATAAATGTAATACCATCTCTAAATAACTCTTCCATAAAGAATTCTAAAATTTTGAGCGAGACGAAGAGAAAAATGTGAGGAATATCGAGATATGCTGAACATTTTTCTTGAAGTCGTAGCCAAAATCTGAGGATTATTGTGGATAGGTTATTTAGAGATGGTATAATGCTAAATAGAAACAAAAGTACCGCAAAAAACAAATAGTGCGATACAAGGGTCATACTACCAAATAGGGAATAATAGTCAAGAGGCTAGATTCGCACTTTGTACGAATCTAGCCTCTTGAGTGAGCCCCCTTTTAACTTTTAGACTTTTGACCTTTGACTAAAGCGGAGCGACCCCTACATCTCCTCATATATCCCCTTTGGTTTTTTGAGCTTCCCAAAACCAACAAGGAGCAAGCTAAGACAAATATAGATTGTGTAATGTGAAATATAGAGACCCTGAAACTCTGAAGCTCCAATCAAATGAGATACCCCTACCGATTCATAATATTCTGAAAAGGAAGCGAGTACCAAAAAAATAGTTGCAGGTATTGCATAATATGAATACTCACGAAAGACCGGCATTATTACCGCGAGTTTTTTAAGTGCCCAAATCCCTAATATCCCTACAACAACAATGCCCGTAAGTATCAATTTAGGAAACCACAAAGGAAACCACGCAACAACTGCATCCGAAACACTTGGAGCAATGAGCCCGACGATACAGAGAGCAAATATAGCCCAGAGAAGAGCCATGACCGCAGGTGATTTTTTGTAATAAATGCGAAAAACAAAACCAAGCGCGAGAAAAATACTGATGAGCCAGACAAAATAGCTCGCCATTACCGTGAGTTGCACAACGTCTTCTCTCATTATAAATACGTGTTCTGCAAAGTATTCATAAATATGCACAAAACCAAGGAAGAGAAAAAAGGTAAGTTGAATTTTCAAAAAACCTCTAAGTATGTAATCACTGAATGCATAATCAGAAAATATCCTTATTATTATCAATCCTACAAAAACAACAGCAATGGCATGAACAAAACCCGTTTCAGCCATATATGTGCCCCCACCAAGAAATTCACAGATTAGGACTATCACAATATTGAGGGCTATTAATGCGTAGGGAGAAAATATTTTTTCAATAAACGATGTTGATGTTTTCATGATGATTGATAAATTATACCGCCTGTAGGCAGTTTTTTACACTACCTAACACGTCCTTCATGGAGTGGTTCACTTTGATCATATATTCATCTGCGCCGAGTCTGATGGCTCGATCAATATCAATTTTTTGTCCAAGATTTGAAAGTACGATAACGGGAATTTTTATAGTGCTGGTAATCTTTTTAATTTCTTCTAGAAAAAAGAAACCGTCCTTGCCAGGGAGCATGAGGTCAAGGATAACAATGTCGGGCTTTTCACTCACGACTTTTTCTATTGCTTCGTCACCAGTAACCGCAAATACGGTTTGGTAACCCTCCTTGGCAAATATGATCTCGTAAATCTTTACGATGTGCATGTCATCTTCAACGATTAATATTTTTTTTTGTTGCTCGGTCATAGGACTATATAATGTTTACATTATTATACCACACTCCAGAAAAATACTAGCATCCCAGTATTCTCCAATCCCCCCGACACTAAAGTCAAGCAAAAATCCGCCATGTGGCGGATTTTTTCTACTTTTGACTTTGAGACTTTTTGACTACTTCCTTGCCTCAATAATCGTCTGCGCTACATTAGCAGGCACAATATCATAGTGGTCGAATTCCATCGTTGATGATGCGCGACCTTCGGTCATTGAGCGGAGAGATGTAGTGTAGCCGAACATTTCAGAAAGAGGAACCTGCGCGGTCAAAACTTTCATCATGCCACGCTCGCTCATTCCTTCGATTTGTGCGCGCTTTGATGAAAGGTTGCCGGCAACGTCACCCATGAACTTCTCTGGCATAACAATCTCTACCTTCATGATAGGCTCGAGGATAACAGGGCCTGCTTTCTTTACCGCTTCCTGGAATGCCTGAGAACCTGCAATCTTGAAGGCGATTTCTGAAGAGTCTACTTCGTGGAACGAACCGTCGTAGAGCTCAGCAGAAATATCTACGACCTTGTAGCCTGCCTGCACACCGCGGTCCATCGCTTCGATGATACCCTTTTCTACGGGCGCAATAAATTCCTGCGGAATAACACCTCCCTTAATAGAGTTGGTAAATTCAAAGTGATCGTCGCGACGCTTTGTCTGCTTTGGAAGATCCTCAATCGCAATGTTCTTGTCGATTGGCTTGATACGAATCTTTACGTGACCATACTGACCGCGCCCACCCGTCTGCTTCAAGTACTTGCACTCTGCCTCTGCTTCTCTGGTAATAGTTTCCTTGTATGCAACCTGTGGTTTGCCCACGTTTGCTTCCACGTTGAATTCGCGCTTCATACGGTCTACGAGAATTTCGAGGTGTAATTCACCCATACCTGAAATAATTGTCTCCATTGTTTCCTCGTCGGTTGAAATACGGAATGTTGGATCTTCGTCGGCAAGTTTCCTAAGCGCCATACCCATTCTTTCCTGGTCACCCTTTGTCTTTGGCTCGATACGAAGAGAGATAACTGGCTCAGGGAATTTGATTTCCTCAAGAATAATTGGGTTTGCCTCGTCGCAAAGTGTATGTGAGGTGCGGGTATCTTTTAGCCCCACCATCGCTGCGATGTCTCCTGCAAATACTTTTTTAATTTCTTGGCGTGAGTCTGCTTGAAGCTTCACCATACGGCCAACACGTTCCTTGTCGCCGGTTGTTGCATTGTATACATATGAACCTGCTTCCATCGTACCTGAGTACACACGGAAGAAACAAAGTTGCCCAACGAATGGGTCTGCTTGAAGTTTGAATGCGAGCGCAGTAAACGGCTCCTTGTCAGATGGGTGACGGTCAATTGCTTCACCTGTACGTGGGTCGATACCGTGAATAGCAGGGATGTCGAGTGGGGACGGAAGATAGTCTACCACTGCGTCAAGCACAAGCTGAACACCTTTATTTTTAAGTGCTGAACCTGCGTACACGGGGAAAATTTCGTTATTGATAACTGCTTTACGGAGATTTGCTTTCAAGACATCCATAGGGATTTCTTTTCCCTCGAGGTAATCATTCATCAGTTTCTCGTCGTTTTCAACGATACGCTCAATAAGGTCAGAGCGGAATTGTGTTGCTTCAGCCAAATATTTCTCTGGAACTTCTGCTTCTATTACATCAATACCCATGTCTCCTTCAAACTTGAACATCTTCATCTTGAGAAGGTCAATAACTCCTTCAAACTCATCTTCAAGTCCAACAGGAATCTGCATGCGAACAGCCCTGGTGTTCAATCGGTCGAGAATCGAGGCGTATGACTTCTCGAAAGAAGCACCCGTGCGGTCGAGCTTGTTGATGAAACAAATACGCGGAACAGATGCTTCGTCTGCATAGCGCCAGTTGGTCTCTGACTGTGGCTCTACTCCCGCAACACCGTCAAACACTACCACTGCACCGTCGAGCACGCGAAGTGAACGCTTCACCTCTACGGTGAAGTCGATGTGCCCCGGTGTGTCAATAATATTGAAATGCCAAAGATTTTTCTTGTCCTTTGGTTCATCTGTTTTGTTCCATGCACAGCTAATAGCCGCTGCCGTGATGGTAATACCGCGCTCACGCTCCTGCTCCATCCAGTCGGTGGTGGTTGCACCTTCGTGCACTTCACCAATCTTGTGGGTCATGCCGGTGTAAAACAAAATACGCTCAGACGTTGTCGTCTTGCCTGCATCGATGTGCGCAATGATTCCAAAATTGCGTAGTTTTTCTAGTGGATATTCTCGTTCCATGGATAATAATAAATATTAAAATAGTTAATAATAAATAGTTAATTCAGAATGCAAAACTTTGTGTACCGTCAAGAGCTCTAGTGTTTCAAGTTAAATTGTTTTAGATACGAGGAGCCTAGAAATTTTTCGACCAAGATGTACGAGTAGTACTTCGCGGAAGAAAAATTTCGTAGCGACAAAGTAGATGAAATAATTTAACTTGAAAGACTACCAGGCGAAGTGCGCAAAGGCCTTATTCGCCTCCGCCATCTTATGCACGTTATCCTTCTTCTTCACTGCTTCACCCTCGTTGTTACTTGCAGCAAGAATCTCGTCTGCGAGCTTCTCGTGCATTGGGCGACCCTTCTTCGCCTTTGCAGCATTAATAACCCAGCGCATTGAAAGCGCAAAACGGCGATCGGGGCGCACCTCGTGTGGTACCTGATAGTTTGCACCACCCACGCGACGTGAGCGGATTTCCATAAGAGGTCCAGTATTTTTAAGAGCGAGCTCAAATACTTCGAGAGGAAGAAGATCCTTTTTCTTTTCTTTAATAATATCAAAAGCACCGTACACGATTGCGCGTGCGGTGTTCTTCTTTCCACGTTCCATCACGTAGTTGATAAGTTTCGAAACCTTCGTTGATTTGTACACGAGGTCTTCGCCGGGAATATTACGATTTTTTACTTTTCTTCGCATGATAATTTTAGTTTTACTTCGTGTGCTGTTCCCGCAAGCAAAGGTACTCCACGAAATGTTTATCTGGTAAGTGCTTGCATACTCTAAACTAAAGAGTAGAGAGATACTACCTTAAACATTCAAAATAATCAATAGGCGCTATACAAAAATTTAGGCGTGCCTGCACGAAGCAAGCACGCCTAAGGGTTAAAGAAAAAAGGAAAAAGGCTAACAAACTGCCTCACGGAGACCGAACCGCGTGTCCGAATCGTCAGGGTTGTCCCAGTACACGTGCACCTCGACGCCGTAGAAGCGCACGTACGGAACGTTACCGTCGGCATAGCGAGAACCCGTGCAAAGTGTCCAGCCTTTAACGTCGAGATGCTTCTTTGTTTCCGCGAGCACCTTGTCGCCAAGGATCATGCGTTCACGGACGTTCATGCCAATCAGCAAGTACGGGTCAACTTCATTAGTAGACCTGCCCAGATACGCCTCGTCCGGCTCGAAACCTTTCCGTACCAAGATGACATAACTTCCGAGCGTACGACTGCGTGCGTTGTGGATGATATGCCGATCAAGATTATCATCCGCGACATACGTTACCACATCGCAGTTTTTGCGGACGAGTGCAAGCGTTGCGTTCTGCGGAAGTTCCCGAAATGCTGGCATCAAGACTGGGCGAAACAACTTACTGTCGTGCTCAGGAATGATGATGTTGGGGAATTTTGCATCAAATCCCCGATCTGCATAATGCGCCCGCCACTCGTCGATAATGCGAGCGTCCTTCGACTTTTTGCTCATGTTTATTCCTCCTGTAAAGGTACTGCGTTTGATTTCTGGAATTTACCAGATATTACTGAGCCTAATCTAGCATACTTTATATATAATTGTCAAGCCCTTGAAACAAAAATGTAAAGCGCGACCACGAATTAGCAAATTCGTGGCTTGGACGCCGGCCTCGCTTTACTTTGGTTATGATATTCCCTCTATTTTTCGTTCCTTGCAAAATATTCTTTCAAAAATTCTTGATCCCTTAAAATATTAAACGCTGTATTATAGAAACTTATTTCTCCATCTCTAACTTTCCTACTCTGCTCCTTGAATATATCCTCAACTTCATCTTTACTTATCCACTCCACCCGCAAGCCATTCCTAATTTCATCTTCTGTCCTTGTGTCCGCTTCTATGGTTTTTATAGCCAAAGCAACAAAACATGTATTAATGTATTCTTTTGCATCACGGTCCCTAAATTCCTGAATCCTTCCTACTGTCCCTATAATTTTTACTTCCCAATTAATTTCCTCAAGGCACTCCCTTATGATTTCAGCTTCTAAATCGTCGCCCTCTGCGCCTCCTCCAGGTAGCAAATAGAGATTGTGTACTGCATTTGTGACTAAGGCTATTTCGTCCTTATCATTTAAAACGATTGCCTTGACTGTTTGTCTTTCAGTATATTTTGCAGGTTTTTCTATTTCACTTTTTGGAAAAATATCTGAACTTTGTATAATTTTTAAATAGTTGGTCATAGTTATTTTATTTTTGGTTCGTTTGGGTCTCTAAGGCGGAGGAAATTCATGTATATGTATCTTGAAAACCGATGGTTTCCAAACTGTCCTACGAGTCTCCCCTCCCCGAGGGGCAATGTATAGAAAGAATCAAATTATATCAAGTTCTGCGCGTTTATCTCATCATACGTAATCTGGACCCCATACTTTTTTGTGAAAATTGACCCTAGTCTGTGTTTCTATAAAATAACTTTTCTCCAAAGCATTCCAGGATATCCATCGTCTGGGTCTTTAATAATTCCATGTCTCGTAAATCCAAGTTTTTCATAAAATTTCCAGGAACTATTGTGGGTTTCGGGGCTATAACATTCTATCTCTGTAAATAATAAATTCTTTGCTTCCTCAATTACTTTTTGTACGAGCATACTCCCTACGCCTTCATTTTTTAATTTAGAAGCTACTATATACAACTCTGCGGGGTTTTTTGTTTCTGCGTAAAGACAAAGATATTCTGGGGCTTTTCTAAAACCTGCAACACCAGCCACCTCGTTATCTTTTTCAGCTACATAAAAATGCATCTTGCCTCCATCTATATTTTCTGAAAGTTCATCCAAGAATTCCTCATCAGTCCAGTACCTGGTAAAAATATTTTGCACCGCTTCCTTGTCTTTTTTATTATAGTCTCTAATTTTCATACATTAAATAATACAATAATTCCATAAAATAAAAAACACGCCACAAGAATAAAACTGTGGCGTGGGTTGTTGAGGTTGATCGGATTAGAGCAGAATGTGACACGCTTCGATTTGTATCGAGGAAATTGTGATTTCTTCAACCAGAAACATGCCGTATTTTCCTCCATCGGTCATCATGGCTACGACCAATTCTTCGTGAAGCTCGATTGCAACTTGGCGGTCAGTGAGCGCATTTTGACACACTCTCACGAGCTCTTCCGCTTTTTTGTCAGCCCGCAACTTTATGAATTGCTCAGACGTAAGGTTGGTCGGAGCGAACCAAGTATCGCCAAAAGCGCTTTTTGAACCCATACCCTCCAACAGACCAAGAGCATCTGCCTTCTTAATCGAGAGAATACGTGGATTCACGCCCTCGAATTGAAAAAGCGCATTGACCTCTGAGCCCAGGCTGGGAACCTCGGATATCAGGCGCGCTTTGTTGGATTTGCACTTCATCAGCACGTAGAGCGGTCGTTCCTCCGTG
>Ga0209541_10014691_pt1 | contig 11778 bp, 11 predicted proteins | sample RifCSPlowO2_01_FD_184027 | JGI IMG/M metagenome (GOLD analysis project Ga0209541, IMG submission 184027) | Groundwater microbial communities from Rifle, Colorado - Rifle CSP2_plank lowO2_0.1 (SPAdes) (version 2) | ecosystem: Environmental > Aquatic > Deep subsurface > Groundwater | place...
TGTTGTACCAGAGTCCGGTGTAGCGCCTCTCAATGTGAAGTTCACTATCACCGACATATCCGCCTCGTGCCCGCGCTCGGAAATTGCGCTCTCCGCGGGCGACGGGTCGGCTCCTGTTACGGCTCTCCCTGCGACAGTTACGTGCATCGGAATTACTCCGGCCGTTCTCAACTATACGTACCGAAATGCCGGAACATTCACTGCGGCGATAGGGAATCCGAGCACCCAGAAAATCTTCCAGGGGGTAGTTGTTACCGTGACACCGGGAAATGCGAACACCACCCCTCCCCCTTTGACTGCGCCGCTTACCACGCCAACAGCAAGCACCGTGAACGTCAGCTCATCGCTTCTTAATCTGACCAATAGCGCCGGAAACGCCCCCGTTCTCCCGCGGACAAAGCCCGTTACGGTGCAATCCGGCACATGGGGCGACATTCAGGCGAACGCCTCCGGCGTGACGATTACGGCAAGCGCACACGATACGGACGGGCGCACGGGAGTCGGCGGATTCTACGGATACGACACGGTCTCGGGAGTTCAACCGCTGGACCTCGCGCGTCAGATGTGCGCCGCGCGTCCGTGGACGCGTTCATCGGCAACTACGATCATTCCTCCGTCGTTCTATGACAGCATCTGCACGGCGCGCGGATATAAAACGAGCACAGCCCTTCCCGCGACGAGTGCAGGCACAGGGGCTGGAACGTCAAAATCATCCGCACCCGCATCAACCGCAAAACCTCCGACGAAGACCGCCACTACAAGTCCCGCAAAACCGGTCGCGCCGGCGGTTCCTCCGAAAGTCTACATCACGGCAGTCCCCTCGTCCGTCAAACTCGGCTCCCGCACCTCAATATTCTGGAACGCCATCGGCGTGAAGTCGTGTCTCATAACGAGTCCGGACGGAAGCTTCGGCGGCAATACGCTTTACGGCGCCGCGTCCACCGTTGCGCTCACGGGCGAGACCGTATTTTCCATCGTGTGTATCAAGCCCGACGACTCGCAAATCTCAAATTTCGTGAAAGTGAAGTTGGCGATTTAGGGGTACAATTGGGAAATGAAAAGCGTTGGTCCGAGATGGAATAATGTGCTTGCGGTCATTGTTCTCGTGTTGGCTTTCTTCGTTTCTTTTACACCCTCGGTTTCAAGAGCAGTCTTTGAAGAGTCGGGTATGTTCTGTGCGACCTATTATGGACCTAGCGCGGGTTTTGTTCCTTGTTGGGATATGACTTTTGGTTTCCTAACGCCTGGAATGTGCGTTGCCCAAAATGTGTGCCTCGGTCTCGGGACAGTTGCCATCACTGGCGCGGCGATAGGCATCGGAAAAGGGATTGTCGGCAATATTTTGGGCGGAGGCAACGGAAACTCCGGAAGCGGAGCATCATATCCAATGTCGCTTGCAGGCGGTTCAAAATACGGTTGTTCGGGAACGCCGTATATTTCGCTCACTCCCTCAACAGATTCGTGCGCTGTGTACATCCCAACCAGTGCGACGGCGAGCAGCACCTTAAATCTTGGCGGCGCGCCTTCCAGTCCGAGCGTGAGTTCTCTCCTCTTTAACAATACGAGAAATAGTTCAGGTACCACAAGTATTTCATCGGGCGCGGGCAGCACGCTTCTTTCTCCCGGCATAAGCGGCGGGAGCGCGTCGCCTCAAACGAGTGTCGGAGGTCAACCTCTCGCTAATTCATCGGGAGGAACAAGCACGTCTGGAAACACGGGCAGCAGTATCTTTTTTCCGAATAGCCAGAGCCAAGGCGCCGCATATTCACTCGGGACGGGCGCCGGCAACTCATCGTTTCTCTCAACCGCCGGCAACTCAACGTGGAATACTTTTTTCGGCGGTGGAAATTCTTCTTCAGATGCGAGCACGGCTCTACTCAACATGATTGCCGGCAATACGAACGCGTCTGTCACCGGCGTGAGTGCATTACTGGGCAACTCCGGAACGAATACAGGGACTCCGTCCGGTACCTCTCCCAGTGCCGCTAACATTCCTTCCAAGCCATCCGGCATGCAACCCGGCACATGGGGCGACATCCAAGCCGACCTTTTCGGTGTGACAATTACAGCGGGTGCACAGTATGCAGATGGGCGGACAAGCGTCGGGGGATTCTACGGATACAATGCAGTATCGGGAGTTTCGCCGCAGAATCTCGCGAAACAGATGTGCAGCGCACGCTCGTGGGGAACCTCCTCCGTAGCCACAGTCATACCGCCATCTTTCTTTGACGATATCTGCGTTGCGCGCGGATATAAAAAAATTGCTGTTATACCCGCGACGAACACTGCAGGCAGTGGAGCGGGCACGACCAAAAATTCCGGAACTGCGGCACCTTCCGGCACTTCAAATGCAGACAAGAACGTTACAACAGCCACGGAACCATCTCTTCCGGCGGGACCGGTATTGGTAATGCCGCCTCCGAATGTTGTCATTTCTGCGGTGCCTGCGCGCGTCCGCATCGGCGCTCGCTCCACAATATATTGGAGCGCAAAGGGCGTGACTTCATGCACTGAAACGAGCGAAGACGGGAGTTTCAACGGCGACACGTTAAGCGGCGGCGCCTCAACCGTCGCTCTCTATGGCAACACAGTGTTCACGATTACCTGTAAAACACCGGACGGTTCTGATGTAACAAAATCTGTGATGGTGGAAACATCAAGCTAGTCCACCCGCGGGTTCTCGGAAGCCCTCGGTTTTCCGATATCCCTCGTAAACTCGGGACTGCCTTCCTCCACGGGGCACACCCCTCTCCGACCCCCTCCCATTACCGGGGGACACTCACTATCGTTCTTGTCCCCCCGGGAGGTAACGATCCTCCGTCAACTGCTTAAAAGGCAGCTGCTCTACCTTTGAGCTACGAGGGGTGAGCAAAATATAGCATCAACAACAGTGCAGAGCGAGATTCCGTCTTGCCTCATGCTGCCCTATAACGGCAAATCAAATGCGAAAGGGCCGGCACCCGTGAGGATGAGCGAGATGCAGAGGACGATGGTAAGAAGCGTTGCTATAAATGACACGGGACGCATAGCAGGGCGAACGAGCCAGAAAATCGCGAGAGCTCCGCCCACAAGCGCTCCAACTTGCGTCCACGCTCCTGCGCCGATTAAAACGGCTACGGCGAATTCAACCGTAGCAAGTCCCCGGAATAATAGTTCTGTCCGCGGCCAGTGTTTTTTTGCCGCAAAAAGAAGAACAAGCGCGAGTGCGATGCGAATAAAAAATGCCGAGAATGGGGCGAGGAATAAGATGCCGGGAAATACGGAAAGCATAAAAGTAGTATACAGTACATAGTGCGTAGAACGTAGTACGTAGTATGAAACAAAGAATCGCTGTTTTGTTGCATAACGTCAGGAGTACTCACAATGTGGGCTCCATTTTCCGCACGGCGGAGGCGGCCGGTGTTAAGAAAATATATCTATCGGGGTATACCCCGACCCCGACGGATCGTTTCGGAAGAGTACAAAAAGATATCGCAAAGACGGCACTCGGGGCGGAGGAGATGCTCCCATGGGAATATTATTCCTCACCATCAAAAATTATCGCAGAATTGAAGAGGGGCGGATGGGAAATAGTCGGGGTTGAACAAGACAAAAGGGCGATTGATTACCGGAAGTTTTCCGCCGGAGGCGGATTCTCCTCTGGAGGAAAAGTGCACAAGCCAACGCTATTTATTTTCGGCAATGAAGTGAAGGGGATGCCCCCCGCTCTCCGTAAAAAATGCGATATGCTTGTTGAAATCCCCATGCACGGCAAAAAAGAATCTCTTAATGTTTCCGTCGCCGCCGGCATAATTCTTTTTAGTACGTAGTTCGCAGAACGTAGTACATAGTGGGAATCCAAAGTAGCTTTCTCTGCTTTTTCTACGCACTACGAACTACGTTCTACGTACTAGTACGTCAACACGTCCACCGTCCGCCCTTCACCGTCCAAAAGGCGGATAATATCGTGCGTATTGCTCCAGAGTTCCGCAGTTGAGCCGAGATACAAGCGCCAAGAATCAAAATTGAACGTTGAGCGGTAGCCATAGGTTGCCACACACCCGTTGTACGAGAGCACATTTGCGGCAAACGCGCGGCAATTGGGATTTACATCAGCCGGAATATTCGTGAGAGGGGCCGTGCACGGAGGAACGTTCTGCAAGAAATTAAAGCACGCGTCCCCGTAGACCTTGAGATTTTCCGGCGTGAACGGCAACGCATTGGACGCGGGCGGGCAGGAATTTGAAAGCGGAGGGTAAAATCTCTGAAGCTGTCCCAAGTAGCCCGAGCAAATATTTTCCCGGAAAGACGTAGCCACGGGAGACGAGCCGGAGTTCACTATTGCGGAGGCCCCCGGATAGAGAAGCATGTTTTCCTGGTCGTTGATGACGCCCATGAGAAATGCCGTTGCAGAAAGCGGAATGTATGCGCGTATGCCGGTGTACGCGCTCTGCAGCGACCAGCCTTTCATATCAATAGGCGCCGAATTCTCTCCACTCGCGGTGAGTACGATGTATTCCCGCCGCGCTTCGGTTTCCGAGGCACCGTTTCCTTCCGTAATGCGCGCGCGCCCTCTCTCCGGCGACGGGTCGCCAAACACTTTAGCCTGGTTTTCTTGCGCGCTCAACTGCTCGTAGTTGTTTTCAAGTCCCGCATACTGGTTTTGCAGTTCTGATGTTTCCGTATTGCCCGCGGAAGCGGGTGCCGTGGGAAAGATGTCCATTGTCGGTTGCCACGGGAGACGAAAATAACCCTTTGTTGCGGTGTTACCCTGAGTAAACGGATTTCCCATGGAGCGGAATGCGTTCATCGCGTTTCTGTAGCCGCCGCTCCATATCCAATAGATAACAAGCGTGATTATAAAGAGCCAGAAAATCCAGAGTAAAATAGTTTTTGTCATGAGCCGATGTGCGCATTACCGTAATTTTTTTGACATTCTCATTATACATCTTTGGCACGAAGCAGCATTTTGAGCTCCTCCCGTGCAACGCGGATGTCGCTCCACGGAATTTGCTTGCCGTTCGCCTCGCAGATGCAGGGGTCGGTGCCTTTGCCTGTTATGAGTACCGCGTCGCCCGCCCGCGCGAGCGAGAGCGCGCGCCGTATCGCCTCGCGCCTATCCATTATGATTTCCGGTTTTCGCCCCATTCCTTTTGCCATATCGCCTACTATCGCGCGCGGATTTTCGTCATACGGGTCTTCGTTGGTGAGAATTATCGTATCGCAAAATTTGTCGGCGATTCCTCCCATGACCGCGCGCTTCCATGTGTCGCGGCCGCCTCCTGTCGCGCCCAAGACGCAGATTTTGCGGCGCGTTCCGTACGCGCCGTAGAGCGCCTCCAGAGAATCCGGCGTGTGCGCGTAGTCAACGACGACGATGAAATTCTGTCCCGCCTCAATTGTTTCTGCGCGCCCCGGAATCGTTCGGATTTTTTCCAGTGCTTTCATGATGACGGTAGACCGGATGCCGAATGCCTGCGCCACTGTCGCTGCCGCCAAAGCATTTTTCAGAGAGAACTCGCCGGGAAGCTTGATGCGGATATCAAGTCCGTCAAAATTAAAATGGCCGCCTCGCTCGTCGGCCGACCATGGCTTGCATCCAGCAAGAGAAAATGGGAGCACTTTCTCAACAGGGAGTGAAAGGTATCTGACGCTTTGATTGTCGTCGGCGTTTGCCACCATGATGCGCGGGCGCTTGGAGGAGCGCACGAGCTCGCGCGCAAGCTCAAATTTTGCGTCCGCGTATTTTTCGTATGAGCCGTGCGATTCAATATGTTCGGGTGCCAAGTTGGTGAAGATAAGCGCGTCCAAATTAATAAACCGGTGGCGGTATTGAGCTGCTCCCTGCGAAGTCATTTCAAGTATCGCTATGGTGCATTTTGCCCGCACTGCGTTAGAAAGAAATCTTTGAATGAAGAATCTGCCCGGCATTGTCATTCGCAAAAGATTTGGCTCCGAACTTTCGCCTATTTTTATTCTTATTGAATTGAGAAGCGCCGTCGTAAACCCCGCTTCCTCAAATATGGCGTTCAGCATCTCTGCGGTGCTTGATTTGCCTTTCGTCCCTGTTACACCAATGACGAGAATTTTGCGCGAGGGAAATCCATACAGAACCGCGCCTAGGAATGCCAGCGACAAATGGTAGAACGACAGAAGCCGTCTTGGGATTATTCTTTCAAGCATTTGTTTCAACTTCCGCATTTTGTTTTGCATTTTCTAAGGTGAGACTTTAGAGAGCCATTCCCAAGGTCTCACCTTAAATACTATCTCTTTCCTACTATCTTAAGAGCTTCGCGCAGGCGGTCGTTGCTGTTGACGACGCTCTGCGGCACTTTGCGCAGGGCTTCGCGCGCCTCGTTCTGCGAGTAGCCCAAAGCGCGCATCGCCTCTTGCGCCTCTTGGTCGCCCTTGAGCGCGTGCCCCGATTCTGCGGAGCTTGCGCCGATTTTGTCTTTTAATTCAAGCACAATTTTCTCTGCGGTCTTTCTTCCGATGCCGGAAACTTCCGTTAAGTAGCTCGCGTTCGCCTGCGATATCGCGGAGCGAAGCGTTTCCACGGAAGCGACATCCATAACGGCCATGGCGGACTTGGGGCCGATGCCGGAAACAGTGAGCAGAAGCTCAAAAATCCGCAGTTCCTCCTCATTTCTAAATCCGTATAAATCAAGCGCGTCTTCGCGGACCGCCAAGTGCGTCCAGAATGAAGCAGTTTTTTCCGGGCGGAGTTCCGCGAGCACTTCTTTTGTGAGAGCAATCTTATACCCGACTCCGCCGGCGGAGACAATAGCGAATGTAGAGCGTACGACGCTGACAGTTCCCTCAATGTGGCCGATCATTCCCGCATCATATCGCGATTGCGCGAATGGCGCACTTCGGGTAAGATGCAACGACTTTTGGCTAAGGGCGCGCTGGGAAGGGAACCCAGCACCTTTCGCGAAAGGTGCTGGGTGTAAGAGCTTCTAAGCTCATTATCATTCGCTAAGAATCTCTAACATGGCAATAACGAGTTCAGCCAAGAAAGCAATCGGCGTAGCCAAAAGGCGGAGTGTTTTCAATGCCCGCCGAAAAAAGGAATTGAAGGACTCTCTCAAAGCTGTAACCAATCTGATTGAATCTGGGAGCAAGAAAGAAGCCGAGGCGATGTTGCCACGCGTGTACAAGGCGATAGATAAGGCCGCAAAAAGGGGAGTATTAAAGGCGAATACTGCATCCCGCACGAAGTCGCGAATTACGAAACGGATTGGCGCGTTGTCCCCGAAGTGAGTTCTCCGAGGTGACTCCTTCGCTTTTGCCCGCCTGCGTGCGTACTCGCGCGGGCAGGGAAGGTGCCTCCTCGGTATTAACTCGGCTTTCAGAAATACGAAGTATGAAATGAAGAAGGGGTCAGCAGAAGTGCACCGACCCCCAACCGTTCATTTTTCAGCTGTTTTCAGCTGAGACGAACGGGTACTGCCGATTTCCTCAACGGTGCTGGGTCGCGGCTGATTGCCCAGTCACCGCCGCTTCACCTTGACCCGGCCGGAATCGCGTATTGCCAGTCAAAGTGTTTTCGACGCGTGCGTCCCGCGCCGTACCACCGAAACTCGCCGCGGCTGTGCGGTTCGTTCCGTCATGCACCAACGACATCTGCTTCATGGTTGTTTCCTTCCGTTATGAAAAAAGGCGCCACCCCCGCAAGAAAAGACCTTGTGAAAGAGCGCCACATCAAACCTAGCAGGGGGGGGAATTTCGCAAGTCGGTTATGCACTTCCACCAAATTCGGCCAAGCTCGAGCATTTCTTAGTATTTTCTAATCACTCAAGTACTCATCCCAATACTTAGTCCTAGAACTAAGTATTGGGATGTGAGGGATTTTTTCTGTAAATAAAGCAAGCGACCCCGGCCTCTGTACAAGAGGCGGGGTCGTCTTCATCGCACTTTCCCACGTGCGATTGGTTTCTTCTTTGGGAAAGGCCGGCTAGCGAACCCTCCCCTCCGAGGAATCATCTCCTGCGAGCGGTAGTAAGTTGGCCACGCGCTCGCTCTTCTGGCGCCGCCAAGAGGCGCAGCGCCAGACAAACGGGATTTCAAGATTTTCATGATTCCTCCCTTCGTTAAGCAACGGAAAGTTCATCGTCCCCGGGCTTACTTGCACGTGGTATCGGGTGTGACACGAGGATTTGGAGGCCAAGTGCGACCCGCAATTCATCGCGCATCTCTATTATGTGAGCTCGAGGTGCCGGCAAATTGAGGTCATAGGCCAGCAGGACCGACAGCTCCCGCACGAACATGGCTTCCTTGGTATGGCCGTGCCTTTGCAACTGCGCCTCTATTGAAGAAAGTTGCATAGACGCAGCCGCAGCTTCAACGACTTGATAGGTTGGATCAAGGTTGCCGGCTAAGACCAACTGGTTGTTCGCGATTACAGATGCCTGTCGGGCCAGATCCCAACATACTGGACAATGGTCAATCGGATACATCGCACATTCCTTTCTTCGTCGGTTTCGCCCGAAATTGGGCCAGACCTCATAATATCCAAAATGGGAAAAGGGGCAATCCGCCGGAATTGTATCTAAACCGAGTCTTCTTTTGTCCTCCCGCGAGGACCGCGAGTACGCATATCGCCCGCGACTCAACGTCGCGCCGTCACGCGACATTGGTCTGTTCCACCTAATGCCTGCTCGCGTAGCTCGCATCGGCATTTGCCTTCGGCATCGGACAAAATGCAAAGAAGTTTGCATTTTGTTGCTCTCACCGTTCTTGTCTGCTGACAAGAACATGTTCCGGCGTTCGATTCCTCACGCAGGCAACGCAGGTTGCCTGCTGCGGAGGACAAAATTCGCTCCGCTCTTTTGTCCTCCCGCGAGGAATCGAACCTCGATCAGCAACTCCGCAAGCTGCCATTCTATCCATTAAACTACGGGAGGATGTGCAGGAAATGTAGCACATTTCCGCTCCGCTCGTTAGATTGCCGTTAGATCCCGAAAAATTCCAAGATTTTGTGAGAAACAGGTTCTTTCATAGGCACTTCCTCCACTCGTTCTTGCAGAAATGCGCGCACAAGAGCTGGGTCAATATTTTCAATCGGAATTATTAGATTTGGCGACATGAATTTTGTGGTGTCTACCAGAAGAAGTGGTTCGCCATCATGCTCGTCTTCCACCCAGAATGAAATTATTTCATCGTAACGGTGCAAGGCGCCGGCGATTCTTATACCGCGGTCTGAAATTTCAAAATCAATCAGCTCCGGCGGAGTGCGCGCGATTATTCCTACCGTGAAAGCGGCAACGATGATGAGAATTGCAAAGAGGACGTTGCTGAAAAGAATGCTTGTAAGCGCGACGCTTACCGCAACGATTCCGAGCGCCCAAAACCAGTCGCCGCTGCGCTCGATGCGCTCGTGTTCGTATGCGCTCCAACGAAGAGGAACCCCGTGCGGCATGCCGCCATGATATCACTTTTGCGGGCGCTATGTGGTGCATTTTCGGCTTTCACCTATCAACCGGCCGTTCTTGTCGTACCGAAAATAATTCAATGAAGTGGTATACTGGATGAGTGAGTGAGCGTTATAAAAGGAATCCGAATGTGAACTGTCTCGTCTGTAAAAAGCCGATTTACAGGAGACCTGTTGAGATTCAGGAAAATAAAGGGAGAGTCTTTTGTAGCTCTGGCTGCTACGGTATTTCGCAGAGAAAAGAGACGCCGTGCATTGTTTGCGGAACGCCGATTCTTGCTCATAGAAACGCACGGACATGCAGTAGGAGTTGCGCGAACAAATACAGAACCGGTATCAAGTATAAGCTTGGCAGGCCATCAAAAAGTAAAGTTACAACCCTACGGGCTTTAAAGATTCGATTGCTTAATCAACGGGGAGTGAAGTGCGAGCGTTGCGGCTATAACAGAATTGAAATATTGCACGTGCATCATAAGGATAGAAATCGGGAAAATAACGAGCTGGAAAATTTAGAGCTTATCTGCCCAAACTGCCACTATGAGGAACACTATTTAGAAAATAGCTGGCTCAGTGGTAATGTAGCTCGGAGGGAGGGGTCGGATAGCGGTTCATTCCAGCGCACTTGAAATGCGCCAGGTCGCAAGGCCTCGTGGGTTCGAATCCCACCCCCTCCGCTCGTTAAAGTCAGCTAAAATTCCGTCTGCTATCATGCTTCCATGTTGCAGGAAACAGCGCTTAAGATTTTGCAGACCGGAGCGAATGTATTTTTGACGGGCGAGCCGGGAAGCGGAAAGACGCACATCATTAATCAATACGTGCGCTGGCTGGAGGAGCGCGGGATTTCTCCCGCCGTTACCGCCTCAACGGGAATCGCGGCGACTCACATCGGCGGCTACACGATACATTCGTGGAGCGGCATCGGAGTAAAGCGCGATTTGGATTTGTATGCGTTGGACAAAATCACGCAGAACGAGCGCGTCGTGCGCCGCGTGCGCAATACGTGCGTCTTAATAATTGACGAAGTTTCAATGCTTTCTGCGACAACTCTCGGCATGGTGGACGCTGTGTGCCGCGAAGTGCGGCACAAGGACGCCCCATTTGGCGGGCTTCAGGTTGTTCTCGTCGGAGATTTCTTTCAGTTGCCGCCTGTAAACAGGCCGGAAGATGAAAAACATTCCCGACGCCTTGAAGGGGTCGGGGTCCCGACCAATGCGTCGGGGTTTGCATTTGTTTCTCCGGTTTGGGATGCTCTCAATCCTCTCGTGTGCTACCTGTCGGAACAACACCGGCAGGAAGATAAATCTTTTCTGGAACTGCTTTCGGGAATTCGGCGCGGAGCACTTTCCGCTTCCCATCGGGCACTCTTAGAAAAGCGTCATGTCACTGCGGAGCGCGCCGGAATCACGCAGCTCTATTCGCACAATGCCGATGTTGACCGCATCAATGACAAAGAACTCGCGAACATTTCCGGTGATGTCCATAAATTTGTGATGACCTCTGGCGGGAAAAGCGCGCTTGTCGAAACTCTGAAACGAGGATGTCTTTCTCCGGAAACATTGTCTCTCAAAATCGGCGCGCGCGTGATGTTCACGAAAAATGACATTGAACGCAAATTCGTGAACGGAACGCTGGGGGCTATCGCCGGATTTGAAAAAGAGACCGGCTATCCGGTGGTAAAAACAAATTCCGGACGTACATTTTTTGTGGAGCCCATGGAGTGGCACGTGGAAGACGGCGGGAAAGTGCTTGCGCGCATAGAACAAATCCCGCTCCGGCTTGCGTGGGCGATTACCGTTCACAAAAGCCAAGGGATGTCTTTGGACGGAGCGCATATGGACCTTTCGCAGGCGTTTGAATACGGACAGGGATACGTCGCGCTCTCGCGCGTGCGCACGCTCGCCGGCCTCTCGCTCGCCGGATTGAACGAGCGCGCGCTAGAGGTGCATCCGGAAGTTGCGAAGCGCGACAGGGATTTCAAATTGCGCTCGGCTTCTGCGAGAAAAGCGTTTGAAGACATGCCGAAGAAAGAACACGACGCGCTCAAGTATAATTTTGTCGTCGCTTGCGGCGGAAGAGAGCCTGACATGTCCGTTAATGAGAGTCGTGTCCAAAGAGCAAAGCGTGTAAAAGGCACCTCGGATTCTCCAAAGAAATATTCTCTTGCCGACATCCGCCAGAAACACAGAAATGCGTATCGCCCGTGGAGCGAAGAAGAGGACACGGACCTCCGCCGGCGCTATCTCTCCGGTGAGAAAGTGAAAACACTTGCAGAATCTCTTGGCAGGCAAATGGGTTCAATCAGCTCGCGCCTCGTCAAGCTCGGCCTTGTACAATAGTGCGAGCGTTGACTTTTCTACACGCGTATA
>Ga0209541_10014693_pt1 | contig 11777 bp, 12 predicted proteins | sample RifCSPlowO2_01_FD_184027 | JGI IMG/M metagenome (GOLD analysis project Ga0209541, IMG submission 184027) | Groundwater microbial communities from Rifle, Colorado - Rifle CSP2_plank lowO2_0.1 (SPAdes) (version 2) | ecosystem: Environmental > Aquatic > Deep subsurface > Groundwater | place...
GATTTGCTGGTTAGAGACCCTGATTTCAGGTCCCATGGGTTTTCGTCGCGTGGAATCGGTGGAACGAAAGCAATACGATTGGCCGTATGTGTACGATTTCCAAGTGAGCGAACTCGGTGGTCATTTTGTTCTTGCTTCGGGAATCGTGGTTTCAAACACCACGATCACTGCGAATCTGGGAATCGCTTTGGCGCAAATGGGTTACTCCGTGTGCTTGGTGGACGCCGATATTGCCATGGCGAATTTGTCTTTGTTGCTGGGGATGCAGTCGTCTCCGATTACGTTACAAGACGTGTTGCTTGGCGAAGCGTCGGTGGAAGACGCGTTGTATGACGGTCCGGCGGGAGTTAAGTTTATTCCAAGCGGTTTAAGCCTTGAAAGTTATCGGCGCGTGGATTCCGAGCGCCTTGAAAGCGTGATTCGTTCGATCAAGTCGCGGTTTGATTTCGTGTTGCTGGACGCGCCTGCAGGAATCGAAAAAAACGTGTTGGCGGCGTTGTCGGCAAGCGAAGAAGTGTTGCTGGTGACGATGCCGGAGTCGCCTTCGATTGCGGACGCGGTGAAAACCAAAACCATGTCCGAGCGTTTGGGCGTAAAACCGATCGGAGTCGTGATTAATTTCGTGTATGGTCAAAAAGGCGAGATTCAGTCGCAGGACATTCAAAAAGTGCTGGAGCTTCCGAGTTTTGGCGTGATTCCGTTTGATCCGGAAGTGCGAAAGTCGTTTATGCAGGAAAAAGTGTCGCCCGTTGTTTTGCGCGTTCCGAATTCTCCGGCATCCAAAGCCATTAAAGGCGTGGCCGCGCGGTTGGTGGGAACCAAGATCGTGGAAGAAACCAAAAAAACCGGTGGTCTCAGTGGGTTTTTTAATTCGCTCTTATCCTTATTTAGACGAAAGTAATTAGTTTTATGGGGGATTTCCATTATGGCGCATGAATCAGCTGTTAATCGTCCGTTCGATTTGCTTAACGAATCGATCGGAAAACCGGTGCTCGTCGTGTTAAAGGGAAACGTTTCGTTTCACGGCACGTTGCGGGCTTTCGACGTTCATATGAACCTGGTGCTTTCGGAAGCGGAAGAACTGGAAGAAGGGCGCACCAAAACCAAGTACGGAAAACTGGTTCTGCGCGGCGACAACGTGTTGTTGATCAACCCGTAAAGAATTTATTCTTCTTTTTCTTTTCTTTTCACCGTGTTCCATCGACGAATTTCGTGAAAGTATCTTTCCACCGCTCTGAAACCGCGCTTGTTGGGGGGTTAAGAACGCGGAGTCGTAACCGGTTGTTTTAGGGGGTTGGATTTTAACACAACCCTGAGTTATGTAGCAGGTTCCATTTGGTTGTGAGTTGGGCCAAGATCATTTTTGGACGAAAAAACCATTATGTATACTCGTGTTTTTCCAATTGTTTTTGCGAGATACGTTTTTATTCTACAAAGGCAGCATATATAGCAGTAGCATGATCACCGTATGAGGCGATTGTACTGCAAAAAAGGTGCGAAAAGAAAGAATGTATTTGCTTTTTTTGTCAGGACCATGCGATAAATGTTTTGCCAATGAGGGGTTGAATCAACATGAAGTCAATGATTGACTCGGCGGTATCTACGCGACCGCAAGTCCAGGATAATGTCGAAGAATTCGGTACGCCAAAGATCGTTGTGATCGGAGCAGGCGGCGCCGGATGTAACTGTGTGAACCGAATTGCCACCATGGGAATCCGCGGTGCCCAATTGGTTGCTGTGAACACCGACAAGCAACACTTGTCGATTATCAGCGATGAAATTACCAAAGTATTGATCGGAAAATCGGTTACGCGCGGTCTTGGTGCCGGCGGATACCCCGAAATCGGAGCCAAGGCAGCCGAAGCAAGCAAAGACGCGTTGCTTCAAGTATTGAAGAACGCCGACATGGTGTTTGTTTCCGCGGGAATGGGCGGAGGAACCGGAACCGGTTCGGCGCCCATCATTGCCAAGCTCGCCAAGGAACAAGGCGCCATCGTGATTGCGATGGTCACGTATCCATTCATTTTGGAACGCGCCCGAATCGAAAAAGCCGAAGAAGGACTTAACCTGTTGGCCGAAATCGCGGACACCGTTGTCGTATTGGACAACAACCGCTTGGTCCAGTTGGTTCCAAACCTGCCGATTCAAGACGCTTTCCGCGTAGCGGACGAAGTCATTGCACGCGCGGTTTCCGGAATCACCGAAACCATCACGCAACCGTCATTGATCAACCTTGACTTTGCGGACGTGCGATCCATTATGACCAATCACGGATTATCCATGATCGCGGTCGGAGAAAACAAATCGGTCAACAAGGTCGAAGAAGCCGTTGAAGACACATTGAACAACACACTGCTCGATGTTGACATCGCCGGTGCCACCGGAGCCTTGATCCACATTACCGGAGGACCGGAATTGACGTTGGGAGAAGCAAACACTGCGGGTGAACTGTTGACGGAAAAAATCGATCCGAAAGCAACCGTCATCTGGGGTGCACGTGTCGATCCGACGTTTGAAAACCGCATCCAAATCATCGCGATTTTCACCGGAGTCCACTCGCCGTATATTTCGGGTTCCCATAAAAAAGCCCAGACTCGCCAAGTGCAGAGCCAGGCCCGAAACGACACCGGTTTGGATTACATCTAAATCAACGGTCTTTCAGGCGAAAAACGCCTGAAAGTCCCTTTTTCTTTTTATTTCTTTCTTTCAAAACAATTAGTAGCCAATCGATTTTTTTGGGCCGATAGTATAATGGTAGTATTCGTCCTTGGCGTGGACGGGGTCCGGGTTCGACTCCCGGTTGGTCCACAGCTTTTTCTTTAAAAGAAAAACCTGGGAAAAAGAATCTCTACTTTTGTCAGTGCGAGTCCGTTTTTTTTTTTTTATCGCGGCGTTGTACCGTTACCGACCCGGACCAAAATCGCCCAGGGATTCGATCCGGCAGTGGTCCAATCCGCGTTTAAGTAACGCCCCTGTCGTTTTGTTTATATACTTGTTTTGCTTTTTCTTTAGCGATCATGCCTGACAAAAAAAAAGTTTTGCTCGACTCGATTGCGAAGCTTAGGCGCCTGAATGTTTCGGAAGACGAAATCGTTTCTTATTTGAAAGAATTCGGAATTTCCGAAAACTATATTCGCTCGCTTTTGGCGGGGGATACCGACGCGCCCGTGGAACTTGAAAACCCGCAGGAAACGCTTGAAGAAACCCGCGCGCAAATCGAGGAAGCCTTTGCGCCGCCGGTAATCAATGATTTGCCGGTGACATCAAAGAAAAAACCGGATTCCAAGAAACCGGTTGTCCAAACCGTTTCCATTGAAGCGCCTCCTTCCAAATCGCAAAAAACAAAATCAGTGTCTTCGTTTGAAGACGAAACGGCATCGGGTTCCCAAAAAACCGCGTTGACTCTCCCGGATCAAACGGTGTCTTCGCTTTGGGAAAAAGGAATTCTTAACACCGTGACGGATTCGCTTTTGGAAATCAAAAAAATCCGGGATGACCTGGACAAGACATTGGAGAGCCGTATCCAAAAAGCATTGGACAAGGAATCCGTGAAAATGGCGGCGTTGCAGGACAACACCCAAAAATTGATGATTTCGAAAATGAATTCGGAATTGGAAAAAAAATCAGGTGAAATCGTCGAAACCCTGGATCAGCGGATTGCGGAACTGAAAAAAAACCGCGACGAGTTGCGGCAAGAGCAGGAATCCATAAAGACCGAGCGAAAAGTCGCGTCCGAATTGTTCAAACAATTGTCGGAGGAACTTGCGCATTCGAAAGAACTGCGCGACAAGTCCCTGGTTCAGTTGAATGCGGACACCGTCAAGTACAAGTCCGAACTGGTGTTGACGTTGGAAGACGCGCGGAAAAAAATGTTGGCCATTGAGGACCGCGCCACGAAAACCCTTGAATTGGAGCACGCGATCATTAACAGTTGGGTCAAGGACGCGAATAACCGCATTGACCGTTTGACGATTGAAAAAATAAACGAGCTTTCGTCGGACGCAAACCAAAAACTCGAAGAAGTCGACCGGATTTCGCGCGAAATCGACGCGGCTTCGCTTCGCCGCGAATTCGAAGACATCAAAAACCGGTTGAATGATTTGGAAATGGGCCGAAAACGAATGTAGGCGTTGCGGCTTTTTTTTGAAAAATAGTTGGGCCAGGGAGGAATCGGACCCCCTGTCTTCCGCACGTCAAGCGGACGTCTTACCAATCGACTACTAGCCCGAAAAATAGGGTATGGTAACATTTTCATATTGGGGAAAATATTTTAATGTTTCTTTTACGTACAAACAGCGATTATTTTGCAATCGTTGGTCAAAACGGATGATATGCCGCAAGTTTGAGCTTCCGACTTCGCGGAAGTACTTCTGAATTCGGGGCCATGAGTTTGATCCTGTATGTCGTGTGCTATGGAAAGAAAAGAACTCTTCTTTATAACCAATTTCCTGCACTTGGCTTAAGAGCGTCGGATTAAATGAAGTAAATTCCATGCACAGATAATTATCCCGCCGGGAAAACGACCCGTCTGTATCCATCAATCCTCTCAGGCACGCTTTTGTCCAATCTGAATTCTGCAAGATGACGTCGGGAATACGGGCTTTGTTTCTAATTTTGTCTCCTGTCGAAAAACCGAAAGTTTCTTTGAAATAGTCCACGAACTTTTTGGAAGGAATTTCTAAATAACCCGAATTGGTTTTTTTGTCGAAGCGAATAAACGAGATAAAACCAAAGTTCTTCTGCACAACGTGTGCCAAATACTGCATGTATCGCAGATCAAACCGCTTGTCGGAGGAAATGCGAATTAAATAGTCTGTGAGTGTTCCGTCGCCCAGATACACGCCAACGAGTTCGGCAATTTCTGAATTAATTTCTTTTGGTATTACAATTTTCTTGCAGACGGATGCGCCAATCACGGGGCTGTTTCTTTGTCCTTTCAAACGTCGAGAATCTAAATACTCTTGGCCATATTTTTCTCGAAGAACTTGGATTGCCCGTTTTCCACCTTTCACCGCGCCCCAATTTCCGTCAAACATATGGGTTTGTGCGCGGTATTCTTCTGTTTTTTCTTTATTCAATACCCGTACGAATTCTTCAAAACATGAATTTGGAACCGTTAAATCTCCTTTTTTGTAATTCTTAAATTTCCAGTAGTTTATTCCGAAGCGATTGGCAAGTGCTGGCCAAGAATTGTTTCCAAGTGAACGCTTAACATCTAAGAAGAATTTTTTCTGAACTTCTTTCGGTAAATAGATTCGTTTTTCTTTCACTTCAGAAAAAGCATTTTGATAGATTAGTTCCTTTGGAGGCACTGCATTGCCGGTGATTCGGGGTTACATGCCTTTTGTTTCATTGCAGGTCAGGGCATCGATCGGTTTGACCTTAATTTTGTTTTTTTTCATTCCGACGTATTGGCGAATGATTTTTTTCTTTTGGCAGGCTTGGCAAAGCACGCCGGTTGCGGGTTCGCTGCATTCCGGACAGGGTTTTAATTGGCTTTTTTTTCCCGGTGCGGGAACCGCGTGTTGGATGTCCTGCAAGAATCGCAGGACCGAGTGTTTGGTGCCAGGGTATTTGTGTTCGAAGGAATTGAGGAGTTGTCGAAAATCGTTTCGTTTGGCTTTGTAGGAATACGGGCAGCATTCGTCGGAATAATGCGGGATTTCGTTTAGGCTGGCAAACGTGATGATGTCTTTTTCAGGGGTTTCGTAGAGGGGTTTGATGCGCGGTACCACCAAGTCGTCGGATAAATGATCCGCTTTGGGGGAAAGCGACAATAGTTTTTGCACGTCGTTGTCAAACACGTTCATGAGCACGCTTTGGCTTTCGTCATCAAGGTTGTGTCCGGTGGCGAGTTTTTGGGCGCCGAGTTGTTTGGCGTATTTGTTCATGAGTGTTTTGCGAAACGTGCCGCAGTAACTGCACACGCTTTTTCCGAGTCGCTCGGTGGTGTTTTCCAAAGTGGACGCGACTTGGGCATTGGTGACGCCGAATTCTTTTTCGTGGGAAACCACAGTGAAGGGTACTCCGAGTTGTTTACAGTAATCGGTGGCCAGCCGGATCGCTTTGTCGCGGTACCCCGGGATTCCTTCGTCGATGATCAAACAGTGGAGTTCGTTTTGTTTTCCGAAGTGTTTATGCAGTTGGTGCAACAATACCATGGAGTCTTTGCCGCCGGATAAGGCGATGAGTATTTTTTCGCCGTATCGCACCAGGTTGTGTTTTCGAATGGTTTCACGAAACCGGTTTTCAAAGAAATGGTTGAAGTGTTCGGCGCAAAACCAGTGGGGTCCGTATGGAACGTGGACTTTCGCGGTTTTTTGGCATCGTTCGCAGGTTTTGGTTTCCATACGAAAATACCCGGAAAAAAGGGTTTTAAACAAAACCTTAAAAACCTTGCCAGGGGTAATTAATCTATCCGATTCTGTTCATCAGAACGTTTTTTTCGAGTGTTATTTATGGTTTCAGCAAAGCAGCATTTGGCCAGTACCTTGCAAGCGCTCTATAAAGGCGAAAAGACTAACGATTACGATTTTGGCCAGTTGTACCGCGAACGATTGATGGAATACCGAAAACCCACCGAAAGCGTGGTGCGGCTCGCGCATCCGTCAAACCCCGGTCGCGCGCGAAGCCTTGGATTTAAAGCCAAAAAAGGCATTTTTGTCGTGCGTGTCCGCATCCGAAAAGGATCAGGACTGCATCGCCGACCGTATAATGGCCGCAAACCCAAACGCATGGGTGTCAGAAAACTGACGCGCGGAAAAAACATTCAGTCGATCGCGGAACAACGCGCCCAAGCGGGGTTCGTCAACTGCGAAGTATTGAATTCGTACTGGGTCGGCGAAGACGGCAAAGACAAGTATTTTGAAGTCATTATGGTGGATCCGCAAACACCCGAAATCGAATCCGACAAGAATTTGTCCTGGATTACGGATCCCGTGAACCGCAATCGTGTCGCGCGCGGATTAACGAGCGCCGCCAAGAAGTCGCGTGGATTGCGAAAGAAAGGACGCGGAACCGAAAAAGTGCGTCCAAGCGTTCGCGCCAACAGCGGAAAAACCAAGTAACTCAACCTTTTCGCGAAAAGCCCGGGAAAAAGCTCTTTAACTGTTTCTGTTCTCCTTTTTGGTGGTTGGTTTTTCATGGACTTGGTTTTTTTGTCAACCGAAGCGGATGTCGCGGAAGCGAAAAAATTGTTTCCGAAGAATGGTTTCGTTCTGGCTCGAAAAATAAAATCCGATTCCGATGCTGCGGCTTTGAAATCGTTGTGCGAAAAAACCGGTTTGCCGGGTTGTTTTGTTTTGAATCGCCCGGATTCGTTGTGGTTGTCGCGCGCGATACAGCAAAAGTTTTGGGTGGCCGTGTGGCCGGATTCCGCAAGCGCGTTGAATCTGGCGGTGTCGTCGCGATCCGTGGATTTTGTGTTGTTGCCGGTGCTGGGTGAAAAACCGATGCTGGATGTTCAGTTGTTTGAAACCGCGCGCCAAAGCAATGTGGGTTTTTTGTTTTTGGCGGAGTCGTTGTTGCGTTTGGCGTCCGTGGACGCGATCGAATTGCATAAATCGGTTTCGGCGTGGAGTCGGTTGGCCAAAAAAACAAAGGTGTTTTTTCAAGTCGTGTCGGGGGCGTCGAAGCCTTTGTTTGTCCGAAGCGAATCGGATTTGATTTTTTTCCGCGATTGGTTGTCGGCATAGCCGCAATTAAGTATTTTAATGTCTTGCACCGTATGTTGGTAGACAGAGGAAATGTTTATGCAGCTCAGTATTGACAAAGGGGATTTGGCGCGTTTGGAAGCGGACGCGTTGGTGAATGCCGCGGATATTACGCTTCGAATGGGCGGAGGCGTCGCTTTGGCGTTGCGAAAAGGCGGCGGAAAAGACGTTGAAGAAGAAGCGTTGGAATTGGGTCCCGTGGAATTGGGTCAAGCGATCGCGACGACCGCCGGAAAATTGAACGCGAAGTTCGTGATTCATGCCGCGGTGATTAAACCAGGTCAGGCCGCGTCCGCGGAGATCATTGAAAAAGCCTTGCAGAACGCGTTGGAACTCGCGGATTCGCTTGAATGCGATACCTTGGGTGTTCCCGCGTTGGGTTGCGGTGTCGGCGGTTTTGCGATTGAAGACGGCGCGCGATTGATTGTAAAACAAGTGAATGCTTTTTCGCCGCAGTACCTAAAACACGTGTTTTTGGTGTTGCATTCGGACAAGGCGTACCAGGCGTTTTTGGCGGCCGCGTCAGACCTTGGTGTTTCGTCGGTAAAGTATGTGCCGCCGGCGTTGCCCGATTATTCGGAATCGGATTTTGATTCCGGAGAATCAAACAATCCGTGATGGGTGGCGTCGTGAAACAGTTGGCCAAAAAGAAAAAATCGAATCCGTTGCCCAAATCGTATCGCGGAAAAAAACGGTATGTGGCGTTGTTGTTGCATTCGAATGAATTGTTTTCCCAGCGGGACGTGGTGTCCGCGGTGTTGGCCAAGCAACGCGAATTATTCGGGTCCGTGGGTTTGTCCAAGCAAAAAATCGGCGTGGTGCGGTTTGATCCCAAGTTGGGGATTGCGATCATCAAAAGCGAATTATCCGAATTGCAAAACGTCAAAGCGGGTTTGTTGTTGTTAACCCACATCGGATCCAAACCCGTGGTTCCGGAAATCAAAAAGGTCTCGGGTTCGTTAAAAGCGCTTTCAAAAAACTGATTTTCGGGTTCCTGTTTTCTTTTTTTTAAGCGTTTGTCTGTCCAACCGTCCAAAAACGGGTTTTTTGGCTTTTTTTTGGGTTTTGAGCCTCCAAAGGGTTTTTATGGTTATTCGTCTATCTTTATTTAAATTTGAGAGAGATCGCTGTACACTGTTTTAGGGAGGTTTTTTGATGTATTCCGCTTCGCCAAAGTCTCAAGCGTATGACCGCGCCGCGACGATGTTTTCGCCGGATGGCCGTTTATACCAAGTCGAATACGCCTCCAAAATCGTGGAACAAGGCACCCTGGGTGCTGCGGTTATTTACAATAACGGGGTTATGTTTGCCGCGGACAAGAAGATTTCCACGCGGTTGATTCTTCCGACGAGTATTGAAAAGATTTTTTTGATTGACGATCATGTGGCCGCGGTTTCAAGCGGATTGGTCGGGGACGCGCGTCGATTGGTTGAGTTTGCGCGTCAAGAATCCCAGGAAAACATGATTTATTACGACGAACCGATCCAAGTCAAGGCGTTGGCCAAGAAAGTGTCCGGAATCATGCAGTATTTTACCCAGTATGGCGGTGTGCGACCGTTTGGTGTCTCGTTTATTTTTGGTGGTTTTGACGAAACCGGTTTTAAGTTGTTTGAAACCGAACCCAGCGGCGCGTTGGCGGAATACAAGGCGATCGCGATCGGAAAAGGGAAAAAAGAAGCCATGGAATTGTTTGAAAAGGATTACAAGGAAAACATGTCCAAGGAAGACGCTGTGGGTATTTTGTTGTCGGTGATCAAGAAAGGATTGTCGGAAAAAGAAAAGCTGGATGCAAACCGGCTGGATTTTGCGTTTATTGAACGAAACAAGCCGTTGACTCGGGTTTCGGCGGACGAATTGAAATCGTTGTGGGCGAAATCCAAGAATGCATGACGTAATCGTTGTGTTTTGGTCGGCTTGTTTTTTTCCACGTAAGGGGAAAAAAACACATGGTCCGAGTGGAAGATGCAGTAGTGGCTCGTCTTGAACATGCGGGTTTGAAGTTTGAATTGCTGGTAGACCCGGATTTGGCGTTGGCCTTAAAAAAAGGAAAACCGGTTTCCATCAATGATTTGGTGGCGATTGACGCGGTGTTTAAGGACGCCAAGAAAGGCGAAGCGCAGTCGGATGGCAACATCAAATCGGTGTTCCAGACCACGAATTTCGAGGATATCGCGAAAAGAATCGTGTTGGATGGCGAGGTTCATTTGACGACGGATCAGCGTCGTCATTTGATCGAGGAACGCCGCAAGGAAATTGTTACGTTTTTGGCGCAGAATTGCATTGATCCGCAGCACAAAACGCCGCATCCGCCGCAGCGCATTGAAAACGCGTTGAATGAAATCCGGTTTACGCCGGATTTGTTCAAGTCGACGAATCAGCAGGCCCAGGAAGCGTTAAAGGAAATCCGAAAGATTTTGCCGATTTCCATGGAAAACGTTTCCATGGCCGTGAAGATTCCGTCGGAGTATGCGGCGCGAGCCAGTGCCGCGTTGTTTCGGCATGAAGTGAAGCGCCAGGAATGGCAGTCGGACGGAAGCTTGATCGCGATTTTGGAAATGCCGGTCGGGTTGCAGCAAGCCGTCGTGGCGGAATTGAATCATTTGGCCAAAGGGTCGATTGAAAGCAAAATGTTGAAGTAATTGGGAGAGAAAAAAATGACGAAGAAAATCGTGGTACCAGGAGAGCTTGTTACGGAAGAGCGAAAGCGTCTGGGCGAGCACGTCTATATCCGGGACGGAAAGATTTTTTCGGATACGTTGGGAATCAGCCGGGTCGAAGGAAATTTCGCGTCCGTGGTTCCGTTGCGCGGAAAATACGTTCCGCAGATGAACGATTTGATCGTTGGAATCGTCGCGCAAGAAGTGTATCCGGGTTATTTGGTGGACGTCAACGGCGTGAATTACGCGTTTGTGTCCAAGAAAGAATTGCGGGATCCTTTGCAGGTTGGAACCGTGGTGTCCGCGAAAGTCATGAGTGTCAACGAAACCCATGACGTGGAACTCGGGTTTGTTCGCGTGTTTTACGGCGGAACCGTGATTCCCGTGATGCCGGTTAAAGTGCCGCGCATGATCGGAAAAAACGGGTCCATGCTCGAAGTGTTAAAACGCGGAACCGGTTGTAACGTCATGATCGGACGAAACGGTTTTGTTTGGGTCAAAGGCGGCGACATGGAATTGCTAAAAGTCGGTTTGCAAAAAATCGATGACGAAGCGCATTTGTCGAATCTGACGAACAAAATGTCGGATTATTTGAAAAAAGACGCCCCCGTGCCGGCGTCCGGAAAGCAGGAGTGAAGAAAATGGCCAAGAAAAAAGAAGAAGAATTGACATACGTGGACAAGAAAGGAAAGCGCCTGGATGGACGGGGCTTAACCGACTTGCGCCCGATCAAGATCGAAGTCGGCGTGGTGCCCCGCGCGGACGGAAGCGCGTATTTGGAATGGGGCCAGAACAAAGTCGTGGCTGCCGTGTACGGACCCAAGGAATGCTTGCCAAAGCACACGGCGGATCCGCTGAAAGGCCGCGTGAATTTCTATTATCGAATGGCGACGTTTAGCGTTCCCGACCGGAAAAATCCGAAACCCGGTCGACGCGAAACCGAAATCTCGAAAGTGTGCAGCGAAGCGCTTCAAAAAGCGATTTTTTTGGAACAATTCCCGAACACCGCGATTGACGTGCACGTTGAAATTCTCGATGCGAACGCCGGAACCCGAATTGCGGGTTTGACCGCAGCCGCGGTGGCGTTGGCGGATGCCGGTATTCCGATGCGCGGCGTCGTTGCGGGTTGTACGGTCGGTCGCGCCGGCGGACAAATCATGCTGGACGTCACCAAGGAAGAAGAAGACGCGCCGGACGCCGTGGATATTCCGATCGCGATTATTCCGTCGACCGAAGAAATCGTCTTGCTGCAAATGGACGGATTGTTCACCAAAGCCGAATGGGAAAAAGCGTTGCCTTTGGGTTTGGAAGGATGCAAAAAAATCGCGAAACTGCAGGAAGCCGCGTTAAAGAAGCGTTTTGAAACCAAGGAATTCCTCGAATCCGTGGAAGCCGAGCGCGTTTCCGA
>Ga0209541_10014694_pt1 | contig 11776 bp, 8 predicted proteins | sample RifCSPlowO2_01_FD_184027 | JGI IMG/M metagenome (GOLD analysis project Ga0209541, IMG submission 184027) | Groundwater microbial communities from Rifle, Colorado - Rifle CSP2_plank lowO2_0.1 (SPAdes) (version 2) | ecosystem: Environmental > Aquatic > Deep subsurface > Groundwater | place: Rifle...
GGAAAAGTGTCAACAAGAAACCAATTTCTATTCAAAAGGTATTTGTTTGGGTGCAGCAAATGGACTACAAGGACCAGATAGTAATGGTACCATATCAATGAATCTTAATCAAGATTACTTAAATTGGATGTTAAATAATAGCGATACACAACCAGGCTTAAATGTGAAAATTAATCACACGAAATTTATATATGGATATTTAACAGGTCTTGATAGAATTGCTATTGGTTATTCTGACGGCATAGTTTCAGTTTATGATATAGAAGCTATAAGAGATGTTGTGGTTTCTGGTGATAAAGAATTAGAAGGATTTGGTATTAATCATGGAAAATTACCAGATGATAAATCGGTTTTAGATTCAATTAAAAAATATATAAACAAGAGGTGATAAAAATTACAAAAAAATCAATATTTATATTTATTATGTTTTTGGGTGTTATTTCAATTATAACTGTATCTTATTTCACATTTTCTTACCATAAAGAAAATATCGAAAATGCTAATTTGTTAAAAAATTTAGTTGTAGTATACTTAGTAATATATACCTTAATTACTGTTTTATATATAAAAGAAATAATTAAAAGAAAAGAAACAGTTAAGCATAGATTTTTTATTTATGGACAGATTTATAATATACTATCTTTTTTAATTGGCTTTATATTTTTTGATAATATAAAATTTAATATGAAAAATTTTGTTTCATTAACAATAATTGATAAAATATTAAATATTTTATTTTTCCCTGGAAGTTATTTTTATAGTTATTTTGAATGTTCTGGCACTGGGTGGGAGTGTTTTGGTGATACTTTTGCTGTGGCAGTTATTTTTGATACTATAATATTCACTGCCTTAGGGTTTATCCTAGGAATAATCTTAGAATTAATAATAAAGAAAAGTGAAAATGACTAAAGAAAAAATTATAAAAGTATTGGAACTAGTTCTATTATTCACTGTAACATTAATCACTCTATCTTCCAACTCTTATGCTAATGAAAATGATTCAAATATAATATTGTTAATTTATACTTCTCAGAATGATACAGAATCCATCTTTGAGGGTAACAATACTACTATATTTTATATAGTTGCTGAAACAGACGATACTAATAATTACATTAAAAAATCAACAAATGATCCAATTAATGCTTACATTGAAGTCACGACAGATTATTCAGTATTAGAAAATGCAATAAAAAATTTCTTGGGGCAGTACGTGAATGTCGTTTCTAGTGGGCAAGATGTCAATATCTATGTTGGAAGAAAAAACAGCAACATTCCAAAAGGATTGCAAACTACCGATAAAAAGAATTGGAAATTTGAAAATAACATTATAACTTTTACAACAAAAAGTGAAGGCCTGCCTTATAACGGTTTGGCAGTTAAGCAGAATAATAATATTTACATCATAGGCAATGAAATTGATGGTGAATTAGCAGCATTAAGAAAGATTGTTGATAATCAGGAGTTTTATTTCTCAAAATCTGTTTCTGAGAGAATAGACTATGTTTCAGAAGAAGATTTAGGCGGCTTGTTCGTGTTTTATTACCTGCATACTGATGAGAATTTAGAGGTAAATCTAAATGAAATTCAATAATTTAAAATTACTATTATTATGTATAATTTTAGTATTTATTATTCCTAATATCTATTCTTTGACACTTCAAGAGCTTATCAACTCTTATAACTTTGGTTATAATGATGATACATTAAATATAACCCTATTTACTGATTATATGGTTGATTCTAACTCAAACGGGGCAAATGATACTTTAATAGTAAATCTAACAATAAACTCTACTAAAACAGACTTTTTTGAAGTTTTTATCGATTTATCTGAAGAAAGTGGGACTTTGTCCAATACTATTAACCGGAGTATATCTTCTGGAATATCAAATGTCAATTTAAGCTTTAATTCAAACCTATTTACTAAACACAAGTACAATTATTCTGTAAGAGTTTATAATGCAAGCAATATTTTGGTCTTTAGCGAATACAATATAGAGACAAATACCTATAATAGATTTGAGAATGGAACTAACATAAATAGGATAATGGACGAAAATATCGGTAATAACCATATCAGAATTAATTTAACTCTTAACGTTACTCAAGATGAAGATACTAATATAACGGTCTATTTTAATTTTAATAATACTATAATTAGCGCCGTAAAGCAAGTATCATTGACATCCGGCTTACAAACAGTTTCAATTGACTTTGATAATGAAACAATAAAATCAATACATTATAATGGAAATCTTACTCTAGATTCTGTATTGATAGGCAGAAAACTTATTCGTCCTAATTATGCCACTTCAGTTTATAACTATGAAGACTTTGCAAAAACATCGTACTTTAGAAATTACAGTAGTTCTGGTGTAGATGCAAATGCTAATAATTTGTCAGAGTTTTTAGAAATAAACTTTACTTTAGTTGTTAAGAATGCAAACACATATGAAATACAATCTGAAATATATGATCAGTTTAATAATTTTGTTAAGAATTTGTCTAAATCAGGAAGTTTGTCAGTTGGAAATCAAACTGTGAATGTAAGATTAAATGGCTCTGACATCTATGCTACAAAAATAAGTGGACATTATGTATTAAGTTTTACAAAATTAATAGAAGATGGCAATGTTATAGACAAGGAATTTGAGCCACATACAATATTAAACTTAACTTACACAGATTTTGAAAGACCTCCTTTGCCAGATTTGAAAGTAATTATGAATGTTAGTTTTAACCAAACAACAAATGCAACTAACATTACAGTTGAAATTATCAATATTGGTGAATCTCCTGCTTTCAACATATTTTTAGACACTTTCAATAATGAAACTTTCTCAATAACAAATAATACAGTAATGTTAGACATTAATCAATCACAGAATTATACCTTTATTGTAAGTAATACCTCAAATGCTACATTATTCACAGCAATAGCCGACTTTGATAATTTAGTTGATGAAAGTGACGAATCCAACAATATAGTTCAAAATACACCAGCGCAAGTCGTTTCATTAGCAATAGACTCCATAACAACATTACATACTGATGGAACACTAAAAACATTTGAATTCGTGATTTTAAATGACGGCGATGCGGCAGTTACGAACATACAATGGCATTTTGACACAAATGACAGCTACATAATAAACAGCACCTCAAACATAAGCTCTTTAGCTGCGAATGAAAAAGCTTTAGTTTATGTGCAATATAACTTCTCTGCTGAAGGAACTTATAATGTAAAGGCAAATGCCACTGGTTTAAGAGAATCAACAGCAATATCAGCATCTTTAAGCTCAAGCGTAAGCATAGGAGATTTGATAATAGAAAGCTTCGATGATTTAAATATTCAAGGCACTAATGTTATTTTTGAAATTCAGGCTAAAAATAACCTGAATGAGAACATAAGCAGTATTAACTGGTCTGTAAACACTAATAATAATGACATAATAAATTCAACGCAGCAGTTTACTCTAGAATCAAACAAAACAATCTTTATCTATGCAAACTATGATTATGGCGCTGGAGGGGCATTCAATCCGAGTGCTACTGTAACAAATATAACCTATTCTGACACAAAATCAGCTTCTGTAACAACAAGCAGCGCTCCTGCAATAACATCAATTCCAGACATTGGCTTTAACGAAGATGCTTACAATGCCAGCCTAAACCTAAGCAACTACGCAAGCGATGCAGAAGACGCTGATGCGGATTTGACTTGGACAGCTTCTAATAATGCAAATGTAATTGTAATAATAAATCAAACCACAAAAATTGCAAACTTCACAGCCTTAGCCAATTGGTCAGGCTCTGAAAACATCAAGCTTATAGTAAATGACACTTCTGGATTGACAGACAACGACACTATTCTGGTTACAGTAAACCCAATTAATGACCAACCAACATTTAATTCAAGCAATCCGATAGCAAACTTAAAATGGCCTGAGGATATTATAAACAACTCAATTAACCTGACAAAGCATTTCTATGATATAGATGGCGATAATTTAAATTATACTTCAGCAGGAACAGCAAACATTACTGTTTACATAAACAACAATACGGGAATTGTAAATCTAACCCCGAATGCAAATTTCTCCGGGATAAATTATATTATCTTCACAGCAAAAGATTCAGCAGGCTTAACAGCAAGCAGCAATAATATTACTTTAAATCTGACGCCGGTAAATGATAAGCCCGTATTCAGCGGCACAATTCCGCAATGGAAATGGCCTGAGGATATTGTAAATAATTCCCTGAATTTAACGCAATACTTTTCAGACATTGATGGAGATGTCTTAAAATATAATTTTACTCGAGTAAATAACATAACAATTTCAATAAACAACAATACAGGAATTGTAGCATTAACCCCGGATGGCAATTTCACAGGCATTAGATATGCAGTATTTACTGCTGTTGATATAGAAAATCTAACTGTTTCAAGCAATAATGCAACATTGAATGTAACTCCTGTAAATGATGTTCCAGTAATTAACAGCTTTACTCCATCAGAGCTGATCCAGACAATAGTGCTTGGCAACAGCTTAACATTTAACCATACGTCAGGCGATATAGATGGGGATGCTTTAACATACATTTGGAAGCTTGATTTAGCGCAAAAAAGCACTGAATTAGGCTGGACTTACACCCCCGCAGAAAATGAATTAGGAAGCCATAATGTTACCTTAAATGTATCAGATGGAATTGTAAATATAACAATGCAGTGGAATATTACCCTAATAAACCAGTCGGATATTAAAGTTTACGACTTAACCTTATTGAATCAAAACTCAACAGCCTCTGTTTTTGGGTTTAATATAAACAATACTGGCAGCTTCAATATGTCTGGAATCAACTGGAGCCTTAATACTGGGCAGGAAACAATTTCAGCCAGTAGTCTAATCAGCTTAGAGCCTAATGAAAGCATATTTGTATTTGCATCTTACAATTACACCACAACTGGAGAATATATAGTAACAGCATCTGCGACAAACAAAACAAATATGGACTCAGAAACTTTTTTAATAGACATTCCAGATATAGAAGTAAGCAATTTAACGGTTTTAAATGAAAGCGGAAATAAAAGGATATTTGAGATAATAATAGAAAATACCCTACTAATAAATCTAACAAATGTAAATTGGACTTTTGACACAAATAATGGCTTTGTGATTAATGCAACAAATAATGTTATACTCCAACCATCAGAACAGTTGTTTATTTACTTAGATTACAACTTCACCGCAACAGGAACATTTAATTTAAATGCTACTGCAAGGAACGGAACTTTAACTGATTCGAGGAATTTGACTGTAACAATAACCTAATTAACTCTAATCTTAACGTGGTGCGTGATGGCATTGTTCCTGGGAAAAAATGTAATTTGTCATTAACTGCCTATTTTTATAAATTTTTTTAATGCTTACCTAGGAAGTTCACTTCATAATATAGCAAAAGTTATAAATACGCTAAAGTGCCTTGTCTGCAAAAAGAATAACTTTTCAAAATGAAGCAGAAAATCTCCCTTTTCATCCCAATCTACAATGAAGCCGGGATTCTTGGGGAAAATGTTTCAAAAATTTGCAGTACTCTAAGTAAAATCACAAAAAACTTTGAGATATTTATTGTGGATGACAATAGCAATGACAGCTCGCAATCAATCTGCAGGAGAATCTGCAAAAAAAACAATAAAATCCGCTATTTGAGGTATAGCAACGGCCCTTCAAGGAGGGAAAACCTTGCCAAAAGCTTTAAATTCGCAAAAGGGGGTACAATAGCCTTCATAGATATGGACTTATCCACGGATCTTAGCCATACAAAAAGGCTGTTTGACGAGATAGAAAAAGGCGCAGACATTTCCATAGGAAGCAGGTATGTAAAAGGCTCTTACATAAAGAGGACTTTAAGCAGGAGGCTCATAAGCTATTTTTACAATGCCCTTTTGCAGCATTTTTTCAATTCCAGAATCAAGGATCATCAATGCGGCTTTAAGGCTTTCAGGAGGGATGTGCTTCTGGATATTGTTAAGGATATGGGCTATGATGCGAAATTTGTCAGAGGGTGGTTCTGGGATGCGGAATTATTGCTCAGGGCGCAGAAAAAATCATACAGGATAGTTGAATTCCCGGTAAAATGGCAGCATGGGAAAAGCAGCACCTTCGAGCTTAAAAGGGAGCTGAAAATGATAAGCTACATCCTTGAGCATAGAAAATCTTTTTATATCTAAGTTTATTGCTTAATAAACAATGAATACTTTGTTCAGCTTCAAAAGGGCAAACATCAACTTTTTTTTTAATTTAATAGGGATTCTTCTTTTTCTCGGGCTGGCAATATATGCCCCAAACCTTCTTGTGCTTTTCCTGATATCGTTTCTTTCAGGCTTTGCCCTGTACTTAAGCTTTTTTTACAACAGCGAGAGAAGCCTTGGCGAAGGAATCTTAATATCCATCATGCTCACAACATATGTTTTCGTGTTTGTGCAGGTTCTTAAAATTTTTTCAATAACAATTTATCCATGGATTTTATTTTTATTATTTTTAATTTTTCCATTGGCTATAATCCTTTTTCATTATAAAAAACTGATTATATACTTTAAAAAGGAAACTTATGCGCAAAATATAGATTTATTCTATATAAGCCTGATAGCGCTGATTTGCGTCCTGTTTTTTAGCATATACTTGACTGGAGATTATCTGCCAAGGGAAGACGGACCTTCAGAATCCTACCTTGGGCTGAAAATAAAAAATGAATTAGCCAATTACAATACAATTTACCATTGGGTTGAGGATTTTTTTGTCGGAGTTCCTCAATTGCCACTGGAGTCTGTTTCGAGCTACTATAGGATGGGCATAACCAGCTTATTGAACATTTTCAACAGCGATTATTACAAAGACATAGCAAACCTGCAGATAGTGTTCACAATACTCCTGGTTTTGGGCGCTTACCTGAGCTTCAGGGCAGCAGGAATAAGGGAAAATCTCTCTTTTTTCGGCATTTTGGCGCTTTTCACAACAGATTTTTTTACATCTGCTGTTGGCTCGAATATAAGGAAGATATTCCCTGTTGCGCTTATGCCCCTTATCCTGCTTCTTATGATAAAAACCCTGAAGGGGAAAAATGAAATCATGCTGATTTTTCTGGCTTCAATCGCAATTGTATTCCACCATCCCATATTTGGGGTTGGAGCCTTGATGCTAAGCTCGATATTCCTGGCTATTTTTTTATTTTATAATGCAAAATTCAAATTTTTCAATAAGCAAAAAGAGGAAAACAGGGGCAATGAAAAGAACTTTAAAAAATTCATTTTGAAATTGATATTAATCGGCATTCTTCTATTTGGGTTGCTGGCATTTTACGTTTACAATCTTTATACTTACCTTCCTGGAGAAATACCGAGGGGCATAGACTACAGCAGGCATTTTGCAGGCTCCAATCCAATAAGCAATATCCTGAAAGCGATTCTTAACATATTCAGCGTGGTAAAATTTGATTCTTACAGGCTCTTTGGCTATTTCATGCTCATAGCGACAGCTTATCTGCTCTTTGCCCTAAAAAAGGACGCTGGAAAATACAGGATACTAACTACCTTTTCCATGATGCTCGGAATTTACATACTTGTTTTTTACCTGGGCCTGACTATAAGCCCCACATTGTCATTAGTGGACTATGCAAGGCTTATACATCTTATTTTTCCAATTGTCATACTGTTTTTTCTTTTTTTGCTTGGGATGATTAAAAAACCTTTCCGTGCTCTTTTAAGCGCAATTTCAGCTCTGATTATTATTTATCTGCTATTTGCAAGTATAAGGCCGGATTTTGTAAAAGAGCTCTACAATCCAATGGGAAATGACCACAGAAATGAAATACCAATAGAATTAAAGCAGTACATGCCCAACAAGGACAGCAGCAGGTTTGCCTTATACTGCATGAACTATTTTGCCAAGGCGCCTGAAATACTGCTGAGGACAGATTTAGGCACATCAGAAGGCAACATATGGGAGATACAGTCTCTTTTAAGCTGGAGGCTGAAGCACATGTTCCCAAGGCAGAGCAACAGAATCCTTCCAAGATTGGACCATTCCCCGGTATACTGGAAAAATTTTATGAGAATAACAAACACAAGGTACGCAATTGCCAATTATTGCAGCTGCCCTGTGAATTTGGCGCCTTTTTTCGCAAATAATTACGTAAAGCCTGCCCTTGCTTCGCAGTGCCTCAACATCTATGAAGTTGACACAGGGGCTTTTGCTGAAAAAGTCGTCTTGTCTTATCCGGCAGAGCCTATTAATGATGGCCTGGATTATTCAACAGTCAACATCAATGACAATCCTTTATATGATTTGGAAAGCGGCTACAAGCACATTTTCCCAAGGGAGATAAATGAATTTCTGGATTCTGGAAAAAACATTGTTGTTATCCATAATGAAACCGAATTAAACTCATTGCCCGAGCCGGTTGCATTGAAAACAGAAAAAATATCTGATGAGCATTACGCCATAACCGGAAATTTCAATGAAGGAGACTTCATTTCAATAAAAATAAACCACTTCCCCATGTGGAAAGCCTATATGAGCGGAAAGCCATTGAGGATTTACGAGTCAAACGTTGAGATTATCTTGATAGAGGCAAATAAGGGAAAAAAAATCGAGCTTATTTACGAGCAGCCCCTAACCAACAAATTCCTGTATATCTTATTTTTGCTTTCTTTCATTTCATTGCTTTTGCTTGCAGGGAATTTTGAAAAAAGCATGCCAGAAAATTTATCTTATAGTTATGAAAATCAGAAATTTTGAATACCATGTAAACTATAATGCATAATATTTTAATTTTAGAATGACTATTCATCGCCAGAAGATTATTAAAAAATATTCAAAAAGGTAAAAGTGAAAATAACAACAAAAAAGAGAGCAATTCAAAATGTCGGATTAATCTTTTTAGGCATTTTCTTGGGGTTATTTATCCTAGAAATAGGATTGCGTATTAGCGGCTATTTTCTTCTGGGATTGCAGCGCAGTGAAAATAAAATTAACTTTGAAAGAGGAGATGTTTACCGGATTTTGGCTTTAGGAGAATCCACCACTGCAAATCTTTATAATGGGCAGGGTACATGGCCTGAAGAGCTTGAGACTATATTAAATAAAAGAAGCAACGATATTAAATTTAAGGTACTCAATGAAGGAATTTCTGGAATTAGCACTTCCGATATATTACTCAACTTGAAAGAAAATCTGGATAGGTACAATCCGGATATGGTTATTACACTTATTGGAATCAATGATGTTGCGTTGTATATAGATAAAAGAACATTCAGAGGGAAGCTTAAGATGCTCTTTAAAGATTTTAGAGTTTATAAATTGATTAAGCGCGGAATAGAAGGCGTAAGATATAATTTAATGAAAAAGAAAGATGCCCAAAAAGAGATGGAGTATAAAGAGACAGAAAACAGGTTGAAGGAAGCAATTCAAGCCAATCCGGAAAGTATCAACGCATTGGCAGAATTAGGAAAATTTTATGAGACGCATAATAATATCAAACTTCTTGATGTACTAAAGAAAATTTTAGAGCTGGAGCCAAACTATTTTCAAAATTTCAATGAACTTGGTACGGTATTCCATCAAGCAAAAATGTATGAGGAAGCTGAAGAAATGTTCAAAAAGGCAATCAATGTAAATCCGAATGATTTTGGGGCATATTTTGGATTAGGAGATATTTATAGGGACTGGGGCAAAGCAGACAAGGCAATTAATATGTATAAGATGCATCTTAATACGCGGGGAAAATATAATGAGTACGCATTTATCCAAATTGCAAAGCTCTACATGGGTATGAATAAATCCAAAGACGCATATGAGCTATTAAAGACTATAGTACTTATAAATCCGCAAAAAATAGAAGAGATATTTATGATAGGGCAGATTTATGATGAATTGAATAAAACTGATGACGCGATAAACTTATTTAAATTAACAGCAAAAAAAAATCCAGATAATCATGCTGCCTATATCGAATTGGCATTGCACTCCCTTAATAACGGTAAACTCGAAGAAGCGGAAGAAATTTTCAATGCAATGATAGAAAGAAAGCCAAGCCACTCTACGGCGTATATCGAGCCGGGATGGTACTACCTTAATAATGATAAGATTAGCAAGGCAGAAGAAATTTTTAGCATATTATTAGAAAAAAATCCGTCAGAACTTGCAGTGGTTTATGGTAGTATAGCCACCCGTTACCAGAAAAAAGGCCAGTTTGAAAAGGCAGATGAAATGTTTGATAGGGCATTAAATCTAAGAAAAAATTATTATAGTAGTCAGACCACAGAACAGAATTATCTGGAGTTATACAGGATATTAAGCGAAAGGGGAATCAAGCTTGTAGTGATGCAGTACCCCACTCTTGAGATTAACCAATTAAAGGAAATGTTTAATGGAAACGATGAAATAATATTTATCAGTAATGAGGAGAATTTTAAGAAATTTTTAGAAGGTTCTGAGTATGAGGAATATTTTATAGATAGCTTTGGTGGAACTTTTGGACATGCCACAAACAAGGGGAATAAGTTAATCGCAGAGAATGTTGCCAATACAATATTAGATAATGCCCAAATAGTTAAAAACTAACTGAATTCTTTTAAGTATATTATTAAACTTCAAATGTATAAGGTATCAATGGCATTTATCTATGGATTATTTTAATGTACGTTTTTTAAACACCAGCACATTTTTCTGCAGCCACCAGACGCATTTTATGTCTTTGAACTTTTTCCTCAGCCTTTCAGTCTTTTCCGGGAGATATTTGAAATTATTCTTCCCGAAAATTCTTATCCAGAACTCGGGCTGTTGCTCATTAACATGGTGCCTTCCGCCTTGGCCTGGCTGCGATGCTGAAAATGCGGCAATGTCTCCGAGCTTTGAGATATTTTTTACAAAAATGCCCGAATATCTTTTCGGTATATGCTCCCCTGTTTCGAAGCTTATAACCAGATCGTATTTTTTGCTTGCCTTTAGCTCTTTTGTCAGGTCCTGCAGCTCTATAAATGACCTGTCAATAAAAGCGTCTTTTGCTGCGTTTCTGCTTGCATCGTAACCCTTGATTTTTATGCCTTTCTTCTGGAATTCCCTCAGGTAAACCCCGGCTCCGCAGCCGACATCAGCAACAGATTTCGGCCGGAATTCTTCAATGAGTATTCCAACAACTTCTTTTGCAGTCGGCATTGTCATGGAATTCTCTATGTCAAAGTACTTTTTGCTGTATATCATCCCAATCTCGTCTTTTTTTGCAAACCTGCCGTATTTTTTCACAAGCCACCAGAAGCAGTTTGATGCAAAGTTAATAGGCCTCATTAACCCCAATATTCTTGCAGCCCTCATAACCTTATTTCTGTTAATCATTTTAATTTTCTTAAAATAAAAATTAATAAAAGCGCTAAAAACGATATCGAACTTATCCATGCCCCATACTTGAATGATTTTGGCTTGTATTCAAAAGTAATTGAATCCATATTGTCAATATACGCAGAGCTGACGACATTATTAGCCTTTAAAATCTCAATTTTTCCTGCACTTGATTTTGCCTCCCAGCCCGGGAAATATGCGTAAGTCTCGCTCAAAACCAAAAACCCATTTTTGCCGTTCAGATTTAAGCTGATTTTATTATTCTCGTATTTTTCTATTTCGACTATTGAATGATTCCCATTAAACTTATTGAATAAATTCTCAACTTCCTCATTTGAAATGCCCGTTTTTCCATTCAGCACATCAGGAAGCAATAT
>Ga0209541_10014695_pt1 | contig 11776 bp, 13 predicted proteins | sample RifCSPlowO2_01_FD_184027 | JGI IMG/M metagenome (GOLD analysis project Ga0209541, IMG submission 184027) | Groundwater microbial communities from Rifle, Colorado - Rifle CSP2_plank lowO2_0.1 (SPAdes) (version 2) | ecosystem: Environmental > Aquatic > Deep subsurface > Groundwater | place...
CAGCACCTTTAGTAGAATAGTGTGTTACATCGACAGAGTTTAAAAAATACAGCCATTCCGCTCCACTTAGGTCATTTAATTTATTTTTATTATTTACTATTTTAAGATAATAGAGCTTTTCTTTAACCCCATTCTTTTTTTCGCCATTACTATTGCTTTTGTAGCGCTGGTAAGACTGTTCTGCCACCTCTGTTTTTCCATATTTATTAAACAAGGCTAATATTTTGTCTTCAGGCATAATCCCTTCGTCGTTATAACTTAAAACTAGATGTTTAAACTTCTTTTTCTTTAAAATTTCTTCAAGAGCTTTAAGTCCCGTTTTTGGGTTACAAAATTCCGATTTTTGTCCCTCATACGACCTCATGCCTGTAACACCCTTAATGTACGGGCTATCCCATTTAGCAATTGTTTCTAAAATGTGATAGTTTGGCGCATATTGCCGTTCGTTATATGGCGGGTCAAGATATAAAATATCTGTTCCATTCAACTGATCTAAAAGCTCTAACCCATTGATATTAAAGACTTTGTGAGTTTCATTGCTTTCAATTATTTCTGGCGGTTCAAGAGTTAGCGTTTTGAAAGCTCTTGGGTCCCAGTCTTTCAAAAAGGCTGCATAAGTACCGCTTATGTTCGCGACAAATGGGACAGCTTCTACGAGCGCGCATAAAAGAAAAAAGTATTCCTGTTCATTTACTAAGTCTTCTTTTTTCCACACCTCAATTTTTTCTCTAATTGCGTCAATTCTTTTTGCATTTTGGCCGGTAAAATATTTACGGACATGGGTTTGGCCTTGTGTTCCCTCTGGTGAATAATTCTTAAAGATGAAACCCTCTAGACCATCAAGGTTATTTAGATATTTAATAATTTCCTTTGCATTCAGACTTTCACTTGTAAAGAGGGTTTCTTCTACAGGGTTAATTTTTAGGTATCTTAGGAGCTTTGTAAATTTAGGATATTCGTTTTGTTGGATATAGACTTTTTGCAAAACATAAGAAAAGTATAATAAATCGTTCGAAATAATCTTGTAACCTAATTTTTTAAAATGTTTTGCTACGCTTCCTGTACCTGCAAAAAGATCACAAAAAACAGACCCATTGATACTCCTTTCTTTTACATAGGATTCGATAAAATCAACTAAATTTTCTTTACAACCAATAAATCGCATTTAATTTACTTTGCCTCCATATCTTTATTTTGTTATTAACTTAATAATATCTTCTCGGTAATAGCGTCTTTCGCCAATACCGCTTCTTGTGCCTACACGAATAGCCTTTAGCTTTCCGTTTTTATCCCAACGCCTAAGCGTGGTTATATGCACATTAAGTATTTTTGCCACCTGCGCAATTGTCAAAAGTTCAGGTAACTTTACTTTATCTTCTGCCATTTTTGTAAACCTACAAATCCGGCGCGCTTTGATAAGCCTGTTTTATAACGCCCAGAACATACTCTAATTCTTTATCAGAGCTTACGTCTGTACGCCAAATAGTAGTTTTACCCCACGCCCACTTTGCTGGTACTTTACTAAATAACTTCTTAGGTTCATCAATCGTTTGTTTTCGAACATGAACGATTAGCTTTTCCTTGCGGAAAATAACAGCACAAAAATTGAAGTATCTAAGTTTATAACCAACATACCAAGATACCGGTTTTTCTTGAATTCGCTCATCAAGAGCAAAAATTAGCTTTTGCAGTTTTTCAAAAAGTAATTTTGTCTGATCGTTAGCCTTATTAAGATGATCTTGAAGGGTATAAGTTGCAACAGTCTTACTAACTTCTTCCGCCTCTTTGATTTTCAAAACAGAAGTGATAGAAACATCAGACTTTGGTGTTTCGACAGGTTCAATAACAAACACATTATCTCCGAGATCATAGCGATATAGTTCAAATGGAGCGTTTTTGAAACCAGAAGCGTAAATCTGATGAGTATTAAAACGCTTAGCTATAAAAATTACACGAGGTTGCGACCAGTCAACATCTCTCTTACCTAGTTTTTTCTCAAGAGCAACCAAGTAATCCCCTCTGTGGGTTAGTAGCCAGTGCAGATAAGCTAATCCTTGGTCAACGACACTTTGATAGGCGTCTTTTTTATACTCTATAAGCACCGGAGACTTAGTTTCTGGATCGTATGCGATGGTGTCTATTGATAATCCCTGACCGCCAAATTCCCGCCTGATAAATTCCAAGCCAAAAATCTGATCAAGGTTTTCATCCACCAACACTTGTAGTTCAAGTTCGGTAGGAAATGTCTTAGACTTTAATTCTATAAGACTTTTGTTTTTTATTGTAAAAATTGCCATATAGAGTTGAAATACCTGCTATGCATAACTATACAGGTAAAATGCTTACTTAACAATAGTTAAAAGAAGGTAAACAAGGGATAAATAAGGGGTGAAATTGGCTTATTTTGCTGTCTGGGGCATTTTTGAGGCTAATTCTGGCTGTAATTCGTATAAAAAATCTGGTAAAATAGGATTAGAGCTAAATTCTTGAATGAATCCTGGCAGTCTGGCTAAGACCTCGTCAGGAGCACCACGTAAAGCTTCGCTACGTGGCAAGCTCACATTTTGTTTACTTCAGTCCAGTCTTTTTGAGCCATTTTCTTTTTCATTGCCAGGCAATATTTTTGTAAAGTTTTATCGAGCAGTGGGGTTTTTAGTTGGCCGGCCATTTGTTTGGCGTAAGTTAGATCTTTAGTAATCCATTCCACCGAAAAGTTTATAGGCTTGGGAGTTTTTTGGTAGTCACGCCATGCCTTAGCCGTAATCGCTCCTCCGGGCCGTTCTTGGGAAAAAGAATTACCGACAGTTTTTAAATTAAGTTTCATTTTTTTAGCCAGCTTCATGGCTTCACCAAATGCTTGAAGGTGTAATGCTTGAATAGAGTTTAGAATTAATTTAAATTTCATACCCGAACCGGCCGGGCCGAAATAAGTGAATCTTGTTGCAATAGCTTTGAGTGTTGCTTTTAGTTGGTTCAACTTTTGCTTACTGCCGCCTACCAGCAACGACAAATTGCCGGTTTCTGCCCCGATGCGGCCGCCGGTCATGGGCATGTCGAAAAAAGTTAACCCCTTTTTGGCGCAGATTTTAGCCAGCCTATCAGTCCAGGCAACCGAGAGAGTGGCGCAGGTGATGAGGGCTTTCGTTTTATCGGCTCCGGCCAGAATTCCCTTTTGCCCCAACCATACCGTTCGAGACGACTGGTCGTTGGCGGTGACTTCAAAAACAATGTCGGCTTGGGAGGCGGCGTCTTGAGGAGTTTTGGCAATTTGAGCGCCTTTTTTCTTAAGGGTTTGGAGTTTCGTGGCGCTCCGGTTCCAAACTATAACCGGGTATTTGTGTTTTAAAAAGTTTTGGGCTATGCCGTGGCCCATAATGCCGGTGCCGACAACCGCGATTTTTTTCATAAGCCGACTATAACAGACTTTGTTATAATATTAAAACATGGGCCCGTAGCTCAGCGGTAGAGCAACCGACTCTTAATCGGTTGGCCGAAGGTTCGAATCCTTCCGGGCTCACAATTATGGAGAAAGTTGGTGGCGACAAGAAAAAAGTTACTCCCTACTGGGGGGCGGGACATTTGAAGCCTCCGGGTAGAAAGCCTCCGGAAGAGGTCTTAGAAGAGTTGGCTAGTTTCATTGAGAGCGAATTCACTGACAGCGAAGCGCGGGCACGTGACTTGGAGCTTTCTGGTATGCCGAAAGAGTTGGTAGAGGCTGCAGTTGAGCATGTCAAAGGCGGACAAAAAGGCCAAGGCAGGCAGTCGGGTTAGCGGCGGGAGATAGTATAAGTCGTCGGGTGCATTAAGAAAATGGCGGGAGAGTCTTCGACTAAGAAGCGTTGGAAGTCCTGGTAGATGTCGCGGCGCTGGGGTTGACTCAAAATGGTGCGGCCGTCTTCTAAGAGTTTGTCCACCTGGAGGCTGGAGTAGCGGGAGATGTTAGTCGGTTGAGTCGAGTGCCACAGGGCGTGTTGATCCGGATCCAGGGGGATTTCTTGGGTGATGAGTAAGGCTTGGAAGTCATCGGAGAGAGTGTTGACGATTCTGACGTCGATTTCGACGCCCAGAGTTTCTTCCCAGGATTGGGCGATGGCATCGGCTAATTTTAAAAACGATTGGCTGGTGCCTAAGGTGAGTTCGAGCTTGCCGGAAAAAGTCGCCTCCTGAGCAAAGGAATCGAAAAGCTCCTGGGCTTGAGCCGAGTTGTAATTGTAAGGTTTAACTTGGGAGTTGTAGGCCCAGGACAGAGGGCTTAGCGGCGATAAAGCTCGCTGGCCCTCCGGGTTTTTGTTTTCGATGGCGTAGGCCAGGGCTTGGCGCAAGGGTTTGGCGGAAAGGTATTGGTCATTAAGGTTGAAAACGATGGCGACGTATTGCTGGAAGTTGGTGATTTGGTCTACGGCGACGTGTTTGGTCCAAGTATCGCTTAAGGGATTGACCAGGAGGTTTTCTAATCTATCGACTTCACCTAAGCGAAAGCCGGTCCAGGCGGCCTGATTTGATTGGTAGAAGCGGTAAGTCACGTCCTGGCTTCCGACCAGGTCCAGAGTTTTAATAAAGGAGCCTTGCCAGTCGATGTTTTTGACGATAAAGGAGCGGGCGCCGATTTGGCCCTTTTTAAACAAGGGTCGGGACAGGGTAACTAAAAAGGGAGCAAAAGGTTCTTGGAGCTCAAATTTTAGGGTTAGAGGGTCGGGAGTGGTAACGGTAACGTCGGGTATGTCCAGGTTGATGTCGGAGGCGACCAGGGGGGTGCCGTCGCTCCAGCGCTGCCCCGGTTTGAGTTTGACTAAATAAACGGTGCCGTCATCGCTAGTCTCCCAGCTTTCGGCCAGATCCGGGGCAGCTTGACCTTGGTCGTCGACTTGGGTTAAACCGCGGGAGATGGAAGCGGCCAGCTGCCTGGGTAAAGTGGCCAAGGCGTACTGGCCGACGATGCCGACTTTTACCTTGGGTTTGGGTTGGGGTAAAAAAGGCAGCAGATTTTTGGTGAAAAGAAAAATCACGATGCCGACGGCAGTAGCGACTAAGATCAGACGTTGGTGTTTTTTAATGAACGAGAATAAAATCCAGACCGGCTTTCGAAAGGGCCGAGTGATGATCATAGTTTGAGGTTAACTAGAGACAGGAGGACGAAGATAACGGCCAAGATAATGGTAAGGTAGAAGACGATTTTTTCGACGCCCCTTTTGGAGTGGTACATTTGCCCGCTGCCGCCGAAAGCAGAACCCAGGCCGGTGCCTTTGGCTTGAAGCAGGATGACGGCGATGAGAAAAACGGACACGAGGATTTGGATAAGTTTTAAAATCATTTAGTCAGTAGCCAATTTAATAGGGTGAAGACAAAGCTTAATAAAAACGAGCTGATGATAAGAGAGGCAGGGAAACCCATGGCGATTTGGGGAACGACGAAGCCTTGGTAAGCCAGCGACGGGATGACGGCAGGAACGACGCTGACGGTGGAGAGCAAGCGGGTGAGAGTCAGGAGAATAAGGACGTTTGACAGCCAGCGGAAAAGACCCAAGGTGACCAGGTTGATGGGCAGAAGTAAGAGCTTGACGATGGGTTTGACCAGGTAGTTTATCAGGGTAAAAACGGCGCCGGCGTAGACGATGCCGGTGAGCAGTGGGGTGACGATTAAGCCGGGATAAAAGGCGGAAACGACAAAGAGGCTGATGCTGTTTAGTAAAGCCAAGCGCAGAAATCTTCTCATAAGCTCATTTTAACACAAAGCGCTTGAGGCCGATGAGGGCCAAGATAGCGCTAAAGAGGCCGGCCAGGCCAAAAAGAAATTTTGGGTTACGAAAAATAAAGCTGAAAGCCGGGACTAAATCGATCTGGTGAGTTTGGGAAGTGCCGTCTACTTTGACGCTCACCTGGTCAGAAAAACTTTGGGCAAAGCCGGTGGCGGGGAGGCTGATGGGAATGGTGATTTTGGCAAACGGGGGGAGGCTGGCTACCAGCCATTGATTTTTTTCCGGAGTAAAATGCTGGGAGGTTAAGGTGACCACCTGGTCGTAGAGGGCGGCGTTGCCGACATTGGCAACCACGATGGAGCCGGTCAAATCGACGCCGGCGATGGCCTGCTGGGGCAGCTTGATATCCAGAAATAGTTTTGGTTGGGGTTTTAATGGCCGGCCGAAGTCTACGGCAATACTTTTTTCCTGGCTGGCGGCGGTTTTGTAGGCTCCGGCAGGGACAGGGTAGGTGGAGTCTTGGCCGAGGATGGCAAAAGCAAAGTGGTTTAGATCGAGCTGGTTGAAGTAGTCGACTCCCCCGGTAGTATTGCCCCAGGTGGGGTCGACCGGCACCCAGAGGCTGCGGGAGGAGTCGTAGTACTCGGGCCAGGCGTGGAGGACGTCTTGTTTGAGGCTTAGAGGTTTTAGGGCGGGGTTGGTGGTGTAGGCAAAGCCGTTGATGGCCCGGGCAGGGATGCCGGCGGCACGAGCCAGGGCGATAAACAGGTCGGTGAATTCCATACAGATGGCCGAGTCGGGTTTGTCCAGGGCGTTGGCGGCGCCGAATCTGGTGGTGGAGTTTGATAGCCGACCGTAATCGTAGATGAGGTTATCGACGACGTATTGATAGATGGCTTGGGGGGTTTTCAAGTCGAGGGCCAGCTTGTTGAGATTGGGGTTGTCGGTTTCCCAGTATTTTTGGGCGGTTAAGTAGGCGCCGGGATTTTCTAAGGGAGTTTGGGGAAAATCAGAGCGGGGTTTTAAAAAGAGACTGGCCGAGCCGGTGGCGGTGACGATGAGATTTTGACGGGGAGAAAGGTTATAGCTGGCCAGCCAGTTGCCGTCGGCATCAGTGCTAACGCTATCGGGAGCGGGGTCGAGTTTTTGGTAAAGGATTTGTTGCCAGGCAGTGTCGGGAGGAAGGGCGATTTCGGTTTTAACCGGGTAGACGCGGCTATTTGCCAGCTCGTAGGTGAGGGAAAAGTCGAAGTGCTGGCTTTCGCCGAAGGTGGCGCTGATGCCGCTTATCTCTAGGTCGGCTGGGTCAAAGCGGTAGACGGTGTTAGTTCCTTGGGCGGTTTGGCTGATGGGCTTGGGGGTGATCGAAGCGGGGCGGCCGAAAGCTTGAGGGATAGACAGGGTCAGCTGGTAGCTGGATAGGTCTTCTGACCGGGCGAGTTTAGGGATGGAGATTTCCCAGACGCTGCCCAGCTTATTGGCAAAATCCAGGCTGTCAAACTCGATGGTAAAAATTTGGGACTTGTCTTTGCCCAGAACTTTGTCGGGAAAGGTAAGATTGAGGTTGGTGGTTTTTTCCCCGCTGGCGACCTTGAGGGGCAGGCTGCCGGAAGAGTTTTTGGCGCTGATGTTTTCTAGTTTGGTGGAGCCGATCGACAAGGAAAACTCGGTGGCGTAGATGTTGGAAAGTTTGTTGGTTAAGGTGATGTCAAATTTGGTGTGGGTGGTGCCGCTGTCGGAAACGGTGTAAGCGACGGTGTAGCTGGTGGCAAACTCCTGTTGGGCGAGAGTCGATGGGGGCAAGGCTAAGAGGAATAGGAAGCTAAAAAGTAGAGACAGAAATTTTTTAATCATGAGTGATTATAGAAACTATTTTGTGGCGGATAAACTTGTTGATAAGGGCATTTTACGATAAAATTCAGCCAAATGGGACAGAATATGGAATTTGGCCCAATTGGAGCCATAGAACAAGCAAGGGTGGCTGAGAACGAGTTGGGGAGAAAAGTGCAGAAGTTACTGGCTGATTCGGAGATTTCTGTTGGCGGTTTATTTTTCGGTGTCAGTCGGGTAGAGCCGCTAACTACTGGAAAATTAATCTTAGCCCCTTCGACTCCAACCTATGCGGTAGAAGGTTTAAATCAATTCCGTGAATATTTATTAGAAAGTGTTTTCCCGGAGAATTATGAAGAAGATGTCCATGATGAGGATCGGCAAGCTTATATAACAGCTGGTGATGGCGCGCTGATTCTTCCAAGAATTTTTCACTATGAACAAATCGGAATTGAAGAACATATAACCGTGAGCATGGCAAAAATTAACGACGATTTTGATTTAGAATTAATGAGAGCAGCAGGAAAGGATGATACCGGGAGAAGATTTTTTGATAAAAACCGCTATGACGAAAAAGCCATTATTAGATTTACTAGTGTAATTATTTTTCCCGATTCAAAGGTGGCGCACCTTGCTTCTAGGCTTCACCATTTATCAGCTTCTGGAGTTGATTTGTCCTCCGAGCTTGGCTTTAAAAGACTAAATTTCTACTTTAACGACGGAAAAATCATGCCAGATAAACTCCACCTAATGGAGAATGGAGTTTATCCTTATGAAGATCTATTTTCTCGGCTTGATGGTTTTTCTACACTCCGGGAGTGAATTGGCCCTTGACATTCGGTTTTTGGTCGGGCTAAGATGAGACAAAGATAATACTAATAAAACCCTATGCCGGTAACACTTTACAGACGTCAAAAACAGATAGTCGATTTTATTTCCCAGTATATTCAGAGGAATGGTAACTCGCCAACGCTCCAAGAGATTGCCGACGCCATGGGGCTATCCAGTCTGGCGACGGTTCACGAACACATCGCCACCTTGGTGAGAAAAGGGGTTTTGAAAAAATACGAAGGGTCGGTTCGGGGCCTGGAGATAGCCGATGACCGATATGTTTCCGGCAGCGACGGTTTGGAGCTGCCGATTTTGGGTTACATTGCCGCGGGCAAACCGATCGAACCCTATACCGATCCTGATGCGGCGTTTACCATCTCCCCGACTTTAGTTTCCGGCAAAAAACGGTCGTTTGTCTTACAGGTCAAAGGCGACTCGATGGTGGAAGAAGGCATTCTTGACGGCGACTACGTAGTGATTGAAGAGCAGGACGAAGTGACTAACGGCGATATCGTGGTGGCACTGCTTGAAAACGGTCTGGCGACTTTGAAGCGGTTTTTCAAGGAAGCAACCCGGGTGAGGCTGGAGCCGGCAAATTCTCAAATGAGTCCGATTTACGCCACCAACGTCAAGATCCAAGGCCGGGTGGTGGGAGTGATCAGGCGGTTTGTTTGAATTTTAGCTCGGGGAAACGAGGCTGCCGATGGCAGCCGCTAGCATAACCAGGACGGTGAGCCAACCCAAGAATTTTTGTTTCTTGCCGATGACGTGGCGGTTCATGATCACTTCCTTGCTGGCCAGTTTCAAAATTAGTGCCAAAATAAACGGAGTGATGACGCCGTTGACCACCTGACTGTAGAAAAGGATTTTGATCGGGTTGACTTTCATCAGGGCGATCGCCAGGCCGACAAAAAAGCTCAAAGTGAGAACGGCGTAAAAACCCTTGGCTTGATTGACTTTTCTGTTTAAACCCGAACGCCAATTGAATGTTTCGGCAACGGTATAAGCCGTGGTGGAAGTTAAAACCGGAATGGCTAAAATACCTGAGCCGATGAGACCGATGGCAAAAAGAAGAGCGGCTAGGTTGCCGGCCAAAGGTTGAAGGACTAAGGCGGCGTCTGCGGCCGACTGAACTTTAACGCCGTATTTAAACAGGGTCAGGGCGCTGGTAATGATGATAAAAGTTGAGGTCAAGTTGGAAAAAATTAACCCCCAGGAAACTTGACCGATTTCGGTTTTGACGTCGCGGACCGAAGGGTGATCCTCAACTTCTTCGGTTACCTGCCAGTAAAAAAGAAACGGAGTGATGGTGGTACCGAGCATGGCGACGGCCACCAACCAGAAGTTGGGGGTGAACTCAATTTGGGGCAGAAAGACGTTTTTGGCCAGCTCAAGCCAGTCGGGGCGAACGAGGACGGCCGTGGCGATGTAAGAGAGAAAGATTATTCCCATCCCGGCCAAGACCCGAGCCAGGACGGGATAAGTCTTAAAGACGATGATGTACCATAATAGTCCGGCCAAAAGCGGCAAAAAAACCCAGATGTTAATTCCAGGGAAAATTAGGTGCAAGGCGGCGGCGACGCCGGCAAAATCGGCGCCTAAGGTAAAAATGTTGGCGACGGCAACCAGGACAGTGACGCTTACGGCCAGCGGCAGGCCATAGTAGAGCCTAATGACCGAAGCCAAACCCTTTTTGGTGACGTCGCCGATACGGGCACAGATAGCTTGAGAGTTAATCAAAAGCGGGGTGGAGAGAATGTGGAATAAAACCAAGGAAAAGCCGGTTTGGGCGCCGGTGATGGTATAGGTAGAAACGCCGGCCGGGTCGTTGTCGGCGTTGCCGATAATAAAACCGTTTAAGAGGCGTTTTAGTTTACCGGGTTTTTTCTTGGTAGCGGGCATGCTTTTTCAATTTATGATAGACGTAGCCAGCGGCGGCGACAAGGCCAAAAATAACGATAACAAGATCAAATTTGTGGAAATACCCGCCCAAACTATCCCAGTTGTCACCTAAGGTTTTGCCTAAGTAGGCCAAGGGCAGCGACCAGACGAAGGTGCCGATAAAAGCAAACAGGGCAAATTTCTTGACGTCCATTCTGGAGATGCCGGCCGGCAGAGAAATAAAGGTGCGGATGACCGGGAGCAGCCGGGAGGTAAAGGTAACCAGCTGGCCGTGGCGGGCAAACCAGTGTTCGGCCTCGTCCAGTTCATACTCAAAGACTAAAACATACTTGCCGTATTTCTTGATCAGGTTTCTGACCACTTTTTCGCCGCCGTAGTAGCCTAAGGCGTAGGAGGCAAGCGACCCCAAAGTGCCGCCGATGGAGCCCGCCAGAGTCACCCCCAAAAGAGTAAACCGGCCCTGGGAGACTAAAAAGCCGGAAAAAGGCATGATGATTTCGCTAGGCAACGGAATGTTAGCCGACTCGATGGCCATGGCCAGAGCGACGCCGGTGTAACCCAAGGAGCTGATTAGATTGATAGCGATATTACCAAGGAATTCGATTAAAGCCTGGATCATGGGTTTAGATAAACTCTTTTAAAGCGGGGCCGATATTAATGGAGTCGATGGTTTGGGAAACCAGTGGGGTGTCTTTCAGGCTGATGACCTGCTGGTGGTAGGCCGGTTTAGTTTCCTCAAAAAAGATGCCCACCGGGAGCCTGTCGGTTTCCAGGGTTTTCTGAAGCGCTAGTTTCCGGTCGTTGGTTTGGTAACCTGCTTCTTGATCCAGGTAGTAGATGTGGTCGCGGTACCAAGCATAAGAGCGGTCTTTTTTGTAAGTGGGGCAAGGCTGGAGGATGTCAAGTAGTGAAAAGCCGCTGTGGGAAATGGCGGCGATCAAAAGTTTGGTCAAGTGGGGAATGTCGCCGGCAAAGCCGCGGGCGACGAAAGTGGCCTGGTTTAAGATGGCTACCCCCAGGGGGTTGAAAGCTTCGTCGATGGTGCCGTCGGGAGTCGAGGGGGTGACGGTGCCCTTGGGGGTAAGGGGAGATTTTTGGCCGGTGGTAAGGCTGTATAAATAGTTGTCGTGGGTCAAAACGGTAATATCGTGGTTGCCGCGTGACAAGCCGATAAAGTGGTCGACGCCTTCGCCAAAGCAGCCGCCGTCGCCGATTACCGAGATTACCGGTAAGTGGTGGTTGGCGAGCTTAATGCCGGCGGCGGAAGACAGGGCCCGGCCGTGTAAGCTGTGGAAGCCGTAGGCGTAGACAAAGTCGGCCATGTTGCCGGAACAACCGACGTCGTAGACAAAGACGGCCTGATCCGGGGTGACTGTAAGCTGGTCGAGGGCCGCCTTGATTGAGCCTAAAATGCCGAAGTTGCCGCAGCCGGGGCACCAGGTGGGCGGCAAAGCCGTGACTCGCTTGGGACTGTGTAGGTTTGTCGTCATAATTTTTCGACGATTTCTTCTGGGTAGA
>Ga0209541_10014697_pt1 | contig 11774 bp, 15 predicted proteins | sample RifCSPlowO2_01_FD_184027 | JGI IMG/M metagenome (GOLD analysis project Ga0209541, IMG submission 184027) | Groundwater microbial communities from Rifle, Colorado - Rifle CSP2_plank lowO2_0.1 (SPAdes) (version 2) | ecosystem: Environmental > Aquatic > Deep subsurface > Groundwater | place...
AAAAATTGTTCAATATAGCAGTTCGCTATATCACGGGCACTTCTCCCTTCTTTTTCAGCCGCCAACTCAATTCTATCCTCGCCTAAATCGGCGTCTCCCAGATTGTCACCTGTTAAGTGACCGACATCTGTCAGATTCATAATATATTTAACTTTAAATCCGTTGAATTTTAAAACTCTGATTAAAATATCTCCTAAAGTGTATGTTTTGAAATTCCCTATTGTAGCAAAGTCATATACTGTGGGACCGCAAAAATATACTGTGACCAAATTCTGGTTAATCGGCTCAAAATCTTCGAGAGATTTTGACATAGAATTGTAGAGTTTAAAGGACATGCCTGTATTGTATTTTTTTATTACTCAAAACACAAGGTTATAGCCCAAAAAGTGCCAATTTTATTATCGCTAAAAACCTTCTCAAATAACCGATCTTCCTTCCAGAGCGCGGCCTAAAGTTATATCGTCGGCGTATTCCACATCCCCGCCAACCGGAAGTCCCCGGGCTAATCGCGTTATTTTAATATTTTTATCTGTAATATTTGAATCCCTGATAAGTTTGGCAATATACATTGCAGTCGACTCCCCTTCCATACTAGTGCTGGTTGCCATAATCACTTCAGTGTCCCCTGCTATTTCATTTTTTAAACGTTTAATCAACTCATTAATAAATATTTCTTCGGGTCCGATATTATTTAATGGGTCTATTAGTCCGTGCAAAACGTGGTAAACACCTTTATACCCGGTTTTCTCCAACGCAAAAACATCCATGGGGCCGACCACAACAGCAATAGTATTTTTATCACGTGCAGAATCACTGCAAACGCTGCATACCTCTGTTTCATCAACATTTTTACAGATACTGCATAATTTAGTATTTTTCTTTAAATCAACGAGAGCAGAAGCAAATCTTTCCATTTCCTCCTGAGGAACGTGGAGCAGGTAAAATGTTAGCCTTTGAGCCGTTTTTGGCCCTATACCAGGAAGTTTCTCGAATGATTCTATTAATCTGAATATTGATTTAGGAATTCTCATAAACCGGTAAAATTATCTCACAAGATTAGCGATATATCTCGCTCCTTCCAAAATTGCCTTCCAAATAATCTCTAAGTCCGGTTCGCACAGCTTTTATATTACTGTCGGTTTTAAATGGCCACAAAAGCAGGTTTGCGAGTCTACAAATAAATCTGATAAACGCTTTTTTGTATTTGTTATTATCAGTTAAATACAACGCTATACTTCTAATTGTATAATACCAATGCCTTTCTTTATGAAACGGCTCTGAACCATGATGTTTATGATATATAACAGCTTCGGTTACACAGTAAAAGGTTGAATTAAACTTCTTTTTGAGCTTTCTACCCAAATCGTTATCTTCATGGTATATATAAAACCTTTCATCAAATCCGCCAATATCTAAAAAATCGTTTGAATTAATTAAAAAACAGGCGCCGTGCAAATAATTTTGTTTCATAACAGGCTTTAACCTATCCTTTACTTTTGATAACTTTGCACTTTCAAATCTGTAACCGACACCGGGGCCCAGTATATTTAGTGAACCCGCAGAGGTTATTATGTTTGGTTCGTCATATTTTAAGTTAAGTGGATGTAAAATGGAATGCTGCGGCAATTTTTTAGCATAATCAAGCATAATTTCAATTGTTTCCGGCTCAACGAGAGTATCGTTATTTATAAACAATAAATATTCATAATTTCTTCCTATTTTCTTTGCAGCATGATTATTTGCAAAAGAGTAGCCGGTATTTTCCCTAAATTTAAATACCTCTCTGCAATAAGGGGCTACATCGGCTACCTTCGAGGCATCACATTCGTTATCTACAAGATATGTATCAGGTTTCACGGTAGAGTTCTGTAAACTTATAAAAAGCTTTTTAGTCAAATCGTATCTTTTCCAGTTTATGGTTATAAGTGCAATAAGCTTTTTGGAAGACATAAATAGTGGAAAATTAAAGTGGCAAACCGCCGTCAAAAATATCCAATACTGAACCTTTTTTTGTGGCTGAATCTAATGACAACGGACCAGAAACGTTGTAATCGGTCAATATACCCGACTCTTTCGGGCTCAAAGATTTTTTTGGTGGCTTTTCAGCACTCATTACGCACTTTACATTCAGTTTATACCCGTAGATTTCGTAAAATGCCTGCTCCACTATCTTTTTGTTTCTGGGAATCTCAAGTCTTTCTTTGTGAAAGGAGTAGTAAACCTCGAAAATTATAGAACTACCCTCAACTTTTTGTATTTTTCCGGATTTCATGAGAGCCTGTACAGAAGCGTTTTCTTTAGAAATCAACGAAAGGAATTCCTGCCATTTTTCTTCTATTTGCGCTTTTTCCAAGATTATTTTCGAAGCAGAAGATTCCTCGTTTTCAATCGTTTTTTCTCTTGATTTCAATTCGCGCCCGCTTTTATCGGCTTCATCCGATTTTGACGATTTTCTCTCTTCGGTTTTTCCTTTTACATTAGCAGTGCTCCCCCTATTAAAAACTCCTTTATCGGGTTTTGGTTCAACCGGCCAATTACTGTCTGAATTTGAGTCCCCGCACATTTCAACTATGCAGATTTCCAATGGTAACTGAGGAATAGCGGAGCTTTTTATCAAATTTCCCGCTTTTAAAAATTTCTCCAAGTATAAGGCAATGTTTTGAGAGGAAATTTTATCTGACTGCCCCTTCATTGATTCCAAAACTTCGTCAGAAACATCAACTACTCCTTCATTTGCTCCTGATGAAATGAAAAGTAAATTTCTTAAATAATTGAGTAAATCAAGTGTCCATACATATAAATCTCTGCCCTCCTGATAGGTGTCATTAACAAACTTAATAGCCCTATATGCGTCCTTTTCAACCAAATAATCAATGAAGGTTGTATAATCTGCGACGTTCCCCATACCGGTTAATGAATCAACACTTACATTTCCTTCAATAACCTGTTGTAAAAGTGTATCGGCATCCCGAAATCCTCCTGAGGAGGCAACTGCTATTTTTCTTAAATCATCTTCGCTTAGCTCGCAGTTTTCTTCTTTGCATAATTTTTCGAGGCGCGAGGTGATTTGAGGAACTGTAGCCCGTTTAAATTTAAAAACCTGGCATCTGGATTTTATGGTATCGGGAACTTTATGAAATTCGGTAGTACAAAGGATAAATGTTGCGTGTTTCGGAGGCTCTTCCAAAGTTTTTAAAAGAGCATTAAATGCTTCTGTAGTGAGCATATGAACTTCGTCGATAATATATACTTTTCTCTTCCCTACCGAAGGAGCCAGTTTAATTTTATCTCGTAAATCCCTAATATCGTCTATTCCCCTATTACTGGCTGCGTCAATTTCAATTAAGTCTAAAAAATTACCGTTTTTGATAGCTTCGCAACTCGCGCATTTATCGCAAACGTCCCCGTCTTTTTCGAGGTGTTCGCAGTTTAATGCCTTGGAAAGTATACGGGCGGTAGTAGTTTTTCCAGTGCCACGAGGTCCTGAAAAAACATAAGCCTGAGCCAGTTTTTTATTTTTTATCTGATTCATCAAAGCTTCTGCTACTTCATTTGGCTTGGAAATATCGGCAAATTTTTGTGGGCGATACTTGCGGTAGAACATAACGAACATAAGTATACAGATGTATGGTGAGGGGGTTCAATGATTTTTAGAAAAAGAACAGATTTCGTGGGTAATCTGTCCTTTTTTGGGCATTAATCAGACTCCCGGCGACCGAGATTGGCCAACCGCGACCAGCACTATTACCCAGGCCACAGCTAAACCACCACCGCCTAAAATTACAACGATTAAAATACCCAACGTGCCTCCAACGATAGTAGCTGCTAAATAGACCAGCAGCTCCCACAAAAGCAGTAATACGCATCCCAGCTTTTTCATATAACTCTCCTTAGTTCCGAAAGTTAACTAAAATATATACCACAGTATTTATTTAAACAAAACAGTAGTATTAAATAAGAATACAAAGATTTAATAATGAATTTCTTTGATAGCGAACGGATTCGGGTGTTAAATCAGTTCGCTTTTTCAGTAGAAGGATTTTCACTATTCGTCGGCGATCTTTATACGCTACTTCATAACTGCAAGGGGCACTGCTATAAGTAAAAATGCCCCTACTATCGCTCCAATCGCCAACGCAAATAATGACTCATATCCTCCTAGAACCATTATCACCAGGTTTGCTGCACCAAATGATAATGCCGTCCACACCAGCAGCAAGATAAATTTAAAAAGGTTCATTTCAGTCTCCCCGTTGAAGTCTTATAATATTTATACCAATAACAAATCTTAAAGTAAATTAATATGGGTTAGATTAAAAGAATTATGATTGGCCAACAGGTCAAATTTTTAACCTGTTGGCTTTTTTGATCTTATTGTGTAGAACCATCGAGATCAAACGGTCAGGGAGTCAGTGCACTTATAATCGCGGCTATCAAAGCCACGACCAGACCTCCCACCATCAGCCCGATTCCCATGTAGCCAACTCTGTCGGCCCTTTTTTTACTGCTAAAGGTTTCAACGACCGCCGCGGCTACAACCAAGATCACTCCAATGGGCATCATCACCAATCCAACAGTAGTTACTTCTCCCCATACTTGTAACATCTTTTCTCTCCCTTCATTCAGGATAATTTATTATACTATGGGGTGCAACAATATGGGTAATAAATAAAAATAAAACTTTAAATTAAAACTTTTTGAGTTAATATTTTAAAAATATTATTCTTCAGCATGGACAATTCTTCATCAGAAAAATCCCCCAAAACATAACCATGAACATCAAATTTACTGTTTTCCGGCCTTCCTACTCCCACTCTAAACCTCCAAAAATCTATATTCCCTAATTTTTCTATAATATCTGCAACACCATGATGTCCAGCGGTTCCGCTTCCTTTCTTAAATTTAGTCTCTCCAAAAGGTAAATCAACATCGTCATGCACAACCACTAAATTATCTAAATCTATCTTAAAAAACTTAATAGCCTTTGAAACCGATAAACCAGAGTCATTCATAAAAGTCTGGGGTTTAACTAAAACAAATTCTTCATTTTTACAAATCTCCGCGTTAAATTTTCTCTCAAGTTTCCAGCTTAATCCTAATTTTTCAGCCAATTTATCAACAAGAACAAAACCTGCGTTATGCCGGCTGTTTTTATATTTATCTCCGGGATTACCCAAACCAACTATAAGTTTCATAAATTCATTATATACTTTTACTTACCAGCAAAGCTTTCAGCCCCCTCAATTGTATGTTCCTGTCTAGTAATAGCGTAAGGCTGGAGTCCTCTATCGTGCAAATTTACCTTTCCGGCATATTTAAAATCAACGTGAAGTAAATCTCTCAAAGATCTAGCAAAATACGGATAAGCTGTAACTTCCATTTCAACTTCCCTACCATACAATTCAACAGGTACTATACAATGAACACCAGCATAAATTGGCGTAACTCTCATAGCCCGAGTCCTCCACCACTCATCTAAATAAAGCTCGGAAATCTGTTTTGCAGGAGCTTTAAGTTCCTGTTCATTTGGAAATTTGGGCTTTACAATACCTTCGCCGATCAGAGCACCCTGCCTAAAAGCTAACACCCTAGGCTGACCTAATTTATCTTCCTCGGGGACACGACCTTTGAGTTTTGCGACAACTAAATCGAACTCTTCCCTATTATCAATATATAACCTGCATCTCAGCTTATCTCTTCTTGATCTAACTAAATTCACATAAGCTTCAATCAACGATGGGTCATTACCTCCTATAATGCCCTCCCGCAACATCTTCTCAAATAGCCTTTGGGCTCTCCCCATTTCGGCATATATTTCCTCGCTGACAGCCGAGATGTATGTTTCTTTAACGTGTGCTTTTGGCTCTTCATCTTGTATACTATACCTCTCAGCAAAATCAAATATCCTTCGCTGGAAATCCTCATCATCAAATGGCCTGCCCTCGGCCATACTACTAATATATTTAATGTTTGGCTGCAAATGCCCTAAATCCAATTCATCTGGAAGACTAATCCCCATTTTTACTAGAGCATCTCTAAATTCCCGATATAACAATATTGAGGAGTATCTTACCTCAACCGAAACTACACTTAATTCTGGAACTTCTTTTTGTACCAGATCATAAAGCTCTTTATGGTACAAATAAAAATTATAGTCTTTGAGAAAATAGTACTGATCTCTTATAGTTACAACCGCGGGTATGTCTTCTTTCTGCTCAAATGTTTGACCAACAGTAAGTTCATATGCAATAAATAAAAACTTTTCTAAGTCCTCAGTTTGTTCGCCATTTTCCAATACAGCTCTTAATTTTTTATCCAAAAAGTGACAGATTTGCTGGGGGCCACCCTTTGTTTCCAAAAGTAGGCGCAATTCATTCAACTCCCGAGAGTTGTAAATATCCAGCGCTTCGGGACTCTCTAATGCCATAAGCTTACCGAATCTGTCTTTTAATAACTGCTGCTTTTCTTCATCCTCTATCCCAATTAATTCCGTAATAAGCTCAGGTGGATAGTTAAATGAGGCAGGTCTTTGCACGTCGCCTCTAAATGTACCTTCATCAGCAGATGTGGCTCCAGGTATTTTACTCATTTTTTATAAAGATACCCTTCTCCTTTTTTCGTCACAATTTTCCCCAGCCCTGAAATAGAATTTATTTTATTTCGCAAACTATGTATAAATTGGTCCAAAGCCCAGTCTGAATAATCTTCATGCGCAGTATCACCCCACAGAATTACTGCTAACTCTTCCCTATGTACTATTCTTCCTCTATTTGCAAAAAACATCTGCATTGCTTCTCTCTGTTGTTTAGTGAGACTAATCAGAATGTTCTCCTGCATTTTTGAGCTAAAATCTCTTTTTAGGTATTCAATCAATATAGGACTAAAAACTTCTCCGCCTTGATTCAAATATCCGTAAAAGGTCAAAAAACTATATAATTCGGATCTAGCCGGATCGTTTTTGCCTAGTTTAGGATTTAGGAGAGTTTCTTTTTTCTCACTATCAAGCTCATTCAAAATGTCAATAGACCTAGTACTTAATTGAATATCACCATAGTCAGGCTCGCTCCAACCAGCAATGTCTTTAGCTTGCAAATAGAGAGCTTTTAACAATCCGGGATGACCACCGGATAGTGAAATTATCTTTTCCTTTACGTCGTTATTTTTTATCTCTACCTCATATTTTTCCTCGTTGTTGTACAAAACGTCTTTGGAATCATCATAATTTAAGGGCAAAATGGGTATAACGTGACTCATAATAAGGTTTTTGATAACCCTATTTTGGAAAGATCGTTTATTCAAATTACTTACATTCAAAAAGAAAATATAATTAACTCTTCTTTGGGTTTGATATGTCAGCCTAGAAATTCCCTGAAGAAATTCCTCATTTAGCTCTTCGTTGTAACCACCGTTTATTACAAAAGAGAACCGATTTTTTGGCTTAATATTTTGCACTATTTCATTTAAAGTATCCGAAATTGTTTTACTTCTTATTTTCATTCCCACTACTTTCAACGACATTTTCAGTGCATTAAAAGTTCCTTTTTCATCACCATTTATTCCTGCTAAATATACAAAAGCTGTATTAGTTTTCACTTTTGTATCTAAATTACTTTGCAGAAGATTATATATATAGCTCTTCCCATTGCCTCCCATACCAATAAGCGCGAGTGGTTTTCCTTTTATTAATGAATCATAGGCAAGGTCGGCAAGCTTCTTGTGATAAACTATTGTTTTCATGGACTTATTATATAATCAGTAACTACTCTGTGCACACCTCCTCAGATTCTTCTCAGATTATAATCAAGCACTACAACCCATAGTGGGTTTATTATCGCACCAATCTATTTCATGGGAGGAAACGATGTCTTACGGGACGAGCGATACGGATCAGGCAGAGTACAATTTTTTCCCGATCCTCTTCGCCATAGTCTTTTTCTTGGTTTTGGCACCGCTGGTGTGTATAAGTTTAGGCCAACAGGCTTCCATGCAGAAAGTACCCGTGACCATTGAAGGAGTGAGAACTGCCAGCGCATGCAGGGCTCTCGCGATTGTAGAGCGAAAGGAAGATGCCAAAGATGCAACTAGAGAGGCAAAACTAGTGTGTCTCTCAGAGAAAGGGAAAATCCTTGAGCAGGTGGTGGAAGTTCCGCCATACATCAAGATGGTCAAGTGGATCTTTCCCGATGGCGGACAGCTCGAGAGCAAATGAATAAACCGTCAATTTACCACTAGGGTTTCGTCCAGATTCTCTAGTGGCTATCTAAAATTTTTAATAGACATGAACAAAAAGAAACCAAATGAATAAAAACGGCGAGGTATCGGAAGGAATCTCACCGTACATCAAATTAATAAAATGAAAACAGTGATAATAAAGTCTTTAATATCAACATTAATAATTTTACTAGTTACTCTTATAGTCGGAGAAAGCTATGGATTAAAAGATTTACTAACCGATGTGGGAGGTCTGGGGGCATTTGTCACCGTATTTGGTACTTTATATGGCATCATGACTGCTTTTGTGGTCTTTGAAGTTTGGGGACAGTATAACAAAACTTCAGATTTAGTTTCACAAGAAGCACAAGGTCTAGAAAGACTATACCGCTTATCTATCTACTTCAGAGATGAAAACCTAGCCAGCAGAATAAAAGAAGCAATAACCTCTTATTCTAATGCAATAATCACTGGGAAATTCCACAATCTTGGAAGCGGTCAAAGAAATAAAGAAAGTGGAATGATTTTTAGAAGGATATCTGAAATTATAAGAGGAATTACTTTCGACGATGACCACGATCATGTAGTTTTTGATCATATGGTATCTCACTATGGTCAACTCTCGAAAATCAGGACAGAAAGAATTACACAAAGCTTAATAAGACTGCCTACTTTACTTAAATTTTTTTTATATTTGTCATCTTTTTCCACAATTGTGACATTTATAATTATGCCTTTCGCAAATACTTATTTTAGTCTGTTTACAGCTGGTATTATCGGATTTGTTATAAGCATGGTTCTTCAGCTAGTTGAGGATTTGGATAATCCATTTATAGGTCATTGGAACATCACACCCGAACCTTTTGAGAGAGCGTTAGAACATATTGAGCAAGATTATTGAGATCTGACTTTAACTCCTAAATCAGTGAACACCGTCAATGCCATCATCATCCTCATGGTGAACACCCAGCAAATGCAATACTCCATGCGCAACCAATTCGGAAATTTCGTGTTCCAAATCGTTTCCGTATTCTGTGCATTGCCTTTGAGCCTGATCTTTATTAACGATAACATCTCCCAAATAATATTCACCATCCACCACTTGATTGTAATTGAATGACAATACGTCCGTAGGATAATTTCTCTCAAAATATTTATTATTCAATTCTTTTATATCTTTATCACCTACTATGTTGATATTGATAACCATGTTTCTTCTGCTTTTTATACCGGGTGTTTTTCTGACTGTAGTTTTTTTCATTTATAAAGGGGGTTGAGTATGTTATAGTTTCTCGTTTAAAAAATTTACCAAAGCATTTTATAATGTAATGCCCAATTCTTTCGAAAACAAATTAAAATATTCCTCAAGCAGTTTCAATTCGGCGCTCTCTTTATCTACCAGATCCTGCCTATTTCCCATTTTATAGTTTTCAATGGAGTCATTTCGCTGCTTTATCTGTTTTTTAATTACCCTCAATGCTTCTTCATCTGTAAATTCTTTTTTTTGAGGTCTCAATTCAATTTCCTTATTCTTCATAGATGCTAGCAAAAATCTTATAACACCCAGTTTAAAGATATCTCCGGATTTATGAGAGGAAAGCATATCGGATTTTAACGTATCTAGAATCATCTTCTTTTTGTTTCCAAATATATTTTTCTGGCTAATTCTTTAGCTTTAATTCTCTTTACTTCACTCGGTTTTTGGTATCTTTCTCGGTCTTTCAATTCCTGTAAAATACCTGCTTTTATAACTTCTCTGTTAAACCGTCTTAAAGCTTGTTCAAGACTTTCGCCATTTCGAACTTTTATTTTTGTCATAGTTTGACTATGTTATCATATAAGGGGTTAAACCCAAAATATGCCTTTGTTTATTCTTTCAATCAAAACAAAGGATTAATTGCACCTCCAAACTTAAATAAAAATTAACTAAATTAGTAATCAAAGCTACAGGCGGACTTCATTTGATTCAACTCCGCCTATTTCCCCACCTATTACATGGACGTGCTCATGCCCATAGTGATAATACTTTGACTCATTTATTACAACTTTGTATCCAACTATATCAAGATTTAGCTTTATAACTGCCTGGGATACGGCATAAAAAAGCTTATCCCAATAATTTTCATTTTGGTATACGCCCGCCATTGTATCAGATTTTTCCCTATGAGTCTTATCAACAACGAGCAAATGAACTGGTGCTTTTGGATATTTATTCTCTATAACAATAAATTCTTCAGTTTCGAGTACCCTTGGTGCTGCTTTTTTATCTCTTACTATATCGCAGAATAAGCAATCCGAACCACCCATATTAGAAGTATATAATCAAAAATGCAAACCCTGCAAACAAACCAACACATTTTTATTTAGACACCACAATTCAAAACCCTAAACTAATTAATGCTTTTACTAAAGCAAATATACTATGAAAATATTACTTTAAATTTGATACCAAAAATGCATTTTTGAGCAAAATCCCAAGTCAAATCAATAAAAAATATGAATTCTATTTATATCAATGGTGTATTAGGCAATTTTAGCACTTACTAGCTCAAAATATTAAAAACGTCTTTAAAAGTAATTAACACAATCAATCCCAGTAAAAATATCATCCCCCACTTATGCACACTAGCTTCAAAGTTTGCACTGACCTTTTTGCCCCCTCTAATAATTTCCAAAACCACAAATACCAGTCTTCCTCCGTCCAAAGCGGGAAATGGCATTATATTCAAAAACGCCAAGCTTAAAGACATTAAGGCTACAAGATCAAGCAAACTTAGAATAACTTTGGATCCGCTGTAACTCAATATATTTCCGACAACAGAATAGATTCCCACAGGTCCGGCAATCCCCTCCGATACCGGCACGACCGAACGCGCATCCAAAGAAGCTTTAATCAAATTGCCAAAAGTAACAGCCGAATAAGACATCATATTATATGAGTGTAGAATTCCTGCGGAAACCTTTTGGTCTTGATAATTTATTGTGACAGCTTTTGTCATATAAATACCTATAATTCCGTTTCCTTCTTCATCTTCCAATGGTACCAAATTAATAGAGCGTATTTCCCCGCTTGACTGTCTCCTTAAATCCATTAACAAAAGTTTTATTTCCTTCCCGGCATTATCTTTAACCTGAGTTTTTACGTCATCTATGCTGTAAACCGGAACGTCATTTATTTCTATAATTGCCTCTCCCACTTCTATACCGGCATCTTTACCGGCCGAATCTTCAGTATATGAAGCCACTACAGTATTTGAAGTTTCAGCCCTTCCAAACCTAAAAGTATAATCAAAAAACAACGGCAGGTACAAAGTTTTATAATTGTTAGAAGTCAGAACAAATTGAAAAACAACGATTGCCAGAATCAAGTTCATTGTCACCCCCGCGACTAAAATTGCCGCTCTTACATAAGCAGGTTTGGATACAAAGCTTTTGGGGTCGCTTTTTGATGTCACTTCAGTGTCATCTTCTCCGGTTAATTTTACGAATCCTCCGAAAGGCAATAGATTAAAGGAATACACGGTTTCACCTATTCTTTTGCCGAATACTCTTGGGGGTAGTCC
>Ga0209541_10014698_pt1 | contig 11773 bp, 13 predicted proteins | sample RifCSPlowO2_01_FD_184027 | JGI IMG/M metagenome (GOLD analysis project Ga0209541, IMG submission 184027) | Groundwater microbial communities from Rifle, Colorado - Rifle CSP2_plank lowO2_0.1 (SPAdes) (version 2) | ecosystem: Environmental > Aquatic > Deep subsurface > Groundwater | place...
GGCGGCCGTTTTGCGCGCGGGCGGCGTCGTTCTCTATCCGACCGACACGCTCTATGGGCTGGGAGCCGACGCGCTCTCGGACGAGGCGGTGGAGAAGGTCCGCCGCATAAAAGGGCGGGAAGGCAAAAAGCCCATCCACTGCGTCGTCGCGGACATGGAGATGGCGGAAGAGTACGCGGAGCTCACCGCCGACGCCCGCCTGCTCGCGAAAGAATTTTTTCCCGGTCCGCTCACGCTCGTTCTCAAAAAGAAGCCCGCGATGACGTCGGGGATTTTTCGCGATATCCCTACCGTCGGCATCCGTATCCCCGGCGGCGAATTTTGCCGCGCGCTCGCGCGCGAATTCGGAAGGCCGTACACCGCGACGAGCGCGAACGTGAGCGGGACGGAGTCTCTTTCGATCGTGGATGGGATTCTCGCGCAACTTGACGACAACGCACGGCATATCGATCTGGCGCTTGATGCGGGGGAGTTGAGAAGACGCGAGCCCTCGACGGTCGTGGATACCTCGGCCTCCCAGCCGATCGTTCTTCGCGAAGGCGCGATATCCGCCCACCGGATCTTCACGCTCCTGCGACCCCGGGCGGCAGAGGGGTCTTTGACAGCAGGGAGGCGAAGCATATAGTGGGGGCAAGCTCGGGTGCCTACCCGGACCCTTGGCCGAATATGCCCCAACAGCGCACGATAGACCTGAACGACTCGTCCAATCGCATCATTGCGGCGATCGTTCTCGCCCTCGTCTTTCTCGGCGGGTGGTGGCTGATCGCGCGCTCTGTCTCGGCTCCGGCCGCGGCGCCGGAAGAAAAGACGCAAGGCGAGACTGGCGCGAGTGGTGCCGGCGGGAAAGAGCCCGGCTCCGCGCTCGGAGCGCTTTCGGACGATACGCCGACCATCGCGGCAAGCACCGAATCCATCGAGGTCGCCGACCAGGCGGCGGGCATGAGCGTCAGTGTGAAAGAGGCGGCGCTCGTGCAGATGGGCTGGATAGCGGTGCGCGACGGAAGCGGCCGTACGCTCGGCGCGGGCCGTTTCGAGCCCGGCATACACGCCGATATCGAGGTGCCGCTCCTGCGCGCGACGGAGGCGGGGCAGTCGTACCAGGCGCTTATCTACGTGGACGATGGCGACAAGCTCTTCGATCTCCGCGCGGACATCCTCGTAACCCAAGCGGACGGCAGTGTCGCAGGTGACGTTTTTTCGGTCCAGTGACTGTGGATTTCAGGGCCTTGACATACGCGAGATTTCTGCTATACTTAAATAAATGCGTTGAATGGGAATAGTATCCTTATCCGCCGAACGGCGGAGAGGGAGAACCCGCCCGGGAGCAGCGCGCGATTGAAGCGCGACGGGGGCCCCGTCAAAGGCCGAGCGAGCCCGACCGCGAAAAAATTGTTCGCGCGGAGGGGAAGCAAGGTGGTACCGCGAGAAACCTCGCCCTTGCCAATCAATCACACTTTGATTGGTTGGGGCGAGGTTTTAGTATTAGGCGTATGAACATCAACCTGAAGAAAACGCGGGAGGCCGCGATACGGCTTTCCGGTTCGTCGGAGAAAGAGCGCAACGCGTTTTTGCGCGCGCTTTCCGCACAGCTCGCGAAGCGAGAAAAGAGCATCCTGCGCGCCAACGAGCGGGACGTTGCGGCGGCGAAAAAAAGCGGCCTCGCCGCCGCGTTCGTCGAGCGCCTTGTCTTCGACTCACGAGCTCTCAAATTGCTGAAAGCGAAAGTGCGGAGCGTCGAGAATCTGCGAAGCCGTATCGGCGAGGTGATGGAACAACGGACGCTTCGGAAAGGGCTCGTCTTGAAAAAAGTGCGCGTGCCGCTCGGCGTCATGCTCGTCATCTACGAATCGAGGCCGGAGGTGACGATCGACGTGGCGGCGCTCTGCATCAAATCGGGGAACGCCGCGCTTTTGAAAGGCGGCTCGGAGGCGAAGCGCACCAACGAGGCGCTCTTTGGATGCGTCCAAGACGCGCTGAAAAAGACGGGACTCGCGAAGGAAACCGTCGGGCTTGTGCCAAACCGGGACGCGGTGAAGCGGCTCTTGCGGGAACACGAGAGCATCGATCTCGTCATCGCGCGCGGGGGCTACGGGCTCGTGCGGGCGGTCGTGAACGAGTCCATGATACCGGTCTTGGCGCACGCCGAGGGCGGCGCGCGGATATTCGTCGACAAGAGCGCGGATCTCACGGCGGCGGAGAAGATACTTCTGAACGCGAAAATCTCGAAGCCGGCGGCGTGCAACTCGCTCGACGCTATCCTCGTGCATCGGGCAATAGCGGGAACGTTCGTGCCCCGCATGGTCAAACGCCTGCGCGAGGCGGGCGTGCGCGTTCTCGGCGACGCGCGCGCGCGGCGTTTCGCCCGCATGGACGCCGCGCGCGCGCGCGACTGGGACAAGGAATTCCTCGGGCCCACGGTCGCTATCAAGACGGTGAAAAACGCTCGCGAGGCGATACAATTCATCAATGAGCACACGAAGCGGCATTCCGAAGGTCTCATCGCGCGCGATGCGCGCGTCATCAAAGAGTTCACGGACTCCATCGATGCCGCCGCGCTTTTCATCAACGCCTCGACGCGCCTCCACGACGGCTACGTCTTCGGGCTCGGCTCGGAGATGGGCATCGCGGCGGGAAAGCTCCACGCGCGGGGCCCCGTGGGATTACAAGAATTAACCACCTACAAGTGGGAGGTGTATGGCAAAGGACACATTCGGTAGGAAACTTATGAAAAAGTCCATCTACATCGTTGCGGAGCCTCTGCGCCGCGCTCATCGTACAAGTCGTACGACTCGCGTGCCGCTTTCTCCGCGCCTCGCATCTGGAGCTTTTTCAAAAGTCTCCAGAAATATCGCCATCATCGGCGGCGGGCACATGGGCACGGCGCTCGTGCGCGGCTTTTTGAATGCCGGCATTGCGCGCAGGTCCATAAAGATCTCCGACGACGCTCGCAAGAACGCGAGCGTCGCCGAAAGCTCCGACGTCATCTTTATTGCCGTCAAGCCCCGCGTCGTTCGCGAGGTTCTCGTGCAGATACGGGACGCGGCTGAAGGGAAGGCGGTCATCTCCCTTGCGGCGGGCGTTCGGATTGCTGAAATGCGGAAGATAGCCGGTCGGCGCGTGCATCTTGGCCGCGGTATGCCTAACATCCCAGTGGCAGAGCGGCACGGCGTCGTCGGCTTTTTCGGCGGGACCCTGACAACCCCGCAAAGAGCGTCTGCTCGCTCGATCCTCGCCAAGCTCGGGCTTCTCGTGGAAGTGCGGAAAGAACGCGAGCTGGACGCTCTCACGCTCATCTCGGGTTGCGGCCCGGGCATCGTCGCCGCGCTTGTCGAGATGGTCGCGAAGAAGGCGCGGTCGCTCGGTCTCCGGCGCGAAGCGGACGCGCTCGCACTGCACACGTTTATGGGGGCGATCCACCACATGGCGAAAACCGGCACGACGGCTTCGGAACTGATGAGATCGGTCGCCACAAAGGGCGGCATCACCGAAGCGATCCTAGAAGGTTTGCGGAGAGAGGGATTCGAGCAACGCTTTGCGCGCGCGATTGACGCGGGACGCGAGAAGCTCGAGAGCATCAAGGCATAACGTATGTACAAGAGAATCGTCGTAAAAATAGGGACCGGCGTCATCTCCGAAAACAACAGTTTTTCGGAGACGGATGTTCGGCGCATCGCGCAGGAACTGACGAATGTTCGCAGGAAGGGGATCGAGGTCGTTGCAGTCACTTCCGGAGCGATCTCTGCGGGGAAGCGCCTCGTGAGCCCGCAGTACGTCACTCATGCAAGTGAACGGCGGCAGGTCATTACCGCGGTTGGTCAGGTAGAGCTGATGTCGGTTTATGCGAATGCATTTCGGGAGAAGGCATATCGATGCGCCCAGATCCTTGTTACGAAGGGAGACTTTCGCGACAAGGAACATTATGCCCACATGAAGAAATGCTTTGAGAACTTGCTTCGAGAGAACATCATTCCTATCGTAAATGCGAATGACGCGATCTCAATGCCGAGACTCGGGTTTAACGAAAATGACGAGCTTGCCGGCCTCGTATCGGCGGCAGTGAATGCTGATGCGACCATCTTTCTTACGAGCGTTGATGGAGTCCTTGATACGGAAGGCGTCGTCATTCCGGAGATCCGCGAAAGCGATTTTGCCACTTTTGAACAGTACATCGGCGATGAGACTTCCGAGCACGGAACGGGCGGTATGCGCGGAAAATTCGCTATTGCAAAAAGGCTGATGGCGCAGGGAACGACTGTGCATATTGCCAATGGCAAGAAGCCGGGCGTGCTTTCTGATGTCAGCGAAGGAAATCCGGTAGGAACGACGTTCGTTCCCACAAAAAAAGCCTCTGCGGTAAAGCGCCGGCTCGCCTACTCCGAAGGCCTCGCGGTCGGCGCCGCATACGTGGACGCGGGAGCAGAAAAGATACTTCTCTCAAAAAAGTCCGCGAGCCTGCTCCCCGTCGGAATCAAAAGGGTAGAGGGGGAGTTCAAGAAGGGGGACACAATAGAGATTCGCGGCGAGGCGGGGCGCAAGCTCGGCTTCGGCGTCGCCCAGTATGGCGCGGAAGAAGCGCGCTCGCTTCTCGGCAAAAAGGGCGCGCGCGCCCTTGTCCATTACAACTACCTGACCATCGTGTCTTAGTATAGGGTCAGTCCCCATTCAATTATTCGAATCTACGGCAACGGAATTTCCCTCCGGTCGTGTCGATACATTCCTATAAGGATAGCGATCGTCGCGACCGCCTGATTTAGGAGACCCGAGTATGACTGAACAGCGATCGTATAAGGAATCCAGATGATGGCTGAAATAAGCATATAGAACCGGATGTCTGCGGGACGATCATGCCACATTCCATACATACCGATACTTACCCCGATGACAGGCAAAGCACTGATCCATCCGGTCCATGCAACCGCAAGTACGCCAACAGCGACCAGCGTTAAGGCATAGAACCATGCGGGATGGCTTGCCCACTTTTTTCCTTTGTCTTTCAAGTAAAGGACGATGTTGCGTCCAAGTACGATCAAACACATGACTGCACCGATAAAGGCCGAGAGGAGGAGGTAGTGTGCAATGAAAAAAACGATATTGATGGACTGCAATACCAGGATACTTTTCCGGGTTTTGGCGTTCCATGAAAAAAATACAAATATGAGCGCGACTGCACCGATCGCTTGTATAAACCAGAAATTCATATTTTCTTCGCGTATACGCAAATCCAGCGGGGCAACTTTTGACCTTCCGGCGCTTTGCCAAAAGTATCTTCCATTACTTCGGTATGATCGATAGTAAATCCTGCCACTTGGACAAGAGAAGTAAGTTCCTCTTGCGAGAAAAAATTAAAGAATCTTTCCCCTGCTTTGTCCGGCACCATGCGTTCTCCTTCACCTTCTTTTACGGAAAGGAAAAGTATTCCGCTCGGAACAAGCACGCGCCTGAATTCACGAAGTGCGGTCGGCGCGTCAGCTTTTGAAATGTTTAAGATAGACGCGCACGCCCACACTCCACCGTACGAATTATCTGGCAGTCCAGTATTTCGCATATCCGCTTCGTAAAATTTCCCATCTGGAAATTGTTGCTTCAAACTCTCAATGGCTGGATGAGAATAGTCCAATCCTTCTACGTCAACATTTCTGGATTTGAATGTACGCACGTCTCTTCCGTCTCCGCATCCTGCATCAAGAATCTTTGTGTTCGCTGGAACTAGTTGTAGAAATGAGTCAATGTGAGGCGTCCAGTTGTAGGCCATGCTTTTTTCTGCGTGCCATTCGTGAGCCGCTTCATAGTTTCGTTTTGTTGTGTCGTACTCTGGCATATCTTTCACAGAACTAGATGTCGCTTGGCAGTTCAAATTTCTGGTTCGTCTCGATTTTCACGAACCGGACGTCAAGATTTTTTGCGAACTCCCCGTCAGTAGCTTTATCACCGAACATGAGCGAATGTGCAAAATCAACCTCATGCGTTCGCAAAAAATCTTTCAAGCCGCCGATTTTCGGCTTCCGGCAATCGCACCCCTCGTCCGGTCCGTGGGGACAAACCATTTTAAACTCGAATCCGATGCCGTATTTCTCCAACTCCTCGTCAATTTTCGCCATGACTTTATCAAACATTTCTTTGGGGTGTTTCGGCGTCCCGAGGAACCTTTGGTTTGTCACCATGACGAGCTTATATTCTTTGTCCGCGAGCGCGCGAATGCCCTCGATTGCGCCGTCCATAAACTTGAACTCGTCCATTGATTGCAATGGAAACGTCTCGCGCGGATCCACGCCCTCGGGACGCTCCGGCTCCCAAAGAAATGTTCCGTCTCTGTCTAGGAATGCATATTTTTGCATGGCTTTATTCTAACAGGGGGAGTGGCTTTCCATTGCCCGCGCAATGGGCGGGAGAGCGCAAGGGCAACATAGGAGATAGTGCCCGCATTCGCGGGCGCAAAAAGGCATTATGACCCCGACGGGAATCGAACCCGTGTTCCCATCTTGAAAGAATGGTGTCCTAACCGTTAGACGACGGGGCCGTCAATGCGTCATCGAACGTGCACATTGTACCTAATCGGCGGCATTTCATCCACCGCATCGGCTCGCTTCGCAGGGTTTGTTATACACAAATTCTGCAGAATTAGGGTATAATAACATGCATGGACAAGAGGCGGTATCGTGAGCTTGAGAGAGTGTTCAAGGGAGTGGCAAATCACCGGCGGGTTCAGATCCTCGACACGCTCGAGAAGCGGCCGGAGCTTTCCGTCACGGACATTACCGAATGCCTCTCGATCGATTTCAGGACTGCGTCTGAACACCTTCGCAAACTCGTGCTCGGCGGGCTCGTGATGAAGCGCTATGAGGGTACGACGGTGCGAAACGCGCTCACACAGCGCGGCCGATCAATACTCAAATTCTGCAGAATATTGGAATAAAGAAGGCCGCTTCATATATGTCAGTCTCTCTACCCCACAGCGAGCTACGGAGTATTCGACTTCCAATAAGGAAGGTCAGTACGATCACTGTAGCCGTGATTTTTGAAGAGAGACGCAAAAAATGCTAGTGTTTGCGCGGAGGCGTCGCATAGTGGTCTAGTGCAGCGGTTTCGAAAACCGCCAGGGTGAAAGCCCTCGTGAGTTCGAATCTCACCGCCTCCGCCAATGATCTGTACCCCAAAAAGTGGACACGGGGCACAGGAGCCGTTGCTTTCTTTTGTTAGCATTAGCCGTTAACAAAAGAACATATGAGAACAACGTTTTCGAGCGATGAGATCGCGGAGTTGAGGAAGAATCCATGCGTGTTCGACTGCACCGCAAAGTCGGTGTACTACACCATCGAATTCAAGCAGCGTGCCCTGGAGTTGCAGACGCAGGGTGTGCATACCAAGGAAATCTGGAGACGATCGGGCTTTGATGTCTCAAAGTGGAAGGATGCGTACTTCAGGTGCACGCTCCGAGACTGGAGAAACGCCGTGGAGAAACACGGGGTCGCGGGACTCACGAGGTCGGGAGGAACACCGCATGACCGAGGACCTAACCATACGAACAAGGACACCATCAAGCGATTGGCACTTCAGGTCAAATACCTGCAAGCTGAAAACGATTTTTTAGCACAACTCCGGGCCAAAAGAGCGGAGTCAAACTCAGGCCGCACCAAAAATACCGAATCATCAGAGAACTAGGTGGCGACATCACTGTTCTCTGTGAATTAGCGAGCGCCTCCCGAAGCGGATACTACCAATGGCGGAAATCAGCGGACACACCAGACAACGACTACCCTGACTACCTCCGCATCAAAGAAGTCTTTGATGCCGGCAAAGGGAAATATGGCTGGAGAAGCATCAAAATGCGCTTGCCGCACATGAATCACAAGAAAATACAGCGAATCATGAGGAAGTATGATCTCGTCACCAAAGTGAGAAAAAGAAACCCGTACAAAGCCATCATGCAGAAAAGACTGGAGCACCGGATATTCCCCAACACACTGGATCGCGCATTTGGCCAGACGGTTCCGCTCACTGTCTTCTGTACTGATATCACGTACATCCCTTTCCAGAGTGCCTTTGCGTATCTCTCGGTTGTGAAAGACATCGCGAGCGGCGAGGTGGTTGCGTGGAATCTCTCGAGGGGTCTTGAAGAGGGGCTGGTGCTCGATACGATACGGAACATGCCGCGTACGCGCGAAGACGCGATGATCCATTCAGACCAGGGGTTCCACTACACGAACCCACAGTACATCGCGGCAGTGGAAACGCTGGGGATGGTGCAATCCATGTCCGGCAAGGGAAGCTGTATCGACAACGCGCCCATTGAGTCGTTCTTCGGACACATGAAAGACGAGCTGGACTACCAGTCGTGTGCCTCATTCGAGGAGCTTCGTTCCCACATCGACGAATACATGCAATACTACAACCACGAGAGAAAGCAGTGGGACCGAAACAAGATGTCGCCCGTCGAATACAGGGAACATTTTCTCAAGGAGTCGAGCGTGGGAGTGGGTTTCGAAAGTGTCCGCTAAATGGGGTACACATCAATGGCGATACAACATACAGCAGGGTTTTGGCCCGTCGCGGCGGCGGTAGTGGGGAACGCCGCCGTCATGGTCGGCAAGTTTGCGGCGGCGCTCGCTTCGGGCTCGAGCTCCATGTTTTCCGAGGCGGTTCACAGCCTCGCCGACACCCTCAATCAAGCGTTGCTTCTAGTCGGACTCCGCCGCTCGCTCAAGAAGGCGGACGAATCGTTCGAATACGGCTACGGCAGGGAGCGCTTCTTTTGGGCGCTCATCTCGGCATGCGGCATATTTTTCGTCGGCGCGGGCATCACGGCGTACCACGGGATCACGTCGTTCATCCATCCCGAGCCGGTGGAGTTTACCCCGCTCGTCTTCGGCGTCCTGCTTTTCGCGCTCGCCGTCGAGTCGTACACCTTTTACATCGCCGCGAGCGCTCTGCGCCGCTCGTTCCCCGGCGCCGCGTGGCTTGAGCGTCTCTCCCGCGCGGACCCGATGACGCTCTCGGTCTATCTGGAAGACGCGGTCGCGGTCGCGGGCGTATGCATCGCGGCGCTTGCGATAGGCGCCTCGTACTACACGGGCAACCCGCACTGGGACGCGGGAGGCTCTGTGGTCATCTCTCTTTTTCTCGCCGCGACGGCGGTAACCCTTATCATGAAAAATCGCTCGTACCTCCTCGGCCGGGCGATACCGGAAGACCTGCAGGACGAAGTGGTCAAACTGCTCGAAGCGGAGCCCGCAATAGAGAAGGTCATTGATTTCAAGTCGAGCGTTCTCGGATGGGGCGTGTACCGCATCAAGTGCGAGGTGGAATGGAACGGCGGCGCGCTCCTCCGGGAGGCCTACAAGAGGCGCTCGATGAAGGAGCAGTTCGAGGAGGTGCGCGGCGATTTCGGAGAGTTCAAGCGCTTTCTCGCCGATTACGCCGACCAGATTCCCCGCCTCATGGGCAAGAAGATAGACGAGATAGAAAAACGCATCCGCGAGAAACATCCGACGATTTGGCACATCGACATCGAGATCAATTGACGGAGGGCGCGGGCGCCGGAGCGGGCATTTTGCACGGCGCATATTTTGCGTATAATCTCCCAATGAAGATCGCGAACGTGAAGGCGCGGGAAGTGCTCGATTCGCGGGGGAATCCAACGATTGAAGCGGATGTGATCCTTGAAGACGGCACGCTGGGCCGGGCCATCGTGCCCTCTGGCGCCTCGACGGGCGCGCACGAGGCGCACGAGCTTCGCGACGGAGATAAGCGCTATGGCGGAAAGGGAGTTCTCAAGGCTGTCGCGAACGCGGAGGGTGAGATAGCGAAAGCGGTCGTCGGCAAGGACGCAAGCACCCAGCGCGAAATAGACGAGGCGATGATCGCGCTCGACGGGACGGAAAACAAATCACGACTTGGTGCCAACGCGATACTCGCGGTCTCTCTCGCCGCCGCTCACGCGGCGGCTCGTGCAAAAGATGTGCCACTTTTCGAATACGTGCGCTCGCTTTCATCTGCCCCACGTGACCCTGTGCTTCCATTGCCACAGTGCAACGTGATAAACGGCGGAGCGCATACCAACTGGGAGTCCACCGACATTCAGGAATTCATGCTCATGCCCATCGGTATTGAAAGTTTCAGCGAAGCTGTTCGCGCACTCGCCGAAGTCTTCCTCGCGCTGAAATCGGTGTTGAAAGATAAGGGCTACGGCACAACGGTGGGCGATGAGGGTGGTTTTGCGCCAAAGGTGAATGGAAATGAAGAGGCGCTCGAGCTTCTTGCGGAGGCGATACAGAAAGCGGGCTATACCCTGGGGCACGATGTCGCGCTTGCGCTCGACGTCGCCGCGTCCGAGCTTCGTGATGGAAGCCAGTATCAGTTGCGTCGAGAAGCGAAAACCCTTTCTTCCGACGAGATGGCAGCATGGTACGCAGAGCTCAAGAAAAAGTACCCAATTCTCTCAATAGAGGATGGTCTTGCTGAAGACGATTGGGACGGGTGGAAAAAGATGACCACTGCAATTGGTAGCTCAACGCAGCTGGTAGGGGATGATATTCTCGTGACGAATGTGCAATTCCTCGAGCGCGCGATACGCGAAATGGCGGCGAACGCGATCCTCATCAAGGTAAATCAAATTGGTACTCTTACAGAAACGATCGCCGCAGTCGATATGGCGCACATGGCCGGATGGCGTGCGGTAATGTCGCACCGCTCGGGAGAGACGGAAGATACCACCATCGCGCATCTTGCTGTGGGGCTCGGGACCGGCCAGATAAAGACGGGCTCCGTGTCGCGCACTGATCGAACGGCGAAATATAATGAGCTTATACGAATAGAAGAACTGCTTGGCAAGAGCGCAAAGTACGCCGGCAACGTATTCAAATAGTATGGCGTACCTTATTTTAGTTAGACATGCGAAATCGAAGTGGAATGCACTTGGTCTGTGGCAGGGTTGGATGGATATTGAACTTGCTCCCGAGGGCAGGGAGGACGCCCTAAGGACGGCCGAAGCGCTGCGCGGCATAGAGATTCACAGCGCGCACACCTCGCTGCTAAAACGCGCGAAGGATACATGGGATATCATCCAAAATGCGCTCGGCATTACTCCGCCGACGGTCGAGAATCAGGCGCTTAATGAGCGCCATTATGGCATCTATCAGGGCAAGAATAAGTGGGAAATCAAAGAGCAGGTGGGCGAGGAGGAATTCATGAGAATCCGCCGCAGCTGGGATCACCAGATAGCGGAGGGTGAGACGCTCGAGGATGTCTATAAGCGCATCGTCCCGTATTATCAGAGCGTGATCTTGCGAGAACTGAAAGAGGGTAAGAATGTCGCTGTTATTGCGCACGGAAATTCACTCCGAGCGCTCGTGAAATATCTCGAAAATTTGAGTATTGCGGACGTGCTCACGCTTGAGTTCGGCATCGGCGAGGCGTATGTCTATGAAGTCGATCGGGACGGCAAGATAATCAGCAAGGAGATCCGCGCCTCGAATCCAAATGCGGGGAAAATATAGGAACGCGACGGCGCGGTGGCTCTACTGCGCGTATTTGCTATAGTGGCGCGTGAGAGATGGAGTATAACCTCATCGTGTTCGTCATTTTGGTCGGATTTTCGGCCTTTTTTTCGGCTGTCGAGATAGCGTTTTTCTCCCTCACGCCCGGCAAGGTACGAGCGATGGTGCGCAAAAAACTTCCCTATGCGCGACGTGTGGAGCGGCTCAAAAGGAACCCGCAACGCCTCCTTGTGACGGTTCTCGTTGGCAACAACATCGTCAACATCACGGCGGCGGCTATT
>Ga0209541_10014700_pt1 | contig 11772 bp, 10 predicted proteins | sample RifCSPlowO2_01_FD_184027 | JGI IMG/M metagenome (GOLD analysis project Ga0209541, IMG submission 184027) | Groundwater microbial communities from Rifle, Colorado - Rifle CSP2_plank lowO2_0.1 (SPAdes) (version 2) | ecosystem: Environmental > Aquatic > Deep subsurface > Groundwater | place...
TATAAATTATAGACAGTAAATTTATTTTTGAATTTTTTTATTTGTAATTTTATACTCTTATGTTTATTTCGGCTTTTTAGCGCCATACGCGCTTCTTCCTCTTTTTCTATTTTCAACTCCGCCTGCGTCAAGTTTGCCTCGCACTATGGTATATCGCAAACCAATGTCTTTTACTCGCCCGCCTCGCAAAAGTACTACGGAGTGTTCTTGTAAATTGTGTCCGACTCCGGGAATATAAGCCGTAACTTCAATACCGTTTGTTAGACGAACTCTTGCCACTTTTCTTATAGCCGAGTTTGGTTTCTTTGGTGTTTTTGTCATCACCTTAATACATACCCCTCTTTTGAACGGTGAAGAGTAAAATGTGGGTTTATTTTTTAAAGTATTAAAACTGCGCGCCAAAGCCACTGTCTTTAGTTTCGCGTAAATTTTTTTTCTTTTCTTTTTTACCAATTGATTAATTGTTGGCATAATTTTCTATTACCTTAAATTATACTTTTTTATAAAAAAACTCGCTCTCGCAAGTAATAGACAGTTTACTATAAAGCTAAAAAAATGCAAATAATTATACGGTAAGTTCAACATATAAATGCAACGCTTGGTAAAATATCAAGCGTATGACAAAAAGAAAAAGATTTAAGCATTTATCGGTTTTTGACCGCGCCATCATCGGCCAGAAACGCAAAGAGGGTTTGAGTTACGGAGAAATAAGGAAAATAATAGATCGTCCCAAATCAACCGTCTTTCGCGAGGTGGAAAAACGCAAATCTAAAAAGCTTGGTTTCTACAAAGCGGATGTGGCTCACGAAAAAGCCTTGAACAAAAGAGGAAAGAGAGGCGTAAGCGTAAGGGAAAGACTCAAAAATGAAACGATAAGATCATATGTGAAAGAAAAGCTGAAACTGGGCTGGTCGCCGGAGCAGATAGCCCTAAGATTGCCGATAGATCATCCCGGCGAAATAATTTCCCACGAAGCGATATACCAATATGTTTACGCTCAAATATATCGAGACGGAAACGGAGCAGTTAAAGAAGGAGGCGAAGACTTAAGAAAATATCTGCCAAGAAGACATAAAAGAAGAGCTAAAAATTGTCTTAGAGAGGCTCAAAGACTGGAGAGAATGGGCAAATTACCGTCTATTGAAGATAGACCGAAAGAAGCGGAGAGAAGAAAAGAGATCGGACACTTCGAAGACGATACGATTGTCTCAAGACAAAGCTCGGTTCGTATTAAATCAATCAACGAACGAGCGAGCGGGGTTGTCTTTCTCGGCAAGATGGCGGACGGAACGAGCAAAGAATCAACGAGAGTTGTCTGTGAAAGATTATCCGCAGTTCCTTCTTCTTTCCGCAAGACGCTTACCCGCGACAGAGGAACGGAAAATACTGGATACGAAGAAATTGAAACGACCTTAAACATTTCCTGTTTTTTCGCTCATTCCTACTGTTCTTATGAACGAGGTTCCAATGAAAATTTGAACGGATTGGTGAGACGGTTCTTTCCCAAGAAAACCGATTTCGCCAAGGTGAGCGATGAGCAAATACGCCAAGTTGAATATCTTTTAAATACTCGTCCGAGAAAAAGATTTGGCGGGAAAACCCCGCTTGAGGTATTATTAGAGAAAACAGGCGTTGTAATTACTTATTGAATGTACCGGTATTATCTAATTTCGTATGTAATACTCACCTGAGAAATAATTTTATTCTCACCTGCGGGAATCTCAGGCGCAACAGTGCCTAATAATTTTATTGATTCTGTCGCGGCATATCTGTAAATAGGACGCTCTCCTGATTCGGAAAAATTAACAATACGAATAAGTTTAACACCGAGGTTGCCAGCTAACTCTCTTGCTTTCTCGCGCGCGTCATCTATGGCTTTCTTCCTCGCGTCCCTCGCGAGTCTGACCTCATCATCAATAGTAAAGTTCAATCCGCTTACATTGCTCGCGCCAAGCCCTCCAATTCCTGAAAGAATCTCTCCCGCTTTCCGCGTATCCCGCACTTTAACTGAAATGCTCTGATTTACCTCAAACCCTCTAAGAACTTGTTTGGCGGGAGGACAATTAAAATCAAGCGAGCATATCTCTCTTTCAAATTCATATTGCGGATAAACACTGTAGTTTGTGGTCTTGATGTCTTTTTCTTCTATACCGTTTTCATCAAGAAAGGCAATAATTACGTTTATTTTCTTCGCCGCCGTCTCCTGCGCATCTTTTACGGTTTTTTTTTCTTCAACAACGGAGAAAGAAAACTCGGCAATATCCGGCACGGCAAACACTTCTCCCTCACCGAAAACGATAATGGTGTTGGCTGTCGGCACTCCGCCTCCGATAAATTTATATTCTTTTATCATATTTATAGTTTTTACCGCAAGAAATATCGCAAAAATCAGCAAAACAAGTACGAGAGTTTTTTTTATACTTTTGTCGCCAATTTCATAATATAAACCTCTATTATTTGTATCTTTATTCATATTTATATAAACAAGTTTAGATTTATAATGTTATTTATATAATATATTTTTTCTAACAAAAAGCAATAATAGCGACTTAAAAATCTGTCTTCCGGGTTTAATTATAGTTAAAGCGCTAAAAAGACAAAATACGTAATAAAAACTAATCCGCTCTCCATTCAATAAACCGAAAATCATCGCTTGTAAAGGGTGTAAGCGGCGGCGGGTCTGTGGCGAGAATTCTGTCATAAAAATTATCTCTTTCGCTGTATCCGGACCACTGCTCAAAACCGCATCCACCACCTGTATATCCCCATTTAGTACCCACTCTTACATTTGATACAATGGAGCCGTTTGTAGTGAGGGAATTACGATGGTCATACGGAGAATACCAGCACGGATAAAGATTTCTTCCAAAATATCCATTCTGCGCTATAAATATTCCTCTAATGTTCATATTGTCTGGCGATTCAAGCGGAATCAGAACCGACCTTTCCGCTATGGCCGTCAGGCCGTCAGAACCGTCAAATGTTGTGTAATTTATATTACCTTCAAGAATTATGTCCGGAGTAATGTTTGGATTTGAAATATTCGCCGCTACAACTGTAATTTTTCCATTGATTGTTCCTTCTATCCAAATCTTGCTCTCCGCAAAAATCAAACCGCAATCGGAAGGTATATTATAATTGCCAATAAATTGCTCATTAACTATAGTATGATAGTCGCGCTTCCATCCGCCTCCAATATCGTCAATATGAATACTTATTGCATAAGATGTTCCTGTAACTCTATACGCGTCAATAGTTCCGTTATCTTTAAAAATTAAATGATACCCTCTCCTGTCGCTGTTGCCTCCGTAAGGATTAAAATAAATACCATTTGTCTGCGCTCTCTCTTTCATATCTACCAAGTCAACCGTAATGCCGGCAAAATCAATTGGCGTGGTCGGAAATTCCCAAAGCTCCGAGCCGCTTCCTTCGCCAAAAATACCGGGCTTTGTTTGTGTTGGATTGCATCCGAATGTGGACGAACACTGCCACTCTTCCACGGAGCTTGTAACAATAGATTCATTATAGCCATCCATTCTTACTCCTCCGTTTGAATGATATCTGCCGGTAATTTCATGGTCGGGTCCTGCCCATACACTGCTGTTTATTATAAAAGCGTATTCAGCGACCGACGGTCGCGCGTATCTGCCAAAAACTTTTCTTTTAAGAGACGGGTCGTTTTTTGCCCACCCTTCGGATATTATATCCACCGAATATGCCGCTTCACAAATTTGATTTTCATTTATAGTAAGCGAGAAAGTCCCGATTTCTCCGCCTTCGGGGTCATTGTAAGTATGATTATAAGGTCCGACACCTCCTGTGCCATCTTGAAAATCATCAGGGAAATGCGATAAAAACCATTTGTAATAATCAAGACCTGCTTCAGCAATTTGTATTGCCTTCTCTCTGTTTTCTTTCGCAAAATGCAATTTATTCTGTATAAAAATAAAACCAATGAGAGAAGCGGTCGTGGTCATAAATACCGCGGCAAATACAAGCACAAGAATAGTAATATATCCCTCTCTCGCGCGAGATTTTGGATTAAAGATTTGTGATTTAAAATTTTTAACCGTCATAAATTGATTTTTAAGTTGCGAAGGGTCGCGCTTGAACGAAGAGTGAATTCGTCAGGAAGACGATTGGTATTGATATTCACTATTAAGTTAACTTTCACAAAAGCGACCACGCTTATTTTATTATAATCAATTATTTCATTTCCTTGATTGTCAAAAAATATAAAAACAGGTTTCTGTTGCTCAATATTTCTTACGCTGTCGGAAATAACCGATATTTCTTCATTTATATCAAGATATTGCGGCGGGTCGCCGACCGATTTTGTAAGACCTTTCTTTAAATCTACTCCGTCAACAAAATAACGAACTCTTTCAACGCTGTCATCGCGGTCAATATCGCTGTAAAAATAAAAAGAGTTTGCGGACATACTTATGATAGGATATGCTCCTTCATCCGAATATATTGCTTCTCTTATGTCGCGCGCCATAAATTCAATTCCTTTTCTCGCGCTATTTATTGCGTATGCCTGCTCTAATGTAATAGCGTTTGATTTATAAAAATATAATATTGATGACGAAACAGCCGTCATTATAAGAACAAAAATACCTATAACTATAAGTGTTTCTATTATGGTAAATCCTTTATTTTTTTTATAAATCATATAAAAATAAATTACTTATAATTCTTGAATTACGAAATACAAAAATTTACGGTCTATTTGAACAAAAATATTTAGAAGATAAAGAATTTTTGCGAAATGAGGACCTAAATTTTTGCATTTCGTAATTCATAGTATAGTCTATAATCATAGCGAATTAAGCATTATTGTTATTTTTGAAGCGTCTTTTATTTCAACGGTATTTGAAGTATAATTCTGAAAACCGAAAAGAGAAATATCTATTGAATACGCGCTGCCTTCCGATATCTCGCCTTTTGATAAACCGCTAAAAAATGTTTGCCCGCAATTTGAAGTCCTATGGGTCATATTATAATCAACTCTATACAGCCTAACGCTCGCGCCGGAGAGAAGCGCTCCGTTATCGTCAATAATATCCACTAATAATGAATTATCCGTATTTGGCGCAAGAAATAAATCACTTGTTGTTGAAGTATTGGGAGTGATAGAAATCGGATGAGGCAAACATAATTCCGCGATATCATAACCTGTATTCACGCCATTTATTGAAATAAAATAATTATCCCATTCCAAATTGTTTAGCGACAGCTCTCCTGCGGAATTCGTCTGGTGCGACTGTGAATATTTATAAATTGGATTGCCTCCATTATTCAATCCTATTGTCTTGCTTCCTTTCATATCAAACAGAATATTGCCCAATATAGGATAAAGAGCGGCTGTAAATAACGGGTTTGTGGTAATATAATGATAACCGATATCAATTTGTCCTCCGTCAAACACTCCGTCCGTTCTTGTTGTCTGAATATCTAAATTAAAAGAGCTTGATATATCAGAGCCACTGTCAACCGCGGGAGATGTGGAGCTTTGCCCTGAAGCAATCTGTTGAAGACGATAATTATTTGTGGATGTGGAAACGAAAAGCGGGTCGGAGTTAAAATTGCCGATACCGAAGAGTTCTCCTTGTGTCCAATTATTGTATTCCCATAAATATAAATTTTTGTCATTGCTGATATTTCCGTCAATAATATTATTTATAAATAAATTAGCTCCGCTATATGTTCCCCCTAATTCAATGGCATAACCTTCGCTTCCCGTATCTATGCCTATGTCTCCGGCGAATGAACAATTTCTTATAATACTGTCTGAGAGATTGGCGCGCAAAGTCAAACTGTCATCTCCCGTATTGTATATAAGACAATTTTCCAAAAGATTATTCGTCCCTTCAAGATGAAAACCATCCCTGCGGATGTCATGCGCCGTGAGATTTCTGTATATATTATTATTGCTATCGCCTATAAAATAAAATGCTGCATCATCTGTTCCACAATCTCTGTGTCGCATCGCTTCAAATCCGTCTATCAACAAATAATCCGCTCCGCTTGATAAATCAAAAGCGTAACATAAATCTCCCGAGCCGCCATCAATAAAACCGTCAAGGATTACCGCTCCGGAGTCGCCTGTAGCGTCTCCGCCCGTATCGGCAATATATGAAATCATAGCGCCGGAAACACCGGAGTTCGCCGGGACAACAGATTCATTGTATGTTCCCGCTCCAACATACACCTTGTCGCCCGGATTCATAACAGACGCCGCTTTTCCTATCGTCGCAAAAGCAAAGTCAGGCGCGAGGCCGTCATTTGAATTATTGCCGTTTGTCTTTACAAAATAAGTAAATGTTTTTCTATATGTGTTTATATCCATACCACTTAATAAATCTATTGCGAAAGTTGAGCGCGTTGTTTCTTTTTCCGCGACTGTCAAATGCCCGGGGTCGGGATTTGGATTATTGACATCGGCATCATAAGTTTTTGCCGTACTATATCCGTCTTTTGTAACAATTATCTTATAATCAACCGCCGCCGGAGAACCTGGAAACATTATTTTCCCAAAATCATTTGTGAATGCCGTTAAATCAATGGTCGGGAAAATTGTGTTATTTTTTATATTAACTTGCGCGCCCGCGATTGGCGCGCCGTACGCATCAATTGAATTAATAATTAAAGTCCCTCCGCCTTCAAACGTTTCAATGCCTTTTGGAACAATGTTTGAAATAAGCGAAAATTTTCTTTCGGTATCTCCGATAGTCCATTTTATCTCAACTTTCACGAGCTTATAATCGGCTGTGATTAAATTTTCATCCTCCTCTTCAAGTCCGTCTTTTAAATCATCAATATATTGAATAAAAGTTCTTCTCGTATATATTGTTTTATTTAATATTATTATTTCTTCTTGTTCTATATTGCCTGCGGGAATGCCTCCCACAACTCCGACAGCATTATATGAAAGAGAGCGAATAAATTCCATCTGTTCATTCGCGAGAGCAAGCGCTCCTGTTTTTGATTTAGAACTTGAGACCAATTCAATGCTTAATTTAAAAATACCAAATATGCCTATAAATATAATGAGCATTATTGATACTCCGAAAATTACATCTATCAGAGACGCGCCATTACTGAATCTTGCTTTGTCCTTTGCTGTTTTTATTTTCATTATTTAATAGTAATAAAAAATTTATATTCTTTCAAAAAAACCGCGCGATTTACTTTGAATTACGAGCTTGACTTTCGGAAGATTTTAGAATAATTTAAATTCCGCTTGAAATAGAGTAAATCGGTGAAATCATTGAGACGGCAAAAAAACCGACAACGGTTCCTATAATAATCATTAAAAACGGCTCTATAATAGTAGACATATCTTTTGTTTTTCGGAATACTTCTTCCTCATAAAATTCGGCTATCTGAAGAAGCATATCAGAAAGTCTTCCTGTCTCTTCTCCGACAGATATCATTTCTCCGACAAGTATTGGATAAAATTTCTCATTTTTTATAAACGCCTCCGAAAAAGGAAGTCCTTCTTGTATATATTTCTCGGATTTTTTGAGAATCTCTTTATAGTATGAGTTTTGAATCACTTCCCCAGTAATAGACAATGAATTTACAACCTCAACTCCCGAGGCAAGAAGCGATGAGAGTGTGCGAGCGGTCCTTGCTGAATTTGTTTCTTTTACAAGACCTGAGATAATCGGAATATGAAGTATTAAATAATCAAATATTCTTTTTCCTTTTTTTGAACGGAATCCGACAAATCCGGCGATTACGGCAATTATCAAGAGTATTATCGCGGTAAAAGTATTATTGGTTAAAAAATTGCTCAAAGATATCACAAACTGCGTACTCATAGGCAATTCAACTCCAAGTTCCTCAAATGTTTGCGTAAGCGTAGGCACGACATATATAAGCATTACCACTCCGATAATAAACATAGCGATTATGATAATTGAGGGATATATTAACGCGCCTTTTATTTTCTTTTTAAGATTATTCGCAAGCTCTATCTGTCTTGCAACAATCATAAGAGCTTCGGAGAGTCCTCCTCCTTCTTCTCCAGCTTTTACCATAGAAACAAAAAGCGGAGAAAAAACTCGTGGAAATTTTGAAAGCGCTTTATTAAAACTTGAACCTTTTTGAATATTAAGATTAATTTGTCTGATAACGTTCTTGAATTTCTTGTTTTTAGATTGTTTCTCAAGCGTCTTCAATCCGCGGGACAGAGGAAGTCCCGCTTTTATCATCACGGAAAGATTGCGGGTAAACATTATTTTATCATCCGTCTTTACTTCGCCGAAAAGAGCTGGTATAAAATTAATGTCACTAAAAAATTTCTTTTTTTCCTCTTCTACTAAAATTACTGTTCCTCCTTCTTTTCTAATATTGTTATATACGGAAAATCTGTCGGCCGCTTCAATGGTATTTTCATATTTTTCTCCATTACTTTTCATCGCTTTATAATAAAATCTTGACATAAATTTGCGCGTGTTTACGAATTTATAATATATTATCTTGAATTACGAAATGCAAAAATTTACGGTCTGGTTGAGCAAAAACATTTAGAAGATAAAGAGGTTTTGCGACCCGAGGACCTAAATTTTTGTATTTCGTAATTCATAGATATTAGATTTTATTCCGATATGACTCTCAACACTTCTTCAATGGTTGTTATGCCTTGCACGGCTTTAAATATTCCGTCTTCTATCATAGTAAGCATATCTTCTTTTTTCGCCTGGTTTTCAATCTCTTCAGCCGTTGCTCCTTTCATTATAAGTTCTTTTATTGTTGATGACATCCTTAATACTTCATGTATCCCGATTCTGCCGCTATAACCATCTTCGCACTCCGTTGTCGCTTTCGGTTTATAAAAAGAAATTTCTTTCCAGTCGGCGTTTTTTTTCACGACTTTTTCTTCTTTAAGAATATTAAGTGTTTTTTCAATATCCACAGATTTGCCAAGTATATCAATTTCTTCTTCACTCAAAAAATATTTTTCTCTTCTTGAGCAAAGCTTTCTTACAAGCCGCTGGGCTATTATCACATTAATGGTTGATACTAAAAGAAACGGTTCAACGCCCATATCAAGAAGTCGCGGTATCGCTCCCGATGCGGAATTTGTGTGAAGCGTGGACAAAACCAAATGCCCCGTAAGCGAAGCGTTTATGGCGAGCGCGGCCGTCTCTTCATCACGAATTTCTCCAACCATTATAATATCCGGGTCTTGTCTTACAAGAGAGCGCAAACCTGACGCGAAAGTAAAACCTATTGACGGCTTTACTTGTGTTTGGTTTATTCTTGACATTTGATATTCTATCGGGTCTTCAACTGTTGAAATGTTCACATCCGGCGTATTTAAAATATCCAATATTGTATAAAGCGTGGTTGTTTTGCCGGAACCGGTAGGTCCTGTCGTTAAAATCATTCCTGTTTTTAATTTTGTCGCCATATGTATCCTCTCAAGCCCTTCTCCATGAAAACCTAAGCCCTCAAGAGAAAATCCTCCTGTGTTCTCTTTAAGAAGCCGCATCACCGTTTTCTCTCCAAAATGTGTCGGTAAAATTGAAACTCTTAACGAGACTTTTTCTTTATTAACCTCAATCTTGAATCTTCCATCCTGTGGGAGCCGTTTTTCGTCAAGTTTGAGATTTGAAAGAACTTTTATTCTGGCAGTTATGCTTGACGCCGCGTTTTTCGGCAAAATCATAGCGTCGTGTAAAATACCGTCAATCCTATATCTTACAAGAACTTCTTTTTCCATCGGCTCAATATGCACATCCGAAACATTTTGTGTAATTGCATGGCGAAGCAGAGAATCAACTATGCGCACGACCGGTATGTCTTCTGCGAATTTTTTCAAATCGTCTTCGGATATTTTTGTGTTTTCTTCATTTTCAGCGATATTTTTAATTGCTCCGGCTTCCCGCTTAATAATATCTCCGAATTCGGCTTTTAATGTTTTTTGATACTGAAGCAGTGCTTCTTTCAAAGATACGTCATCGGTTAGACGCGGAAGAATTTTTAATCCGACCTTTTTTTTCACAAAATCAATCGCTGAAAGGTCGTCTGTGTCAAGCATAGCAACCTCAAGACTATCTTTGGTCTTATTAAACGCGATAATGTTATTATTGCGCGCTATTGGTTCGGGAATAAGCGACAAAATTTCAAAATCAATTTTCTTGTTTTTAAGATTAACAAAAGGGATGCCAAGCACATATGCCTGCATTCTGCGAAAATCGTCATTTGTTATAAGTCCTTTGCTTACAAGAAGTTTGCCTACATCTTCTTCCGAGCCGCCTTCTTTTTTCTTTTTGCTTTCTTCTTCCGCGTCTTCAAAATCGGCGCGAGAAATAAGTCCCGAATCTATTATAAAATCTTTCAAATGTTTTGTTTGAATATACATCAATTTTATTATTCTTGAATTACGAAATGCAAAAATTTACGGTCTATTTGAGCAAAAACATTTAGAAGATAAAGAATTTTTGCGACCCGAGGACCTAAATTTTTGCGTTTCGTAATTCACAGTATAATACCAAAATATCTACAATTTGACATCTTTTAGACTAACTATATAATCTAGGGTAGATATATTAGTTATTTATTTTATATAAAAAAGAAAGGAGAAAAAAGAATGGGAGAGATAATTTTAATTACCCCTTACGAAAGTCGTGGTGAAATTTCAAAAACCGCAAGGTTTTTGAAAAAAAGATATATTAGAAAAGTCCAACCCAAAAATATTTTTATTTACGCTTCTTCTGATAAAAAGGCGGTTATAACCTCTCTTATTATGAGAGATATAATTAAAAACAGGATAATATATAATCCTGTATGTATTATTGATAATTTTTTAAAATTATTGATTGAACCTCAAAAAATAAGTATAGGAATAATTATTATCGTTAATCCTGAACAAATTAGTGATATGATAAATATATTAAAAAATAATAAAATTAAACACAATTTTATTAGAAAGGAAATAATCTCAATACAAAAACAGTTTACCTCTCGGTAAACTGTTTAATTTTTAAAAAATTTTTATTTATTTCTCGCTACTTCTAGCTACTTCTATCACACAAGATGGGTTATTTTTGTATGAGCAATTTTTAGTCTACGGAGAAATATACCTTTTTAACATATTTTTCAATAAAAAAGACGCCGTAATAACGACGCCTTTTACTTACTCGCAAGCTAATTTTTTCCTACTTTTTTACTATCCCGCGGAGCGAAGGAAGTGAGCGAGGCATTCCTCTGTACCATTTAATTCACACTCGGCACAGAGTACTCTTTTTGTACTATGAAGCATTATGTAACAACATAACGCTTCTATGGCAGCCCGCATATTTCCCTTGGTTTTAATTTTTACTTTAAGATTGATGTTTCCATCAATCTTAAAAATAAACAATTCTTTCTCAGAAAGAACATTTATTTTCTTTCCGAGTTTGTTCTTTAACAAACACAGAACACCCCAAGAATTTTTCCAGTTTCTTTCCAACAGAAACTGTTTTTGAATTATATTTAATACCTTACATTTTGTGATTTCTAAGTTCTCAGACATTTTTCCTCCTCTTAAAAATTTACGGTTACCTGTAGACAATTAATGAAAAAACCGCAAACTCCTCCTTTCTTTTTAAACTTTTAAATTAAGCATCAGTGGGTGATCTGATATAATATAAAAAACAATAATCGCATATCGTTTAATAGATATACGACCTTTCCATATAATAGAATATCTTAAATTAAAATATTTGCAAGTAATATATGTTTATAACTCACTTAGGAACCGAGTTTCTAAGCGGG
>Ga0209541_10014701_pt1 | contig 11772 bp, 14 predicted proteins | sample RifCSPlowO2_01_FD_184027 | JGI IMG/M metagenome (GOLD analysis project Ga0209541, IMG submission 184027) | Groundwater microbial communities from Rifle, Colorado - Rifle CSP2_plank lowO2_0.1 (SPAdes) (version 2) | ecosystem: Environmental > Aquatic > Deep subsurface > Groundwater | place...
TTTAATATTAAGGGCACTACAATTAAATGAAAAAATTGAGTTATTTATCGAATATAAACTTAAATTATAGAGGGTGCTAACTTGTAAAGTTCAGTTATAGGAGTAGGTGGCCTCTTGGAGCAAGAAGAATCTGGGCGTATTCAAGAAATGCTCCAAACAATGAAAGATAAAGGCTGTATAGTCTATGCTCCAAGATTTAGAACTATATGCAGAGATGGAAACACAATAATGTGTCCAGTAAACGGAGCATGGGTAGAGGATATAAGCCTAGTTGTCAAAGAAGCTTTAAGGGACACGCGTGTTGACGCAGACAAAGTTGGTTTTATTGCTTCAAGCCTAGGTGCAACATATGTAGATGAATTTTTAGCTTCAAATGATTTCCTAACAAAAAATAAAAAACCCTATGCTGCAATTGTCCCATTCGCCAGACCTCATGAAGGCATTAGACCGCATGTTCAAAGAATGATTGCTGGAAAAGTAGATTTAGATGTAAGTTTTCCACATGATAGAGAAAGAGGAATAACTCGCATTATTCCTTCACGTTGTTTACAAACAGTATTAGACATTGACATTCCAAAAATATTATCTAACAAATCAACGCCTTACCAAATAAATCCATTAACAATTATAGGCATTAAAGATGACAGATGTGATAATAATGCAACAAGAAAGAGACATAAAATATTAGACGGAAGACCTGAAAATTTAATCGAACTAGATTATGGCCATAGCATTCCTCAAGAAGCAATTCAAGAAAGAATATTGCAATTTATGTATTCAGGCTTAGGGTTTAACCAATCATCATAAAACTCTCAAATCCACTCGGTACCTAAACTTCCTCGCGCCTATATCTCCTGCTTTAACAACTCTTAAAATCTTAACTTTCTTTCCAGCCTTAAGAGCCTCAGATAAAATAAGCTCCTTAATTTTATCAACATCTTCTTCAAAATAAAACCCATAATAATGAATTACAGTTCCCTTACGACAAACAGAAAAAGCAACATCTAAAAAGCTGTCGACAAGATTAGGCCTAGCCATTACAATCCTATCAAAAGTGCCAGAAACCTTCCCACTAGGCCTTATAACGCGTCTAACATCGCCCTGAACAACTTTAACCATGCCAATCAATTTATTGCGTTTAACATTCTCTAAAGCATATTTACAACAATCGCGACCAAGTTCAACACTAAACACTTCAGAAGCCAAAGAATGTTTCCCAATAACAATTGAAAAAGGACCAACACCCGCAAACATCACAAGAACCCTTTCTTTAGATTTAACAAAAGAAGCAATATTCTTCCTTTCTTCACTAAGGCGAGGAGAGAAATAACAACTTTCAACATTAAATCTAAACTCGCACCCATTCTCACGATAAAGCGCTTCAAGAGTCTTATCTCCCGCAAGAAATCGAGTCTTTAAAGTACGAAGCCGTCCGGAAAACTTGCCAGTCTTCTCAAGAACAGTTGTAACACTCTTATGCGAAACCAAATACCGCAAGGCATATTTCTTCTTAGCACTAAAGGACATACTTCTGTCAAACTTAATTAAAGCTATATTTCCAAAAACATCAAAGCCAATTCTCATCAAACATAATAGAGATAGGAACTTTTAAAATGAATGTATCGATGTAATTCTATGAAAAAATCATTATTAATGCAGTTCCTGGGAGAAAACCCTGTATTCAAAATCAAAAAAACTTTGAGCCTAAAGAGTAGTTTTTTGGATGATCGACGTGCTGTTTCCAGAAGCACGTTCGACATAGTGGACTTCCTCATAGAAAATAAAGGCCTAGAAGTAACAAAGAAAGACATCATAGAAGGAACTAAAATAGCAAGAGCTACACTCTTCAAAGTATGGTCTCAATTAGAAACACAAGAAATAGTAAGAATATAGACATTCCCGTTGATTATGCTACTCCAAAACGGGAATGGATAGATAGAGATTCCAAAAGAAGATGGAACATGATTAAGGGGAATCTCTATAACAAGAAGATTTGGAAAAACAAAACTCTATGAAATAAATGCTAAAAGCCCTTTAGTAAAGAAAATTCTGGAATTAGAAGTATAGCAAAGGACGCTCCAATTTCCCCACTTTCGCGCCTTTGCTATCTAGCGAAAGACAACTAATTTGAGGAAAAACAAAGGTCTCTCGCTATAGTTCTAATAGAAAAAGCGTTTGACAAAAGAAGAGAAATTGAAGTATAGTCAAGGACACTGAAAATTGAACGGTTGTGCCTTGACTATCTAGTGAAAGACATACAATTTTGTTCAATCAATTATGTCTTTCACTATAATCACATAAAAACCATCACATAAAAACAATCAAATAAAAATGAACTATATATAATTATCATTATTGATAATTATCTCTATACATAATTGGAAAGATTTATATAGTCTTTTGTGCTCTTAACTCATATGAGAATCATACAAATGATAGAGAAAATGAGGAAGGTACCGATATTTACTCCAAAGCTGGCAAACAAAGCTAGCCAAAGGTATGCTAATCTTTATCTGCATAGATTAAGAAAACAGCATCTTGTTGAGAGAATAGAAAAGAATCTCTATACAGTCCATAAAGACCCGTTTCTTATAGCATCTAGAATTATCTGGCCGTCATATCTTTCCTGTTGGAGTGGTTTAAAATTCCATAATCTAACTGAGCAAGTCCCTCATACACTTTTTGTTGTTGTGCCTTATTACAAAAAGACTATATCTTTTCAAAATGTGTCTATCGTGTTTATTGCGACAAAAAGTAAGAACCTCTTTGGATATGAGAAAATAAATTACCAAGGGTTTGACATCTTTGTTGCCGATAAAGAAAAATCAATAATTGATTGCGCGTTGTTCAAAAAAGCCTCCTTTTCGGAATTAAAAGAAATAATTGAAAATCACAATGATGAATTAAATCTGAGTAAATTTATTCGTTATCTTAAAAGAACGAGAAATAGTTCTCTTATAAAAAGATTCGGTTTTATTTTTGATATTTTGGGAAAGGACTTTTTTCCTACATTAAAGAGATATATTGCTAAAGTATATATCCCGCTAGATTATACAAAGAAAAAAACAGGGCAAAGAAACAAAAAATGGATGGTCATAGAAAATGCTTAACCGAGAGGAGATTGAGAAAATTGCCAGAGAAAGAGGACAGCAAGCGAGCATTATTGAGAAAGATTATCTTTTAGAGATGGTCCTTTTTCTTCTTCAAGAATATGGTAAAAATTTGATATTCAAAGGAGGAACAGCGTTGTACAAGCTCTACTCTCTGCCAAGATTTTCAGAAGACCTTGATTTTACCCTGAAGGGTAAGATAGATACTGATAAAGTGACAAAAACTATTATGAGAAAATTACAACTGGCTGGTATCTCAGGAAGAGTCAAAGAAGTAAGTGTCTATGGAAACCAGCGAAATATTAGGTTAGAATTAAGAGGTCCTTTATTTGACGGAAATCCGCGTAATGCAAACGTTATCACAATCAATATAAGTGTGAGAGAAAAACCAATCTATAATGGGAATGAAGAAAAAATATATCCAAAATATCGGGATATCCCTTCTTTTACTGTAGTAGTCATGCCGTTGCGAGAGATCCTTGCGGAGAAGATACGCGCGCTGTTCACCAGAGAAAAACCTCGAGATGTTTTTGATATCTGGTTTTTATGCGAGAAAGGAGTATCTACAAGTTTGCAAGATATAAATAAAAAATTAAAGCTATATAAAGAAAAATTTAGTAGAAGGAAGTTTATTGAAAAAATTGAAGATAAAAGAAAAGCTTGGGAGATGGACTTAAAAGTTCTTATGAGTGGCAAACTGCCAGATTTTAATAGCATAAAAAAAGAAATTGTGGATCATAGCGACAATCTTGTGAAGGATAACTAGGACTCTCTAACGTTTCAAAAAGTGTTCATGTTTGACGTTTTCAAAGTTCAATAAAAAAGTTGATAATCTAAATTCATTTAATGAGCATAAAAAAGCTTCAAAAGAAGGTGGAAAAATAGCAAGAATTGCAAGAGTAGAACTAGAAAAGAAGACGAAAAGAAAAGTCACATCAAATGAAAATTATCTTAATGATATTGAAAAGCATAAGAGATTAGAATAAAGAGATGCAAAAATTGTAACGCTCCAAAAATTCCTAAATTCCATCAAAACAAAAGATTCATAAACTTCAGTAAGTAGATAGTTATCATAAATGATAACTTTGAGTTATCAAAATCCCAAAAATAAAGCAAACATAAAAGTGATACAAAAATTGTAACACTTTAGGCAATAAGTGATACAAAAATTGTAACACTTCAAAAGGTTTAAATACTTCAAATTTATCAATTAATTATGGAAAGAGATAAATTATATTATGTATTATTTGAGCAACAAAAAGAGTTAGAGGAAAAAAGAGAAGTTATAGAAAGAGAGTTGACAAAAAAAGCCTTATCATTCATTCACCTAAAACTTCCAATTATAATAACTGGAGTCAGAAGGTCAGGCAAATCCACACTATTAAGAATAATAAAAGACAAATTGAACTTAAAGCCTAAAGAATATATTTATGTAAATTTCAACGACGAAAGATTAACAAACTTTTCCTTAGAAGACTTTCAGATAATTCTTGATTTTGCAAATGAACAAAATTACAAAGAAAATTATCATTTATTTCTTGATGAAATCCAAGAAACAACTGGCTGGGAAAAATGGGTAGACAGAATAAAAGAAAAACACCAGATGTTCATAACTGGCTCAAATGCAAAATTGCTAAGCAAGGAAATATCTACAATATTAACTGGCAGGTCAGTAAGTATAGACTTATATCCATTTAGCTTCAGAGAGTTTTTAAAAGCCAGAAAAATAAGTGAAAATAATTGGGAATTAGACTTAAAATCTCAATCTATAATAAGAAAAGAGTTTTCAGATTATCTTCTATCTGGAGGAATACCTAAAGTCATTTTAGACAAAGACAAAAGACTCTTAAAAGAAAATTATGAAAACATAATTTACCGAGATATCATAAAAAGGTTTAATCAAAATTTAGAAAAACCAATTAAGGAAATATCTATTTATCTGCTGTCAAATACTGCATGCGAAACAAGCATTCGGTCTTTATCAAAATTAATAGAAATAAAAAACCTATCTACAATAAAAACAATTTTAGACACATTTGAAAAAGCATTCTTGTTCTTTTTTGTGCATAAATTTGACTATTCAATAAAGAAGCAAATACAAAATCCAAGAAAATTCTATTGCATCGATAATGGATTTATCACTGAAAATGGTTTTAAAATAGAAGACAATTTAGGCAGAATGCTAGAAAACCTCATATTTTTAGAACTAAAAAGAAACGAACAAGAGATATACTATTTTTCAGATAAAAACGAGTGCGACTTCGTAATAAAGAAAGGAAACAAAATCATTGAAGCCATTCAAGTTTGCCACTCATTAAATGAAAAAAACAAAGATAGGGAAATTAATGGTCTCCTGCAAGCATTAAACAAATTCAATCTAAAAGATGGCTTAATAATAACAAATAACCAAGAAGAAGAAATAAAAATAGAAAATAAACTAATAAAAGTCATTCCAGCGTGGAAGTGGCTTCTTGGACAACAAAAGTTATAACATTTCGAAAATAAAAATCAATCAATCACTATCTAAAATCCTTTCTGAAGCTTTCTTATTCTATTCTCCAAAAAAACAATTCTTTCCTGTGCAAGCCTTGCGTTGCCTTGACTCCGATAGTGACCTTGAGTAATATTTTCTTGAATAGTTTCTATTTCGCGACTTATATTCGCAACAGCATCAGACAACCTTGCCTTATTTCCCTTCTTTAAATCGTTCATCTCAATCCAATTAGAAACCCAAGCATCAAAAACAAAAGCATATATTAAGGACCCAACAGCCCCCCACAAATAAACCTCGGAATATGTCTCAAGAGTTGTAGTAACCCATAATCCAAAATAAATAACTGCATAAAACACCCAAGCAACCTTGCGAACCAAACCATCAAATTCTTTAACAAAAAACCAATAAATCATAAAAGGCAAAATACCGGCAATAGCAATAAACAAAACTTCATACTGAACAAGAATAGTTCCAACCCAGATATAATTCAAATTCCTTACACCAAGAATTCCAATAAGCGCTGCAACAAGCCTTAATATTTTCTTATTCTTGAAACTCTCAAACACAGGCAACTTCTGTAAAATTAATCCAATAATAATTGAAATTAAAATAAATAACAAAGTCTTCTCAAAAAGAAGGTATCCAGTCCAGTCATATCCTCCGAGAAGAGCTCTAAGCAGTGGCTCAATATTCTGAACAATTGAATCTATAACTTGTTCCGTCCCGTACCAAAATCCTCCACCGTAACCATATTCATATTGCGCGCTAACAAAAGGCACGAAAGCAAAAACAGCAAGCAAAGCAAGTAAAGCAAAAAAGTAATTCATCCTCATATTATCAACAATTCAAACGACATTATAAATCTTTTGAAAAATTAAGGAATAGAAGTAAATAAAGCAGGGTCGACACCAAAAGCAGTAGCACGCTGTTTAAGGCTATTAATTAATTTATTTGCCTCTACTTTGGTTATTCTTCTATTCAAAAACCTATCTTGTAATTTATCATATTGTTCTACAAGTTCAGCACGCCTCTCTATTTTACTCATATCTGCTATATCTTGATAGCGCATTTTATCTAATGCACGTTGGATAGGTCCATCAAATCCCAACATAAAGAAGCTAAGAACTGCAACAAACAAGTAAATATAAGAGGGATTCCAACCAGTAGTCATAAAACCGAAAGCAGAACTAGGATCTGCAACAGTATTTCTATATATAAAAAGACCTGCAAAAACAACAGCGGCAAATATCCAGGCAACTTTACGCATAGATCTAGTAGCCAAATCTTTCACGAAAAAGAAATATATAATAAAAGGCAATAGAGAAGTCATAGCAATCCCAAGAACACTATAGGGAAGAATAACTGTATCGAGCCAAGCCCGATTAATCCAACGAACCGAAAGAGCGGAAACAACAACAGCAACCAAAAGACCGGTTTTTCTCTTACCAGTCATAAGAGGAAATCTATCGACAACAAGCCAAACAATTGATAAAACTACAATAAACATTAACAATTTACCAAAGAATAATTCCCCATCAGTAGTATTTTTACCAAGTAAAAATTGACCAAATGGTTCCAAGATAACGTCATAAAAGCTCTTAGCAGAATCAGCAATAGGCTGCAAAATGCTTTGAGCACTAACAAAAGAAGCCATTAAAAGCAATGAAAACAAAACAATAACACCCAACTTTTTCATACATCTTACAACCAAGAGGTATTTATAAACATTTCTCGAACCAAACATTTATATTAAATACTAGGCAAAGGAGTGTATGAAAAAGAGTTTCGCAATAATCTTAATAACCTTTTTATTAATTCAAATAGTAATAGCTCAAACAAATATAACAGGTAGTTCAATAAACAATTCAATTTCAGGATTTAAAGAAAAAACAGACTCCATTGCAGAAAAAGAAATCCTAATAAATGAGAATCTTGCAATATTTGTAAGAGTCTTATCAGGCATTCAAGGACCAGTAACAATATCTTATGCAATCATGATTGCTCTAATATGGATAATGATGTTAATATTCTTAAGAAACATTATGATATTAACTCCTTTCTTTAAAGGAGGAATGTCCTGGCTAATGGCAATAGTAGTAAATCTTCTAATAGCTCTATCTGGAGGAATGAAACTTTTAACAAAGTTATTCCTTGAAACTGGAAGCATCTTTAAGTTCTTGGAAGAATGGACAACAGGAGCACTAATATTCTCAATAATTTTAGTTATAGTAATCTTCTTAATTCTAGGAAAAGCAATGAAATTTATAAAAAGAAAAGAAGAAATAATGAAAGCTGAAGAAGAAAGCACAAAATTAGGCGTAAATCTTGGATTTATAGGAAATTTGAGAAAAATGTTTAACTGGGGAAAGAGCATAAGTGAACCTTAATAAATAAATTTCATCACTTAACTTGCCCAGCTACTTTAACCATATTCTCTTGGAACTTCTCAGTCTTCTTGACTTTTTCCTCAAGTAACTCTTTGTCCCTTTTCTCCCTTGCTTTCTTTAAACTTCTGCTTATACTATTATTCAAAACAAAATAACCAACTATCCCAACAATAATAAGGATAAAAGACATAGACCTCCACCAAGGAGAAGGTTTATACAAAATAACCTTAATTAAACCGGCAGATATAAAATAAAATAAACGCGCCTGAGCAAGAACAATAGTCAAACCCAAAGCAATCAAAAACCTCTGAAAACCAGACTTTATTAAAAAACAATTAGAATATCCATAAAGAGAAATAGCAGTAAACAACCAAAGCAAAAAAACAAAAAGCATTTCGAGAGAAATGCTCCAATCACGAGCGAAAAGCACAACAAACACAATATTTATCTTAGTAAAGAAAGCATCTATGCCTGCAATAGTTTTATCCTTAAGCAAAAACTCTTTCCATTGAGAACCAATAAAATCCCATTTACTAACTTCAGTAAACTCTTTTATCTTAGTAATATTATTCTCAATGCTATCAACCGCCCCTTCAATCTGATTTTCAACATTCCCAAGTTGAGCAGAAACAACAAAAACTAAAAGTATTAAGCTAAACAACAAACAAATAGTTAATTTATTCATATAAAGAAGAAATCAAACAAGTTTAAAACCTTTTGGAAAACATAATTGAAAAATTAAAGTTAATAAAAATGCGCAAACAAATCTATTAACATTTACCTAAAACAAAACCAATTTTATTACAAATACTCTAAAAAAATACGTTTATTGCCTACTACACACCAGCAATCTTCTTTTTGTACTTTTCAATTAATTTTACAATATCATCGATCTCTACCTGTATTCTATTTCTTGAATTTTCAGCATCAGTTGTCCTTCCTTTAATAGAGATTAACTCATCATGTTTCATTGCAAGCTTACCCTCTAGGGAAGCAATAGTATTTGCATAAGTATCTGAAACATATACCTTGCCCTCTTGTTTATAAAGAGTTTTAAGAAACTGCTTCTGACCAAACCAGACCCAAATAAGAGCAAAGATAATTATACCAACATAAGCAAAGCCTTCCCAAGGAGAAATTAGCTTAGCATTATCTGTAGTAGTAATTCCAAATACACCGTCCATTAACTTCCAAACAAGAAAAACAACAAAAATAAACCACATAAAATTAGCAACAAGACGCCCACCAACGCCTCCTCCCTTTTGTATTTCAATACTAAAGAATAAAAGAATAACTAAAGGCAAAATAGCACTTAACACTAAACCTAATGCAGAATACCCAGCAAGAGATGTATAAACATCACTAGGAGTTATATAAGCAGTAGAAAGAAAACCAACAATAAGAGCTAAAAAAAATTTAGCACCGCCATGCAACTTCTTTATTACAGGAACAAAAGCAAGAATACTATAAACAAATAAAGTAACCAAAATCCAAAATAAATACTTAGCAACATTAACACTTAACTGTCCACTTTCCCAACTAGAGAACATATTCTTAACCGGATCAAAAACACCAGAAGCAGGTTTTCCAGCACCAAACAAGTTCTCCCAAAAACCTTGCGCACTAACCAACCCAACAAACAAACTAGCAAAAACACTCAAAAATATAAGAGATACAAAAATCAAACCGAAACTCTTTTTACTAAACATGTCACACTAAATAAGTTATAGTATATAAATATTTCTCATCCTCTCACAAACAGAAAAATCAAAAAGAAACTAACAACAGCCTAATAAATCAAACCTAATTGTCTAGCAATAGGAATGTAAATCTCTGTATACAAACCCCAACGAGTAAGCAATGCGGCAGGAATTCCAGCAATTGGCGAAATTGCATTCTGTTCAGAAGACTTCAGCAAATCATAAAAACCCCAAGATAGAGCTACATCTCCGACGATAGGAATTGGCGAAACGCCTAGTCCCAACTTAACAAGCAGCCCAGTATTCATTTGAGATTTATTTCTATTATTAGTCCTAGCCATAAAATTGAAGCAATTTACCCCTTTAAAAAACTTAGCATTTAATCGAAACAACCCAAACCACAAAAGACGAATTCTAAACAATATTTCTCATCCTCTCGCAAACTGAAAAATCAAAAAAACCTTGAGTTTGAAGGGGTTTTTTGGATGCTTAAAGTGATCTCAAACACTTTGACATCTCAAAACTCCGCAAATCCCGCAACAAAACCCTCGCTCTTCCCGCATCTTGAAAACCTAAAACCCTCGCCAACTATAACTCTCAAAAAAACAACCTCTTCAACCCCAATCTTCCCGCATCCTAAAAAACCAAAAAAATAATATATAGTTAAAGACATAAATAATTGAGCAAAATTGTATGTCTTTTCCTAAATAGTCAAGGCATAAATGCTCAGTTTTCAATGTCCTTGACTATAGTTACAGTCAATAAAAAAACCAAAAAAAAGCAATTATTCATATCTATGAAATTTAAACATAAATTAAAGAACACATATTGAGTTAAATTCATATATATGAATATAATCATAATTAATATGAAATAAATTAGTCAATTATTCATAGTTACGAAAATAAAGAAAGATTTATAAATATATGAATTCTTAATAATTTATGTTCATTGAAACTATAATAGGTTCACAAGAGAAAGTTAAAATATTGAGAGTACTCTTTGAAACTAAAATAGCCTATTCGCTTGGAGATATAATGGAATTGAGCGGTCTAAGTATAGGAGCAGTCCATAAAATTAAAAATTTGTTGTTAAAAGAGAATTTAATAATTGAAAAAAAAGGCAAGGGAAAACAAAAATATTATCAAATAAATACACAAAATAAATATTTTAATAATCTGGCAACTATTTTTGATTATGAAAAAAACGAGAGAAGAAATATTCCAGTGCACATATGGAACAAATTAGAAACTTTGTGCTCTAGCTTAAAGAACAAATTTAATCATAAATCTAAAAGCATAAAAGACATAATATTATATGGCAGTTTAGCCAGAGGGGAGTTTAGAATTAATAGTGATATAGATTTGATTATTGTAATAGAAAATGAATTTCAAGATGAAACTAAAATAAGAAAATTGTGTGGAGATACAAAAATAAAAAATAAAATGAGCCCAACCTTTGTAACTCAAAAAGAAATTGAATTGGCAAGGTCAAAAGGTTCAGATTATTATGAAAATATATACAAAGAAGGATTGAAATTAATATGATGGATAAGGAATATCACAAAACTCTGATTTATTTGTTTTGTGATTGCCGTTGATAATCTCCAATTTAAAGATAAGAGATTTCAACTAGCATTGAAGAAATGTGCATGAAGAAGAGGACAAAAGAAATAGAACCCTCTGTAATCGAAATCACTAACCCGCTTCAAATTGCAAATTTAGCTAAATCAACTTCTATGTTAAGTCTTTATTTTTTAAGTGGAGCCGAACACATGCTCGACAGTAACTCGCCTTTACTCTCAATATTGATGGCGTACTTTGCAATGGAACACAAAACCTATGAAATTCTTGCTTTAAATGGGCTCAAAGTAACGAGCCATATATGCGCAATCAAAGGTTTAAGCAGAGTAATTGAAAGAAAAGATTTAGCTGAAACACTATCTAGAGCTTATGAAAACAGGCTGGAAGTTAACTATTTACCTGAGTTTTAACTGAATTTTTGCCACTACAAATTTTATCGAATGTAAAACCCAAACATTTATATAGTGGTAATGCCTATCATAGGCATTACAATGGTCT
>Ga0209541_10014703_pt1 | contig 11772 bp, 9 predicted proteins | sample RifCSPlowO2_01_FD_184027 | JGI IMG/M metagenome (GOLD analysis project Ga0209541, IMG submission 184027) | Groundwater microbial communities from Rifle, Colorado - Rifle CSP2_plank lowO2_0.1 (SPAdes) (version 2) | ecosystem: Environmental > Aquatic > Deep subsurface > Groundwater | place: Rifle...
AAAGGCCGGATTGTCTCGGCCTAAAAAAAAACGCTATTTTTTTAATGAGGCCGCAATTTACAGAACGAAGCGATGTAAATTGCATGGCCGAATTAATCCCCCGAAGCGCCTTCTTGCTATACCATTGAATGCGAAGGGGGATAAGAATAGGGATAAGCATGACAAAATACATCTTTACTACCGGCGGCGTTATATCAAGCCTGGGCAAGGGTATCGCTTCGGCATCCATCGGCAAGATCATGGAATCACGCGGCTTTAAAGTCGCCATGATGAAACTGGATCCCTATATTAATGTTGACCCCGGCACGATGAACCCTTATCAGCATGGCGAAGTTTATGTAACCGAGGACGGCGCTGAGACTGACCTTGACCTTGGCCATTACGAAAGATTCATCAATACCGAAACAACAAAATTCAGTAATGCGACGACCGGCCAGGTATATAACGCGGTAATCGCCAGGGAAAGACGGGGCGACTATCTCGGCAAGACTATTCAGGTAATACCTCACATTACAGATGAAATAAAGGAAAGAATACGAAAGGCCGCGCACGTTTCTAAAGCCGAGATTTTGATAATTGAGATAGGCGGGACTGTGGGCGATATTGAGAGCCTTCCTTTCTTGGAAGCCGCCAGACAATTTAGGCTCGAGGTCGGGTATCATAATGCCTTATACGTACACCTTACGCTGATACCCTATGTCCGAAGCGCGGAAGAGATAAAGACAAAACCCACACAACACAGCGTCGGAAAACTGCGAGAAATAGGAATTCAGCCCGACATTCTAATTTGTAGGACCGAGAAGGCGCTCAGAGACGACATAAGAGAAAAGATATCGCTATTCTGCAACGTTAATAAAGACGCGGTAATAGAGGCAAGAGACGCGGAATCTATCTATCAGATACCGCTTGTATTCAAGGAACAGGGGCTCGATAAGATAATATTGGGCCAGTTTCAACTAAAATCTAAATCTACAGACTTGAAGGATTGGAAAAAGAAAGTCGTTCAAAGAGCCATACACCCGCGCCATAAGGTCGCGGTCGCGGTCGTTGGAAAGTATATAGGATTACAGGACGCCTATAAATCCATATATGAATCGCTCATTCACGCCGGCATACATAATGATACCAGGGTTGCCATAAAAAAGATCGATTCCGAAGAGATAGAAAAACACGGCATTGGAAGCCTTTTAGATGATGTATCCGGGATATTAGTGCCGGGAGGATTTGGGTACAGGGGGATAGAGGGTAAAATCAAGGCAATAAGATACGCGCGGGAAAACAAGATCCCGTTCCTGGGATTGTGCCTCGGAATGCAATGCGCGGTTATAGAATTTTCGCGAAACGCATGCGGCCTAAAGAGAGCGAACTCGACAGAATTTGACAGAAAAGCGAAATACCCCGTAATCAGTCTTCTGGAAGAGCAAAAACACGTCAAGGACATGGGCGGCACCATGCGTCTGGGCGCTTATCCCTGCAAGGTCAGGAAGGGCAGCCTTGCTTATAAAGTGTATAAAAAAGGCTTGATCCTTGAACGGCATAGGCACAGATACGAATTTAATAACAAATATAAAAATTTATTGGAGAAAAAAGGCATGGTCTTCTCCGGAATCTATCCTAAGAAAAATCTCGTTGAGATGGTAGAAATAAGCAATCATCCCTTTTTTCTTGCGGTACAATACCATCCGGAATTTAAATCAAAACCGGACAAGCCGCATCCTTTATTCAGGGATTTCATAACAACTGCTTTAAAACATCAGAAAAAATAAAAATGGACGCAATCCTCGCCTTAGAAGACGGTAAGCTCTACAAAGGCAAATCGTTCGGCGCTGCCGGCGAAAGATGCGGAGAAGTAGTTTTCAACACAAGCATGACTGGCTACCAGGAAATACTCACAGACCCTTCCTATAAAGGCCAGATCGTTACGATGACCTACCCATTAATCGGTAATTACGGCGTAAATGACGAAGACGTTGAATCCCGCAAGCCGTTTGTCGAAGGTTTCGTTGTAAAAGAATATTCTAAAATTGCGAGCAACTGGAGAAGCAGGAAGACGCTGGGCGATTATCTGAAAGAAAACGATATTATCGGAATAGAAGGCATCGACACCAGAGATTTGACTCTGCGCATAAGAGAAGCGGGCGCGATGAAAGCCGCGCTTTCTACCACGAATATGGACGAGAAAGCCATAGTTAAAAAAGCAAAGGACTCGCCTGGTCTTCCGGGAATAGATATGGTCAAAGAGGTTATCACTCAAAAAAGTTACGACTGGAATTCGAAAGGCAAGTATAAGGTAATCGCCTTAGACTGCGGAATTAAATTTAACATGCTTAGAGAATGCGCGGAGAATGACTGTAAGGTTACCGTCATGCCCGCTACCGGGACGAGCAAAGAAATTTTGGGCCATAAGCCGCACGGCGTCCTGCTGTCAAACGGGCCTGGCGACCCTGCCGCCCTGCCTTATATAGTAAAGACCGTTCAAGAATTGATCGGCAAAGTCCCCATATTCGGGATATGCCTCGGCCATCAGATACTCGGCCAGGCCTTCGGGGGAAAGACTTATAAGTTAAAATTCGGCCATCACGGCGCAAATCACCCTGTAAAAGACTTAAAAACAGGAAAAGTGGCTATAACGGTTCAAAACCATGGTTTCTGTGTTGATATAGACACGTTGAATAAAAAAGATATTGAGATTACGCATATTAATTTGAATGATCAGACGCTCGAAGGGATTAGGCATAAGAAGCTTCCGATATTTTCGGTCCAATTCCATCCGGAATGCTCGCCGGGTCCCGAGGACGCAAAATACCTGTTCGCGAACTTTATAGAGATTATGAAGAAACATGCCAAAGCGAACTGATATAAAAAAGATACTGATTATCGGGTCAGGCCCTATTACAATAGGCCAGGCGTGTGAATTCGATTATTCCGGTTCACAGGCGTGTAAGGTCTTAAGGCAGGACGGCTATAAGATAATCCTTGTAAATTCAAACCCCGCGACTATCATGACAGATCCCGAAATGGCTGACAGAACATACGTTGAGCCTATAACGGTGGAAGTTATAGCGAAGATCATTGAAAAAGAGCGGCCTGACGCGCTCCTTCCGACGCTTGGCGGACAAACTGCTCTGAATACCGCTGTCGGCCTTTACAGGAAAGGAATATTAAAGAGATATAAGGTAGAGACCATAGGGGCGAATATAAAGGCTATCATGAAGGGAGAGGACAGACGCCTATTCAAAGAGTCGATGCTCAAAATTGGGCTTGACCTGCCCAAAAGCGACAAGGCCTATAATCTGAAAAACGCCTGCGCGGCTGCCGAGAAGATAGGATTTCCAGTCATCATCAGGCCCAGCTTTACTCTCGGCGGAACGGGCGGAAGCATGGCTTATAATATGGAGGAATTCAAAGAGCGCGCAAAAAGAGGCCTTGAATCGAGCATGATAAGCGAAGTCCTCGTAGAAGAGTCCGTCATAGGGTGGAAAGAATTTGAACTGGAGGTAATGCGGGACCTGAAAGACAATGTAGTGATAATATGTTCGATCGAAAATTTTGACCCTATGGGGATACATACGGGGGATTCTATCACCGTCGCGCCTATACAGACATTGACGGATAAAGAGTATCAGAGGATGAGAAACGCCGCTATAGCGTGCATACGCGAAATCGGCGTAGAGACCGGCGGCTCAAATATTCAATTCGCCGTCCATCCGGATACCGGCCGCATGGTAATAATAGAGATGAACCCCAGAGTCTCGAGAAGTTCGGCTCTCGCGTCTAAAGCGACGGGATTCCCCATAGCTAAGATAGCCGCAAAATTAGCCGTTGGCTACACTCTGGATGAAATACCTAATGACATAACAAAAGAGACGCCCGCCTGTTTTGAGCCTTCGATAGATTATTGCGTCGTAAAGGCGCCTCGATTCACTTTTGAGAAGTTTCCGCTGGCTGACCCAGCCCTTACAGTTTCAATGAAATCTGTGGGAGAAGCGATGTCGATAGGCAGAACTTTTAAAGAGGCGTTGCAGAAAGGGCTGCGTTCTTTAGAGATAAAAAAGTATGGTATGGAAACCATCCTTTTCAAAGATTGTCTTGGCAGCGTCAAAGCGGATGAAGATACGCTGGATATCATTCATGAAAAGTTAAGAATACCTAACGCCGAAAGGATATTTTATATAGGCGACGCGCTGAGGGCGTCGATGGACATCGATAAAATTTACGAATTGACAAAGATCGACAGATGGTTCCTGCACAATATCAAAGAGATAGTTGAGCTTGAAAAAGAGATTATAAAGAAAAAAGACGATATCCCGATAAAGCTTTTGATCCAGGCAAAGCAATACGGGTTTAGCGATCCTCAACTGGCGGCATTACTCGATAAGGATGAGATAGAAATCCGGAATTTAAGAAAATCCTTTAAATTAGAGCCGGACTTCAAGCTCGTCGACACCTGCGCCGCTGAATTTAAGGCGCGCACGCCCTACTACTACTCCACATACGACTCTCCAAATCTCCCGCAAAAATGGTAACAGCCCAGCGTTATAAGTACCGCGTCATTGCGAGTCCCGCGAAGCGGGACGAAGCAATCTCAAAGATCAGGATATAAATCTTTCCATGACTTGCTTTCCTCCTGCGATAGCGCTTTCGATATCATCGGCTATTTCAAATATTGAAAAATGTCAGAAAATAGAGGCTTGACACTACTCAAAACCGATTTATATGAAATACTTGTTTTTACACATAAAAATGCATATAATAAAAGCGGGTCTAGAGGTATACTCTAGAGGTTAAACAGGTTCTGATGGTCGGGCCGCCATCTTTGGGTGAAAACCCGGAGGGGTGGTTTTTTATTTTGGAGAACTTATTATGAGAAGACTCCTTTTATTCATATTACCAATTTTGATCATCGTTACAATAGCATTTATCGGCTTTGGCATATTTCAGGTTAAATCCGAAGAGGCAAGGCTCTTAGATGAATTGATGCGAAAAGCTAAGGCCGTGGCTGAAAGCATGGAATTGTCTGTAAAGCACGCTCTTGAAAATAATAATATAGGTGATGCCAGATGGTTGGTTGAAAAGTTCCAGAAAAGAGAAAGAACACAAGGGTGCGTTATTTATGACAAAGACGGCAACGCCATAGCTATTACAGACAGATTCTCAGAATGGAAGGATAGGCCGAAGCTTTATATAAAAGAGGCGCTTACAAATAATAGCGCTAGAGGAGCTATAGAGCAATTCAAGGATTATAGTGTTTATAGTTATGTCTTACCTATAACGAACGAAGAAGAAAATGCAATAGGAGCGGAAGAGGTTTTATATGATACATCGTATGTTTTTACGCAATTAGCCGAAATGTGGAAACGGTTAAGTACAGTTTTGGTAATCCTAGTCATATTTATCATATTAATCTCCCTATTAGTTCAGCGTCAAATATTTACTGCGCCGGTAGAGCAGCTTACCGAATGGTTTAAGCAATTTCAAAAAGGTGAAATAGATACCGAGCATCCTATAAAAGAAAAAGGGGAGCTTGGCAAATTAGCCAGCGAGGTGGAGCAAGCCGCGCTTAGCATAAGGGTTGCCCGTAAAGCGGCTAGCGAAGAGGCTACTCAGAGAATACAAAAAGAAGATTTATGGACTGACGCGAAATTAAAAGATGTGGTGAAGTCAAAATTAGGTGAAAACGCTCTATTTCTAGTATCGAATAGAGAGCCATATCTGCATATTATGAATGAGGTTACCGGGCAAGCAGAATGTACTCGTCCGGCTAGTGGTGTTGTAACCGCGCTCGATCCGATAATGCGCGCTTGTGGTGGCACGTGGATAGCACACGGCAGCGCAAATGCCGACAGAAAATTTGTTAATTCTAAGAATAAGCTTGGTGTGCCACCAGGTGATGATCGCTATATATTGAAAAGAGTATGGTTAACGAAAGAAGAGGAAGATGGATACTACTACGGTTTCTCGAACGAAGGGCTATGGCCTTTATGCCATATAACTTATACTAGACCGGTATTTAGAGAATTTGATTGGCAGGCTTACAAAGAAGTTAATCAGAAATTTGCGGATAACGTATTGGAAGAGCTTCCCTCCAAAAGTCCATTTATATTCATTCAAGATTATCATTTCACGCTCCTACCCCAGATGATAAAAGCAAAGAGACCTGACGCGACCATCGCACTTTTCTGGCATATACCGTGGCCAAATCCAGAAGTGTTCTCAACATGCCCTTATCAGGCGGAAATCCTGGATGGCATGTTAGGCTGTGATCTAATAGGCTTTCACGTCCAGTATCACTGTAATAATTTCATAGACACAGTAAATAGACTTCTCGAATGCCGAGTAGATACAGAAAAATTTAGCATAGTTCGCACAACAAAAGAGACGTTAGTAAGAGCGTTTCCCATCAGTGTGGATATAGGGATAAACTCAAGCATTGACCAACGCGAGAAAGAGGAAATGGCCAAGATTCGCAAAGAGTTTGAACTTGATAATAAGATCATTGCTCTAGGAGTCGACAGGATAGATTATACAAAGGGTCTATCAGAGCGCATGATGGCAGTGGACCGTTTCCTCGAAAAATATCCAGCTTATAAAGGCAAATTTGTCTTTATTCAGTTAGGAGCGCCCAGTCGAACACACATAAAAAGATACCATGACCTAATGGGAGAACTTGACGAGCTGGCGGAAAAGATTAACTGGAAGCACAAGAATGACGAATGGAAGCCAATCATATATCTTAAGCGGCATTTTTCGCCCGAAGAGATAAAGCCATTTTACAGGATAGCCGATATCTGTATTGTCAGTTCACTTCACGACGGAATGAATCTTGTTGCGAAAGAATATGTTGCCGCGAAGAACGACCTGAATGGCAGCCTCATATTGAGCCGATTCACAGGCGCGGCAAGAGAGCTTACAGACGCAATCCAGATTAACCCATATTCGATAGAGGAATTTGCTAACAGTGTTAGATTGGCCGTGGACATGCCATTGCCGGAGAAGAAGAGGCGCATGGAAAACATGCGTAAAATCATCACAGACAATAATATTTACAAGTGGGCGGGTAACATAATTACCGAGCTAACTACAATAAAAAAGCCGAACAGGAATGGCGCGTGAAAAATATAAGTTATATTTTTTCATCTTTGGAGGGGATTAAGAAGTCGTTAATAAATAAATTCCTATATCTGTTTCTCGACTATGATGGGACCCTGTCACCGATAATCCAGACTCCTGCCAAGGCATACATGCCGGATAGAACGAAAGAATTGCTGCTTAAGCTGTCAAAAATGTCGAATTGCAGGATAGCGATTATAAGCGGACGCTCATTAGGCGATATATCAAAACGCGTTGGTTTAAAAAATATTGTCTACGTTGGAAATCATGGGTTTGAGATCAAAGGGCCGAAAATAAAATTCAAAAGTCCTATTTCACGAAAATATAGAAAAAACCTTAAAGAAATCAAAGCTAAACTAAAAAAGAACCTCTCGTCATTCAAGGGCGTGCTTATAGAGGATAAAGGATTTTGTTTAACCGTACATTATAGACTTGCGGCCGAAAGCGATATGTCGGCGATCGCGTCTAAATTTTACGTGTCTACTTTTATTGATGAGTTTAGAAATAATATTCAGGTCAAGTCCGGAAAGATGGTAAGGGAAATCAGGCCACCGATATTATGGAATAAAGGGGTAGCTGCCCTATGGCTTTTGGATCAGCAATCATCTGCAATGAGGGGTAAGAAAATGGAAATTCTTCCTGTTTACATCGGCGATGATCTGACGGATGAGGATGCCTTTCAAGCCTTGAGAAACAGAGGGTTGACAATATTTGTAGGCAAACCTAATGTTACTAAAGCTAGGTTTTACTTAAAGGATGCAGAGGAAGTTGCGATATTTTTGGAGGAAGTATTAAAAATCATGGATAAGGCGGTTTCATGATGGAAAAGGAAATTAAAAAAGCAGTAAAACCCTTTCATTTTTATACACGACTTTATCTTTCAGAGCTGACGGGTTTGACGGCTTCAAACGTATCGGAATTGTTGGCCCTTATAAAAGAAGCCGGTGATTCTGCTATTTATCACCATACGCATAGATTCCTTCTGCAGCACCAGTATCTTTCACCCGAGCCACCTAATGACTTTGCGTATTGGGTCACCGCTGCGCTGAATGAAGACCGTCTTGGTGAAAAATTGGCAAGTATCGATACAATGAAATATTTGACCATTCGTGATTTACGGGAAAAGATCGTTGCGACGATCGAGGCCTATCTTAAAGCCTATCCAAATGCTGCAAAACGATTTGCTCCCGAGGATGAGGTTTTTTACTTAATAAAATGTGTAAGCTTTGTGCTGCCGACAGCATATGCTGCTAATGATTTACGGGAATTTGTGGAAATACTCAAAAAGATAGCTATTGATTCCATATATTTTCATATGTTTGAAGCAAGGCTGAGACTTGAAAGAAAAACTAATGATTTTTCTTTATGGATAGAGGATTCTATTGGCGATAAAGGTTTGGCCAGTAAAATATTAAAACTGGATCCTTACACTTATACGCTAGAAGATTTGCGTAAGACCATTATTCAGATGGTAGAAAAAAGTTAGGCTGAAAATTATGGCTAGGCTCGAAGAATATATACCTATCGTGGGCGAGGGAGTGGTCGCTGATCTCAAAGCCCTTGCCGAAAGACTTAAGGGTAAAACAATACAGCATATTAACTCTACTGCCGTAGGCGGCGGAGTTGCTGAGATATTAACTCGTATGGTGCCTTTATTCCAGGAGCTCAATATTAATACCAGATGGGATGTGATAAAAGGTGGAGATAAATTCTTTGAGGTAACCAAAAAATTTCATAACGCTTTACATGGCAGGGCGGAAGAAATAACCGAAGCTGATTTTGCTGCTTTTATGGAAACAAGTATTGATAATATGAATGAAATGCAATCTTTTGGAGATATTGTTTATGTTCATGACCCTCAGCCTATAGCGCTTATTCAGAAGAAATCAGACAATAAATGGATATGGAGATGCCATGTAGACGTATCTAGTCCGGATCGTACTGTATGGGAGTTTTTATATAGCTTCATTGCCCGTTATGATGCGGCTGTTTTTTCATCTCCTGAATTTTCACCGAAGATGGCTGTTAGGCAATTTTTAATATCTCCCTCTATCGATCCATTGAGTGATAAAAATAAAGAACTCCCTGAAGATGTGATAAAAGCAGTTCTAGAAAAATATCATATTGAAAAAGATAAACCTATAATTACCCAAATATCCCGCTTCGATCGTTTAAAAGATCCCATTGGTGTAATTGAAGCGTATCAGGAAGTCAAAAAATATATAGATTGTCAGCTTATATTGGCAGGAGGAGGAGCTACAGATGACCCGGAAGGTGTAAAAGTTTATGAAGAAACAAAAGAAAAAGCCGGGAATGATAAAGATATACATATTTTGCTGATGCCTCAGGATGACATAGAAATCAACGCATTACAAAGAGCTTCAACGGTTATTATTCAAAAATCATTAAAGGAGGGCTTTGGTCTGACCGTCGCCGAAGCCCTATGGAAAGGAAAGCCTGTTGTGGCATCTGCCGTAGGTGGAATACCTTTACAAATAAAGCATAAATATTCGGGTTTATTATGTCATTCTGTCGAAGGCGCGGCTTTTGCTTTAAAGCAACTTCTTAACAGTCCAGCTTATGCGAAAAAATTAGGCAAAAATGGCAAGGAACATATAAAAAACAATTTCTTGATCACGCGCCATCTCAAAGACTATATACTGCTATTTCTTTCTTTGTATCATAAAGAAGACGTTGTTTATTTATAAAGTAATGGAGGGGCGCTATTTCGATTGATTATTCTTGGAAATAGACTATACTGATACGCGGGTATAGAGTGATTGGGGGTCAGGTCCCAAGGGGACAGGTCTTAAAGAGATAGCAGGTAAAACATGTCTCTTCCGGACCTGTCCCCATAATTCCGCCGTTAGTTTTGCGAAGCAAAACTGGCGGGGTAAATAAGACCGGCGGCTAAAAGACTATTGTTTAGCTCTCATGGATCTAAGGAGCTATACGCATAAAGTTGGATGAACAGCGGCATACCGCGAGCCTATATAAACAAAAGGCTCACTCGCGGCAGGCCCAAAATTTTAGCGCAAAACCTTATTGCGCCCGATGACATTTCGTAGTAAAATACTCCCATCATGCGGAGATATGTAACACATACTGTCATAATTTTATTCCTCTTATCCTCCTTCAAAGCCTACGCTTCGCCTACGGATGGCACAAACATGCCGTATAACGGCAAATACATCACCGGCTACCAGAATAACATCATCTTCAAGCATGACTTAGGCGATTCTTACGGAAACGTCAGAAGCGATCAGCACTATTATTCGCTTTCATACGGCATATTTGACTGGCTGGCTATAGATGGAAAAATCGGTTTCGGAAATCTTAAGACGAAGGGCGGAGTCCATCCTAAGGTTGAACACAACTATGGCTTCGCGGGAGGCTACGGATTCAGAATACGCGTTTTGGACGATGCCAAAAATAAGATCCGTATCGTAACTGGTTTTCAACATACAAGCGCGCATCCGCCGAGCAGAAACCTGAATGGCGATAAGCGGGAAGCTATTTACGAGGATTGGCAGGCCTCATTAGTCTCTTCGAAAGATATAGGCAGGGTTACTCCTTTTGCAGGCGCTAAACTGTCGTACGGGAACCTCATACAAAAGGTGAATGAGGCCAATAGAAAGAACCGTCCGCCCGCTTATTATGCGGGAGCGGTAATCGGCTGCGATGTTAAATTGACTAAAAACACATACATTAGCGTTGAAGGCCATTTCATAGACGAGACGTCGTTAAGCACAGGCATTTATTATACATTTTAAAAATGAATATTAAGGTCGGAGACGGCATAAAGACAGTATTGATAATAGGCGCCGTCTTCTTTTTATGCGGCTCTTCCTTTCCTGAAAAGAACAAATTAATCCAGGCCAAGATATCGGCAGAAATACAAATACCTAAATGGTATCATGAAGGGCTTTATTTTGACGGTAAGAATGTATGGGTGAATAACGGTGAGGGAGGAAAGACGTGGGTCGTGGATACATCGAGCGGTTCCGTAATAAAAGAGATCGAACCTGTAGGCACCTTTACCGAATCGATAACGCTCAAGAGCGATAATCTATTCTTCGTTACAGACTGGAATTCAGAAAAAATTTATACTATCCGCATAGAAAAAGGCCGCATGATAGCCCAATCGGAAGTCTGTGTCTCACCGGCGCACCCTGCCGGCGCTATTTGGAACGGCTCAAACCTATTTGTAATAACATGGACGAGGGGCCTATACGGAACTAAATTTCACATTATAAAGATGGATGATAAGTTTAACATCGCGACAAAGAAAAGGATCAATAGAATACAAGAGCCGGCTCATCTGGCCTGGGATGGTAAAAACTTATGGATCAGTTCATGGTATGACAGGCGCGTTTACAAAGTAGAACCGGAAAATTTTGAAATAACGGGTTATTTCAAATCGCCAGTGGAAAGGACGACGGGGATAGCGTGGGACGGAAGATATTTATGGCTCACCGGAACCAATGCGAATCTTTACAGGATAGAGATCGCGATGACGAAGAAAAATCAGGAGGAAAAATGAAAAAGAACATTGTTTTAATAATTGTGCTAATAGCCGTGTCCGCGTTGATTGTAACATCGTATAAATCCTTATTTATACGCACTGTTAATTATGAGATCGCGGGCATGAAAATTCCTTCA
>Ga0209541_10014704_pt1 | contig 11771 bp, 7 predicted proteins | sample RifCSPlowO2_01_FD_184027 | JGI IMG/M metagenome (GOLD analysis project Ga0209541, IMG submission 184027) | Groundwater microbial communities from Rifle, Colorado - Rifle CSP2_plank lowO2_0.1 (SPAdes) (version 2) | ecosystem: Environmental > Aquatic > Deep subsurface > Groundwater | place: Rifle...
GGGCGCGGTCGAGCCGCGCTTAATAGTCCACGCCCTGGTTTCATCAGGCCCCGTTGTAAAGAATGAAATGAGGTCAAGCAACCTGTAGCCGCCCTTGATCAATGAATCAATCCCGTCGTCTGCAACGCCGAGCTCTCGTCGGAAATCGGCGCGCTCATCGTCGTGCACATCTGAAAGATCGTTCTCAACACCAGCATCTACAAAAACGTACGGGGCTCCCGAGCGGTCAAAAAAACTATTCAGATGCTGCCATCGGGTACTGTTTTCAGCATCTACGTTCACCACACTGCTCTTGCGATTGAGCACATACAGAACCGGCTTCATCGTTATCAGATGCAGTGAACGCGCCGCCACTTTTTCTTTTTCATCGAGATCAGCCAAACGCGCGGGCTTTCCGCTTTCAAGCACAGGAACAATTTTTTTAAGTACATCTCGCTCAGCGATGATTGCCTTGTCTCCTCCCTTAGCATCTCGCTCGACGCGCTCAAGCCGCTTTGAAGCGGTAGCAAGATCTGCGAGTACAAGCTCAAGATCGATAACCTCAATGTCACGGACAGGATCCACTTGCCCATCGACGTGGTGTACATCTTCGTCATCGAACATACGCACCACTTCCGCAATAGCATCGACTTCCCGAATGTGGGAAAGGAATTGATTGCCCAAACCCTCCCCCTCCGACGCACCTTTTACAAGACCTGCGATATCAACGAATTCCACAATAGCGGGAATCTTCTTTGCGGAATTACTCATCGCCGCCAATTTTTCCAAGCGAAAATCCGGTACGGCGACAACGCCGACTGACGGATCGATCGTGCAAAAGGGATAGTTCTCCGCTGGCACGCCTTTTTTTGTCAAAGCGTTAAAAAGCGTCGATTTTCCGACATTGGGCAGCCCCACGATTCCTACAGAAAGTCCCATAACGGCTCACTATATCAGCGTTTGAGAAATTTCAGAGCGAACGCCGGGCGCCTCTATCACACCATGTCGTTAAGATTTAATGGGCATCGCCGGGAGACGATGTGGAAATATGTGTCGGGAGTGATGCGTGTGACTCTTTAATAATGTATTCAAGCAGATCTTGGACTGGCTCTGCCGCAAAAATCGTCCCATGATCGTACGACCCATCTACTAATGCATTATAACTTGATAGATTCATCCAATACCTTGTACTCATAGGACCATTCGTCCACAGAGCGCTTGACACTACAATCGTGCCATCGCCGTCGATGATGAACTGAGGTTCAAAATATTTGGGAATTGCTTCCGCCCCTCCGCGCGCGGTTCTGCGTTTTTCAGTTACCGGCTTATATTTTATCTGCGACAATGTCGAGGTACCCCATCCGGCAACAGCGACGAACTCGACGCCGAATGGCGGTTGCCAATTATCAAGATTGTTCGTGTGGACATCGTTCGCATTTGACAGTAGCGCCGCATTTATAGTTGCCGGCATCGTTGCGCTAACATCGGACGGATTTACACGGCACGGAACCAGGAATTGACCGTTACAGTTTACGACGCTTGTGTCGGTTAGAAAACGCTGCAATCCCTCAAAGGTATTGATGCTGTTCCCGTAACGTTCAATCCACTTGGGTAACGAATCATCAAATGTTATTAGGGGATTAGTTGTGGACGAAAAATAAGCCGCCGATGGAAGGAGATTATACGCCACTGGCATATTTTGGGCTAGCGAGCGAGCATTCGACTCACTAAGGAGGAGCCCACCGGGCCCGAGGCTTTGCGCATATCCGTGCAACAGGCCCGCCACGCCTTGGGGCGTACCAATTTGAGGCACCGCAACAAAAACGATTTTGTCGATGAGTTTCGAAGCGTCCTGACCGAGCTTTTCAATTAGGCGCTTCGTCACCAGGCCGCCATTCGAATGCGCGATAATAGTCACCTTGCCTGTTTTTGAGTCCGCCGCAAGTTTTCTAAGTTCTTGTATGACGTAGGGAGTAGATGTTGAGTCAAGATATGAAATGAGTTCTCCCGACTGACTGCCTTTAGTAAGAATGTCCTCGAGTGAAAGCCGCCAGTCGTAGGGGATCGCCTCCCAAGCGCTGATTACGCGGTCTCTTGCAAGAGCGTCCATTTTCAGTTGAAAAGAATCGTAAATATCAGTGCTGTCAGGCCATTCTGTACGATCAACAATATCCTTCGTGGTCACGTCGGCGCGCTTGCTAGAACCATTCTCATTCAGAGAAAGATTAGACACCGTTATTGAACGGAACGGAAAGAGCGCGGGGATCAAAGGTTCCCAGATTCTTGCTATTCCGCCCCGACGACCCGGTATATAGAGCCTGCTTCCTCCAATGCCGGGTAAGAACAGAACACTGGAGCAACAAACGGGAGCAGCACCGATATCATCATTAGTGATGATACAGGTCTTATCGTCTCCGGCCACAATAATGCCCGAGCAATCAGCTCCAAAAGAGCCCGTATACCCCGCATCGATGGTTTCAGAAACAGTATATGCGCCGGGAGCTATGTTCACGGCAGTCCCAGTTTCTGATCCTGGAAATGTCGGGAGAGAAACATTTGTGCCGCTTACTGCAATAGAGAAGTCTGAAGCCACTTTTGTGCCACCATTGCCGTTAACCACTTCCTTTATCACAGTGAGTGTCGCCGATTGAAGCGCGGGAGGATTGGCGCATGTAAAGCCCTCGTTATTGTGCGCCTGAACCGAACGTAGAGCTACCCGTAACGAGACTCCGTCGGTTTGTGTCAGGTTACCAAATCCATTCCCATCGCAAATAATTTGTCCGTTATCGTCATGTCCAAGCGCTTCCCCTAGACACCACGCCATACCGATATGACGCACCGCTCCCTCGGGTATCGGAAGGCCGTCATCCACTCCCCAAATGTTGTAGAGTTCAGGGACAGCGAGCGGAAACGAAATTGCAGTAGTTGAGGAAAATCCATGAAGCGTCTGTATGTCGGTAATGCCATTTTCTCCTTCATATACCCCATCACCATCATCAGCCCACCAAAAAACGACCAGACTATTGCCTACAAGTTCTCCGTCCCACTTGTTATCGAGGTCTTCTGGTGCATCGCCTTCTGCAAGTTCTTCTGCCGTTGAAGAACGGTCGTCGTCAGATGTAAGAGTAACGTCCATGCATGCGTATGCATCGTATGGAACCACTGGAAGTGCGAGAAGCTGTCTTCCCTGGTCCCCCGGCTCAAGGTCGGTTATGACAACTTCAAATATATCTGTGTCCGAGAAAAGTGCCAGAAGTGAATGTGGACCGATTAATACGCCGCCTAGTACGAAAACTAGTCCTCCAAAAATCGCGAAGCTGCCATGCCTACCTCTCATACAGGCACTCTACACCCCAAGTCAGTTGAACGAAAAGGTTGGACGAACGCTAATACTATTGTGTTCTCAAGAGATCGAACTTGTACTATTCTCCGTTTTCGTTGAAACATTCTTACCGGGCACGAAATCATAGTCCACCCCTTCTCAATGGTGATTGGAGTTTGATCTTGAAGCTGAACGGAATCAACATGCTACCGTTGTCATGTCGGGTTGAGTTCATACCACGCCGATACTTAATGAGATATCACACCATCCTAGCGAAAAATGCCAACGTGCGCCATTTTACGGGCGACGTAAAGCGAGGGCTATGCAGACGCTTGCTTTTGCATAGTCGAGCCGAGGAGCCCGAAAGCCACCTTTTGCTTACGGCCGATTGTGGCGCATGTTGTCGAGCGCCCACGTGTATTCAATGACGAGGACGGCGATCCACTGCGGCTCATCGTAATGGATAAAAAGGGTGCTGCCGACGATCAGCGCTATGGTATTGATAATAAAAAAAGCAACATCGAATCCCTCCTCGTGGCGAGAAACTTCTTCGTTGTTGGTGATGTAGCGAAACCATTTATGCATATAATTAACAACAGCGTCTTCCCAATTCCTCCACGTGTTTTATCCATCGCCGCTTTGCTTGTTCCGGAGTATTTTCAGCCGGGCCATACCATGTCGTCCTCACTTTAAATCCGGCAAACCAAAGAATCCCCCACCGCAATTGCGCGTTCACGTTGCCCGGAAGGAATCGCACGAGCCATGGGGAGGTGCCACTCGTCATAATGATGCGTGCTGTTTTGCCGCGAAAGAGCCGGTGCCAAAAGATGGTACGGTGCCCAGTTTTTGTCTTGATATAACGAAATGCCGACCCTGGGAGCCACGCACGGTCGAAGAGTCCTTTGAGAACCGCTGGCATGCCGACCCACCACACCGGGTAGAGCACGACAAAATGATCGGAATCTGTTACCAGCTTTTGAAAACGTTCGAGATCAGGCTCAAGATTTTGACGTTCCCGATACCCTCTGTGCAGTATCGGATCAAACTGCATCTCGCCGATATTCATGCGTTCCACCGTGTGCCCCTCCGCTCGCGCACCCCGCTCATACGCGTCAGCAAGCTCTCCACACATGCCGCTTTTGTCGGGATGCCCAAGCAGTATAAAGATTTTTTTTCGCTCCATATCAAAACTCAATTCGATCGAGAGAATGGATCATTTCTTCCGCCTGATATTAGACTCCATATCCCCCTTATCGGCCTCTGGGTAGGAGCGCTCACGGGCAAGCGGATCGAATTCAGCCCCCGTTTCTTGATTAAACTCAACACCCATCGGCGGGTGTGGGTTCTGCGCGAGAGCAACCAGAGCTTCGGAGGAGTCTTCGTGCTGTACGGCGTTGACGCGTTCAAATCCGCAGTTGGTGCAGCGATGCAAAATGCGGTAATTGGGACTTGAGCCCTCGAGTAATACCGGCTCCATCATGCCGCCGCAAGATTCGAGGCGATCGCCTGGATAGTGATCGAGATGTTTACTCCATAGGCAATGAGGACAATGATTGGTATAGCCACTTCCCACTATGAAAGCGCCGCAGTGTTGGCATGGGAAATTTTCTTGCCGCTTCTGAAATTTCGTTGACATTGCATCAATAGTACGTCAATTATTGGGAGCCGACAATGAAAGGTATTGAACCCCAGAGCAAGCTCTGGACTCGACTCATCGCAAAACATGTTTTGCGATGAGTCATTCCGCGGCAAGCCGCGGGGTTTTAAACCTTTGCTGCCTGCGCCGTTCGGAAATGGACGTGCAAGCACGTCCATTTCGCTCACTATCCTCGACAGATAAACCTTGCGGCCGATCATTGGACGTTGACCACCGCCTGCTGTCGTACCATTTCGCCGCTCTGCGCCGCTTTGCACATGAGCGTGAAGGTGAGCGTCGCGGGTGTGGAGGAACTCGTGGTCACACTTTTGCCGCCCGCATTGCCCGTTGCAATAACGGCGCCGTTTTGTGTGACTTGGCACGGTGGATTCACAAGTGTTGCATCGGATGACCAGCCTACTGTGATGTTTTTGCCGCGGACTACGGTGGTCGGCTGCACTGAAAGGGAGAGCGTGGTCGGCGGCGGAGCTGGGTTCGGTTGCTTTTGTTGATTCGTGTTGCTTGTTTGCGAGCCCTTGAAGAGATTTCCAAGCTGTCCGCCAAGCATGTTTCCGAGCATCATTTTCATTAGAGATTCCGATGAGAATGGATTATTACCGTAATTGACACGGTACGTTTTAGGTCTCTGCCGCGCTGTCACCCACTCATCGTCCTCATAGTCATCGTCAACAAATGGGTCACCCAGACTTCCCTTTTTGAACGCATTTCCTCCATTATTAAACACTTTGGTGCCAGTGAAACTTGAAGCAGGTTGTGCAATGCGCGAAGGAGGGGTCGTGCGATTCATGCCGGCAAGCATATTTTGCTCAACTTGTGCCAACGTAATATTTCCACCCCGATAGATTATTCGATTGTTATTAATAGTCGTCCAATCCAGCACATCCCTTACGCGCGTATTAGGATCTGCAGAATACGCGCGAAGGAATTTTTGAGCACCGTCCTTGCCGATGTTGTGGAAAGCGTACACGCCTGCGTAGGGATTTATTCCCGAACTTCTGATCAAACCGCCATGTGTATCTATATAGTAATTGATACTAGAAGCCGTGACTTTTGCCGAAACTTCGAGGTCGCGACGCAGATCAAGCGACAGCGACCTTCCACCGTTCATGCGCGCGCTGTCGATCTGCCATGTTGTTTTTGTATATTGAAAGCAGCCAAGAGGGCCAGAGAAAGAAGCGATATTGCAGTTACCTCCAGTACCTTCGATATTCCCAAACATGTTAAGAATGCCCGGTACACCGCGCGCTGCAAGCCCCGAATCGGCCTCTATTTTTTTAAATGTTTCGTTATATCTGCCATCGGCGAAGAGCGCCTTCGCCGATGATGGAGGAGGGCTACTTGCCATTGCTCCCGAAGGAAGCTCGGTGCTATAGCTTCCATTTCGTCCATTTTGGATGTCTGCGAGAATCTTTTTTGGTCCGTCAGCATCGAGATGAGGATTATCTTTCGTATAATATTTCGAGCCATCCACATAGTTGGCACCCCCTGCTTTCGCGGCCTTTTCCAGAAGATCGTTTACTCCATATTTATTATTGATGCCGATTACATCTATATTTCGCGGATCAACGCCGTATTTTTGATACAACCGAATAGAATCAGTAATGGGACAACCGGCTCCGGGGTTCGCGCAAAGTGTTTTAATGTTCTGGGGATCATTCGTACCCATGTTGATGAGAACTCGCCTGCCCTGCAATTTAGCAATCTGATCAGGGGTCAAGTTCTTCAGTTTTTCAGGCAAATCTGTCGAAAATGCCGAGCCTTGCGCAAGTGCCTTGCTTGCGGCTACGTCATCACGCTTAGCCCCAGTCCCGCCATAGACTTGCTTCCCACCAATTTCAATACAATCGGTGAACATTGCGGCGACACTGTCACCTGATTTGACACACCCGTCGGTTGCCGGAGGCTTTGTATTTTCCGCGAGAGCAGGACCACCACCGGACGACGCCGGGATGTCATCGAGGCTGTCTACACATTTTGCAATGGCACACAGACCATTTTGGGCGGTCATGTCTTTAAACTCACGCGTGAGCCCGCCGCGATCATTAATCCACTTCTTCAATGAGTCTGGATAAGCTTTTGTTGCCTCTTCTAAAGTCTCAATTCGTGCCGGAAGAGGACCCAATGCCGGCAGCTCACCCAAGTGAAGCTTTAACTTTGCCTCAGGTGTAGCGTACAGCCGCCCCTCTGGAGCGAGAGCTGAAACGTCAGCGCAGGCAGAAGTACAATCTCCGATAATAGCAACGACAGCACCACTATCGCGGATGGCTTGTAGCGCTTGTGTATATGCCTTAACTTTTCCGCCCATCGGCGAAGGATCACTAAGATCATGATAGGCTCCCGCCACCACTACAAGCTGACGTCCCTCTCTCGCAGCAGTTTGAGCCGCTGCTTTTAACTCGGCGGCGCCTTGCGGCAAAAAGAGGCGGCCATCGCTGGAAACAAGCTTCCCAAAGTTGAACTGGACCGAAGAACGGGCGTTTGCATTTCCAAGCTGGCTTGCGCTTGGAAACCCGCCTTGCGTAGTGCCACGCAGCGCTGCCGCAACGGGCCCATTCTGCCCATTCACCGCTGCCTGTAGGGCATTTGCGTGAGTCGTACCCGGAGGAGCCTCATACACATGCACACCAGAGGCGTTACCAGAAGCAGGTGCATTGGTATCAAACGATACTCCGCTCGCCTTTAAATTTGCTTTGAGTGTATTACACGGAGCTGTATTTGAAGAAGTGCATTCATAAGAGAGCGAAGTGCCTGGGTGGGCTTTGACCCATTCGGCAAGCTTTTTTACCGCCTCTGTGTTCGGATTTTGGGGATTATTGTCTACGCCATACCCGTCGACAACGATTATTTTATCGGGGCAGCCAATTTCGCAATTTTGAAGAGCAGCATTGAGCTGTGCGTACCCGCCACTATACGCAACGTACGTCACGGGTCCTTGTATCGCAAGCTGCGTTTGTGCTCCGGCTTCTGCGGCCAAAAAAACCGCTGTATCCTTCTTCGTGAATGCGCCCACGCAGTTGGCTGGGGTGTTACAGTCGGCTGCCGGTACTATCACCGCAACATTATTGCCGCTCGCTTTTGCTTGCTCATAGACGCTTTTAGCATTTGCGTCCGTTGGTGTCCCTCCATTACCATTGAAAAACACTACCGGCGTAACCGCATATCTGGAATCAGTAACAGATGTGTATGTGGTGACGTTGCCAGCTGTTGCAGCAGAAACATACGTCTGAGTCTTAGCAGTCTGACCCGCCTGCGCGTTGGGTGCAGCTTCACCACGTGAAAAAAAAGTATCGTGGATCGCATTAAAACCAGCGTCAACGGCATTGCCAGTTGCTTGCACGAGCTTGTCGATCGCATCGGTAATTCCCTGCGACGGCTGAGTCGAAGGTGCCGATTGGATTTGCGCGACAGCGGGCGCCCCCGGAGCGCCGCTTGAGCCTTGCGATGGTGGCGGTGGAGGTGGGTTCACAGCACCTTGACTGAGCGAGTTGAGCAGTTGACCCATCTGCATCGCCACGATGAGCTCTAGTGCTCCTGTGTTCTGACTCGCGCCCGACGAGGATTGCCCCGTGGCATCGGGCGTACCACGCGCTATGTCTTCCTGGTATCCATTCATCTCAACAAATGATTCAAACTCCCCCGAGACGACACCTGTTCCGCCAGAACCGCTTCCATAGGTTTGACCGGGGGGTAGAGGAGAGGTTTGAGAAAACGATTGAGGGAATACCGGGAAGGGGTCCTTTAAAGAGCTATCTAAAGAGACATTGTCGAAAGAGAGGGTGCCAGACTTCCCTGTCAGCGCTCCGCCGGGCTTGTACGTTGTATTCGACCCGCTTGCAGATGAAGCATTTGCGTCAAAAATTGGTTTGGCGGCAGCTTCAATCTTTCTTACGTTCGCCTCTGGTTCGCAGTTTGAAAAAACCTTATTCGCGGTGCCATTTGCATCTTGAATACGAGTTTTTGCGCCCGATGGATCGTCCGCACCTTTACAGGCGACGGCGGGATCGCAGCCCGCCTCTTTTGGTTTCATGCTCAGCAAATATACTTCAACCTCATTTTGCTTGAGGTCAATAATCACTTTCTTATAGAGGCATTTGTTTTTTGTGCCCACTTCGCCCTGCATTGCGAGCGTCTTTAATTGTGGAATCTCCTCAGGATAGAGCTCTGTTGAACAGCGATAATAATAAAGCGTATTACCTTCCTTAGCGACCGGACCGCAAAACGGTGGTCTATCTACTGTTGCATGTACATCTATCCTCAGAGATGCAGCTGTTTGCGACGAGGATTGAACGGACGGAAGATTTTCTTGAAAAAAGGGGTTTACTTGAGCAAAAGGAGAACTCTCGAAGGGAACCGCGGCTGCGGGCGCAGAAAACGGCGCGAGGATAATCGCAACAGTAACAAACACGCGCGCAGGACGCATGTCTTTATTTTACCCTGCTCCCGACGTTATACGGGTGCTTTTCTGAGGAAAAATCTAATAACTTTGAGTGCGCGCAGGTGTAAAGGTTTGTGGCGCGCCTAGAGCAGCACTACTACGCGATTTGCACTGCACTCTAATACGCCACCGTCTATCTCAAATTCTTTGTGCTCTCCACTTGCTTTCACGGCAATCTTTCCTCTTTTGAGAATCGTGACCAGCGGTTCGTGATGCGCAAGGATGGTAAGTTCACCATCCACGCCCGGCAGCGTGGCGCTCTCAGCGGCTGCGTCGAATTTTGTGTCGCCGACCGATGCGATGACGAGATGAAAAGTGTTTGCACTCATAGGTTCTAGGTTCAAGCTGCGAGGTTCGAGGTGAAATGCAACGTATACATAATGATGTCTCGAACCTCGGCGGCTAGACGCTCGCCGCTACTTCATCAATTCCTCCCTTCATATAAAACTCTTGCTCATTGCGAGCATCGTGTTTACCTTCAAGGATTTCTCCGAATGCGCGGACGGTGTCGGCAAGATTGACGTATGTGCCGGAAGCACCGGTAAAGGCTTCGGCCACAAAGAACGGCTGCGAGAGGAAGCGCTGGATTTTGCGCGCGCGATACACGAGGCGCTTATCATCTTCAGAAAGTTCTTCGATACCGAGGATCGCGATGATATCCTGCAGGTCTTTGTAGCGCTGCAATACGCGGCGGGTTTCGTTTGCGACGCGGTAGTGTTCTTCGCCCACGATCTCCGGCTGAAGCGCGGTCGAGCCTGATTCGAGTGGATCGATCGCAGGATAGATACCAAGAGAAGCAAGCGCACGGGAGAGCACGATAGTCGAGTCGAGATGAGCGAAGGTTGTTGCAGGAGCCGGGTCGGTGAGGTCGTCGGCTGGTACGTAAATCGCTTGCACTGATGTGATGGAGCCAGATGTGGTCGAGGTAATGCGTTCCTGCAATAGGCCCATTTCTTCAGCGAGCGTCGGCTGGTATCCGACTGCAGAAGGCACACGACCAAGGAGTGACGATACTTCAGAGCCTGCCTGCACGAAACGAAATACGTTGTCCATGAAAAAGAGAACGTCCTTTCCACCTTCGTCGCGGAATGCTTCTGCCATGGTGAGACCTGAGAGCGCCACGCGCGCACGAGCACCCGGCACTTCATTCATCTGGCCGAATACCAGCGCCGTTTTGTCGAGCACGCCGGATTCCTTCATTTCGTTATAGAGATCGTTGCCCTCGCGCACACGCTCACCGACGCCCGCAAATACGGAATAGCCGCCGTGCTCGGATGCGACGTTGTTGATAAGCTCTTGAATGAGTACTGTCTTCCCCACTCCGGCGCCACCGAACAGCCCCACTTTGCCGCCCTTAATAAAAGGCGCGAGAAGATCCACGGCTTTGATGCCAGTTTCGAATACTTCGGCTTTTGTGGATTGCTGCGAAAATGACGGCGGATCACGGTGAATGGGAAGGCGCGAAACATCGGCCGACATCGCCTCACGGCCATCGATGGGATCGCCAATGACATTGAACATGCGGCCAAGTGCCGCTTCTCCCACCGGGACCGAAATAGGAGCGCCCATGTCGGTGACTTCCGTCTCACGCGCGAGACCTGCTGTGTCGCCCATCGCGACGCAACGAACCCTGTTGAGTCCAAGATGTTGGGCAACCTCAAGTACCAAACGCTCACCTTCGCGACGCACCTCGAGCGCATTTTTAATCGGCGGAAGACTGGCTTGCCCTGAGCTTGTCGAAGGGTCGAAACGAACGTCAACAACCGGGCCGATAATCTGGGTGATGGTTCCTTTAGACATTGCCGAGATTATACATAATAGATTTGAATTTGCTAAACGATGGAATTTGTGGTTTATTGCTGTTAGCAGCTCCCATGAGGAACTTGGAATGAACACGAAAAGATATTGGATCAAACGTCGGGGGAAGCTCTGGCGCGAGTCCAATGAAGCGGGCTTCACGGCTCTTCGCATCGAAGCAGGCGTCACTCCGCAGCCTGAATATGAAAAGCACCTAACTGGCTTCAGCTACGGCAAGCTCGGCTTGTATGGCCGCATCACAGAGGGAGCGATCCAGAGCGCGACCTGGGATCACGATCTCCCATTCCTGAAGGTGGTCCAAAAAAAACCAAATAGAAGCTGAGGCCGTTTTTCGGTCCACGGAACAGATCACGGTTTCGTGGACTGTTTCGTTTCTTTTTTTTGCATTAATTGAAAACCTGTGTACCCTCTCCAATATATAGAATATGAAACTTGTAATAGTTGAGTCGCCCGCAAAGGCCAAAACAATTGAGAAATACCTCGGCAAGGGGTTTACCGTCCGTGCGTCGGTGGGACATATTCGCGATTTGCCCAAGAGCAATAAGGACGCCGTGGACATC
>Ga0209541_10014705_pt1 | contig 11771 bp, 18 predicted proteins | sample RifCSPlowO2_01_FD_184027 | JGI IMG/M metagenome (GOLD analysis project Ga0209541, IMG submission 184027) | Groundwater microbial communities from Rifle, Colorado - Rifle CSP2_plank lowO2_0.1 (SPAdes) (version 2) | ecosystem: Environmental > Aquatic > Deep subsurface > Groundwater | place...
CAGAAAGACCAGATTTTTTATAAAATGTTACTCCTGTTATTGTCTTTCCCTGAGCTGCCAAAAGTTGTCCGCCAAACATGAGAAATCCCCCTATATTGACATAAGGCTCAGCAGCAGCCTTAAAGTCATTAAAGTTGCTTGTAGATAACTCTGGGGATTCCATAACAACAACTCCATAATTATTTATCCTGCTGATTAGCGCACTTAGGTCATCTACACCTGGGGTTCCATCTTCTCTGTAAATATCAGCGTCAAATTCATTTTCCATAAGCGACTTCAAATATTCCTCCTCTCCAGGACCTCTATAATAATAAGCAGCATTTATCTCATAAGTAAAAATAACTAAAGGATTTCCAGTGCCGCAAAATCCTTCAATATTTTTAATATCGTCGCTTTCATTCACAAAGAATAAAACGTAGTCATATACAGTCCCAAAAAGTTTTTTGCTTTTATTATACCCTACCCCCATAAGTTCAGTAAACTTTGTATTGTTTATCCTTTGGTTATTGTTTGTGATTCCTATGCTTTGTACATTTGCACTGTTCCAATCATTAGGATAGCCTGCCAACAAAAGAGAAGAGGAAATTGATTCCCCATCCGCAATTAAATCCTCAACCACTATAGAATTCTGCTTTGATATGTTTGCTGTGTAGGTATAATATACTATTAACATAAATGAAAATATTAATATGCCAATAACAAAATCCGTAAACCACATCTGTGCCTTTGCATTATTTTTCATTTTTTGTCTACCTGTTTATGTAGATTTTATCTCCAATTTTTTCAATCTTATTGCTGCCTTTTGTGAAGTTTCCAATAGTGTCTTGTATTGCAACAATATAAACAGTTTTTGACGAATTTATTGTTATTGTTCTATTCTTTGTAGTTATAAAATAATCAACTGTGCCTTCCAGCTTATCGGGAAGCTTAAAGCTTCTTTCATAGCCATCTTCCACAGAAGCTGCAAGAGTAACCTCTTTTTGCAGTTTAAGGGCTAAATCTTTTATAAGGAAGAAATCCTTCTGGTAACTAAATTCTTTTATTTCGCTGACAGAAGCCACTACAAAGAGTATTGTTGCAAGAAAAGCCAGCCCTACTAAAATAAAAAATTCCATAGATGATTGAGATTTAATATTTTTCATCTTTATTTATAAGAAACTTCAACATGATTGGATTTGGCCTTAACTGTTACTGTATAAAGACCCTTATCCGTTGGTAAAGACCCAGTTATGTTCACAGATGAACTCTGCACTATGTCAGATTCTCCACCTTTTGTCCTCACCTTAAAAACAATTTCATTTCCAGATGATAGATCTGTCGAAACTACATTACTAGGCATATTTATTTTTAAAGTTGTTTGGGATGGTTCACCAAGATAATAAACAGATTCTGCTGCATCAACAACTTTCTTTACAACTTGCATTATTTGCGAAGAAGTGACCTCCTCCCTTGATTCCTGAGTGAAAGAATAATAAATTATAATTAATGATGTAGTCACTATAGTGGCAAATCCTATTATAAACATATATTCAATACTTACCTGGGCTTTTTTTTTCCTTATATTCATATTAAACTCTTTATTGTATTTGAAACTATTTTATTTTTTAACAATTTTTTGTATCTCTTTGCCTTCGTCTTTAAATCCAAATTCCTCGCTTATTTTTGACACCCTATAAGATGCTATAACGAATCCAACATATGCAAATACTATAAAAATAAGTTCAGGATAGCCTGAAAAGCCCGAAAGAGACACTTCCTCATAGGTTATACTTCTAATAGTTAACCATACGGAAAAAATAACAATAAATGCTAGGCACACTGAAAAATTATCTATATACTTTCTTATAGACCCGGGCGAAAGCCTACTTCTTGCTCTTGATGCAAGCATTAATGCTGCAATTCCAAAAATTACTGTTGTAATGCTTATTATAGTAATGGACACCATCTTAGACACCTCCTAAATCTATTCTCGCATCGCAAAATTGCACTAACTCGTTGATTAAGGCCTCATCAGAACCTTTCTTAATCGAGATTATAACACCTTTAATTTTCCATTCTCTTATTTTACTAGCTAAAAAATAAACAAACCTTGCCACTGTCCCAGGTTTGTTAAACACCCCTAAGGTATTTATCGAGTCAAAAAATATAAACTTCTCTTTTGTTGGCAGCGCTTTAACTGCCTGGTCCATGGCAACTGAAATGTCGCTTAATTTTTCAGGGGATCCTATATACAGGCAGTTTTTAACTCTTTTATTCTCTTCAGCTGCTTTTGTAATACAATCTATAAAAATAACAAACCTGGAATCTATTTTGTTCTGCTTAAGCAGCCTCTGCATTACTTCAAAAGGCTTATTCAAAGTAACATAAACACCAGGTATTTTTTGTTCATTGACTAAAAAGTTTAAGATTTCTAAATTTGACTTTTGGTAAATTTGAGAGTTTACTATTACAAGAACTATGTAGTCCTTAAGATTTTTTACCTCTTTTTTGAATTTATCTTTTATGCCCAAATTCACCACTTTTTACATTTCGAACTGCTAAAGAATCTATATAAATCTTTCTCTATTTAGAAAACGAAAGCTTTATATATGAGAACATCACCTACCAGTAGTGAATAGAAAAGGGGTTCTTTAGTTTTTGATTGAGGGTTTATAATTTGCTTTATAGACTGCATCAATAGTGGTAAAAATGGAAGAGTTTTTTGATGAAGACAATATTGAAATAGAAAACATGAGAGAAGAAAGGAAAAAGATGAGAGATAAAGACTTCTCTAAACTTATCAATAAAAGAGATCTTTCTGATTTTGAGCTGGACGAATTGTTTATGTAGTTATTTACTTCAATAACTTTTTAATATAACTTATACTTCTATATAACCATGGAAAACTACGATTTAGAGCTAAATAAAGCTGTAGAAGAAATAAAGAAAAGCAACGCTAAACTAGTATGCATACAGCTTCCAGACGGCCTAAAGCCAAAAGCAAAGGAAATACAGGAGCATATAGAAAGAAATACAAATGCCTCAGTTGTTATATGGCTCGGCAGCTGCTATGGCGCTTGTGACGTGCCTATTGAGATTAAAAATCTGGGAGTTGATTTGCTGATACAATGGGGCCACAGTGAATTCATAAAAGCATGGTAAAAACAATAAATATTAAAATACAGCAATAAAAAAAATCAATAAAGTTAACAAATAAGTAAACAATTATTTGGTTAATAATTAAGTTCATCACAATTTAAAAAATAGTTATTCACTAAAAAATTTCAAGGAAATTTTTGGTGAACTAGGAAATCAAAGATTTCCGGTTTCCCAAAAATCCAAAGGATTTTTAAGGATGCAGAAAAATTCAAATAATTTTTCTAGCACAATAAAAATAAAAAAAATAATAAAATGGTATTTTGCCCTAATGCTCTGTTAAAGCAAAACATAGAATTATTTTTAATAAATTTTCAATGCCCAAATAATATTAAAATTAAATATCAAATAATGAGCAAATAAATAATTGTGAAAGCTGTATAAAAATTAATTTAATGAAAAAAGACATTGAATTTAAATAAAAATGCAAAACAAGAAAATAATTTTAGGGAGCGACCATGCAGGCTTTGAGCTTAAGGAAGAGATAAAGAAATTTCTTGAAGAACTTGGCTACGAATATGAAGATCTAGGCACACATAGCAAAGAGCCTTGTGATTACCCTAAAATAGCTTTTGAAGTTGCTAAAAAAGTCATAGAAGCAAAAAGCACAGGAATCTTGGTATGTGGCTCTGGCCTAGGTGAAGCAATTGTAGCAAATAAGATCAAAGGAATTAGGGCAGCAAACTGCTTTAATGAATATACTGCACGTATGTCAAGGGAACACAATAATAGCAATCTTCTTTGCTTGGGTTCAAGAATCCTAAAAACCAATGAAGCAAAAAATATAACAAAAATATTTCTTGAAACAGATTTTAGCAAAGAAGAAAGGCATAGGAGACGAGTAAAGCAAATTACACAAATTGAAGAAAAAACATGCAAATAACCTATCTAAACTACTTTTTGGCATCAATAACAGCCTACTTAGGGCTATTGCTAGGTGTAATCCTGATAAAACTAGCTCATGAAGAGCAAAAATCAGGAAGAGAATATTTTGTTTTTATTAAGAACATATTATTTTTTCTTATTATACTCTTTTTATTGCTTTTTTATAAGCTTGATATTATCTTAACAGTAATTTTGTTGGCTTTTGCAGTAATTTTGATGTTAAATAAGAAAATAGACCTGGAAAAATCAGGCCGTGTTTATTTTTTTCTCGGAGTAATATTCTATTTAAGTTATTTTAGTAAAATTTTTAATCTATTTGTTATAGAAACAGTGCTTATATTATTATTTGGAATCCCAACATCATCTTTAATCCTGAAACTAAGGGAAAAGAATTATTATAGTGTTTTTGTTAGCAACTTGTGGTTTTTTGTTCCTATAATATCGCTTTATCTAATTCTTTAATCACCACTTTTCTTCCCTTATTTTTGTATAAAAAGCAAAATGGTTCACAGCGATATGCAATACAAAACTAAGCAATAAAATTATTAATATTTTGTTTAAACCCAGATTAGCTATTGGGTAAACAAAAATCAAAGCCCCAATGACAAAATCTGTCTGGTCAAATGGCACAAAAGGTTTTCCAGGCTCATACTCCAATCTTCTTTTCACAAAGCTTTCAATTAGGTCCCCGAAAATTGCCCCAAAACCCATAAGGAAACCTATTAGCAGCCAGTTTGAATAATCAACAATGGAAATACCAACAAAAATATTTTTTTTATATAAAAGAAATTGTAAATAAGCAATAACTATTGCGAATAATACTCCAAAAACCAAGCCTCTAAAAGTTTTTTTTTTTCCGAATATCGGCTTATTATTCATTGTCTTATTGAAATCTATTGGAATTTTAAGAAAATCTATTTTTTTAACTATAACCGGAGCCATATTTGCGAAATAAGCTGGCAGAATAAAGTAAAAGCATTGAAGTATTAAATTGAGCATTTTTAATAAAGCCTATTTCTTAAAAAGCTTAGCACCCCTCCAAAAGGTCCATACAATGTTGTACCATAAGCTTTAGTCTCTTTATTTTTTAAAGCTTTTCTTAAATTAACATTAAAGATTGTATATGCTGTTGCAACTTCAAACTTAAAATGTGAATCACTCCCCCCAGTCTTTGCAATACCTAACTTGTCTGCTGTTTTATTGGCCTTTTCGTTATCTCCTGGAAGCGTCCTTGCATTAAAGCATTCAACTGCGTCAATCTTATTTTTTATTTCATTTAACGACAACTTAAACTTTGGTTTTATTGAAGTCCTAAATGGATGTGGAATAACCACTAAACCATCTTGTTTTTTAACCTCATCAACAACATCAAAAAAATTAGTTGATTTTATAGGTTTATTAATATAATGTGCAAGGACATCTCCTGCAGTTGTGGAAATTTCTTCACCTACAATAACTTCAAAATCTTTGTCCTTATTCAGCTTTTTTACTTCAAGTGCGCCTTTTATTGTATTATGGTCTGTAACTGCTATTCCATTAAGCCCTCTTTTTTTTGCTGCGTTTAGCAATACGTCTGGTTTCATATTGCTGCATTTAGAATAACAAGTATGTGTATGCAAATCATATTTCATTTTCATCTAATAAATGGTAAAGTATTTAAATGTTTTTTAGATTATTTTTTATAAAAATGACTCAAGAAATGTTTTTTGATTTCTCTAATTATGTAACTTATGCTAGAATTATTTTGATTTTTGTTGTAGTCTATTTGCTTTTTTTAGGCAATACCTATTTATATTTAGTTGCTATAGTTTTGATTATTTTGGCTGTATTCATGGATTATATTGATGGTGTTGTGGCAAGAAAATGTATTTTTTTATTTTTTAAAGGTATTATCACAGACCCTATAAAAAAAGGATCTAAGTAGCTTTCATGGTTGGATGTTATAATAAAAGGGTCTTTTTTAGGTATATTTTCTACACCTTTTACTTCTTTTAAAAATAGTCTTAAAAAAGGCAAAACTGTTCTTTTGAAAATAGGATAAACCAATCTAAATCACCTAATCAGTATATTCAATTAAATGCAAATATTCCATCTAGCCTATGGCTAGTGGTTGAGAGTGCAACTTTCATCTGGAATATTTGCATTCTCAGAAATCCGACCGAGTGAGCGTTAGCGAACGAGCAATCCCCCCAGTCTATGACTGGGGTGTCGGATTTCTGTTGAAAATAAACAGAAAACTATATAAGAGTTAAAAAGTTTGCGATTCCTATGAGAATATCAAATTTAGGAGAAATAAACTTGATAAAAATCATAGCCAGAAAAATAAAATTATTTTCAAAAGACATTGTAAAAGGCATAGGAGATGATGCAGCTGTCTTAAAATATAACAAAAAATATTTTTTATTGTTAACTACAGACACATTGGTAGAAAACGACCATTTTAACTTAAAGTGGTTTAAACCAGAGCAGATTGGTGCAAAGGCAATTGAAAGCAATGTGTCTGATATAGCAGCAATGGGAGGTTTTCCAAAATACGCATTAATTTCCCTAACATTGCCTAAAAACACAAACGTTAATTTTTTTGATAAATTATATGATGGAATAAACAAAACCGCAAAAAAATATGAAATTAGCATTATTGGAGGAAATTTAAGCAGCGGAAATAGAATTTCTATAACAGTAGGGCTTGTTGGTCTAATAGAGAAAAAAAATCTGTGTTTACGAAGCAACGCTGAAATTAACGATTTAATTCTGGTAACAGGAAAATTAGGAAGCTCAAGATCAGGTTTGGAATTATTAAGACATAATAAAAAAGGAAGCTCAATTAATTATTATTTAAACCCCAAATCAAAATTAAACATTGGAAGGCTACTGCCAAAATATGCTAATGCAATGGAAGACGTCTCTGACGGTTTAGCATCCGAAGTCCTTAACATTTGTTCTGAAAGCAAAGTTGGAGCTGTTATTTATAAGGATTTGATCCCCTTAAATAAAAATACAATAAAAGACGCTAAAAAAATAAAAAAAGATGCGTATAATTATGCCTTATATGGTGGAGAAGATTTTGAATTGGTTTTTACAATAAACGAGAATAAACTAAAACAATTAAACAAAATCAAGAATAAAATAAAATTTACTGTTGTTGGAAGAATTCTGCCAAAAAAACAAGGAATTTATCTGCTTGACAAAGGAAAAAAGAAAAAATTAAGGTATGGGTACGAGCATTTTAAAAGCAATTTATGAATTCTTATTGCATACTATGCCACTCTAGGTCTGTTATGCCCAGATGAACTGCCATGTCCTCCATGTGATCTTGGCCTGTCATGGGATGGTCTATGTCCTCTATACGACCTTTGTCTGTATCCGGATGAACTGCCTCTTCCCCCGTAACGCCTTGACCCGTCAGAACGGCTGTGCCCACCATAGGACCTTGATCCATCAGAACTTCTTCCACCATACGATCTTGGCCTATGATAACGCTCGTGATAACCTCTTGAATCTCCGGAAAAACCTCTGCCTCTAAAACTTCTCCTATTTCCAGCATCAAACTTCAGCCTTTCAAACTCCTCTAAAGGAAGCTTTTTGACTTTAATAGGATATCTGCTTAGTATTTCCCTGAAAACATCATGATCCCTTTCACTTAGTAAAGTAATTGCTTTTCCCGATTTTCCAGCTCTTGCAGTTCTTCCAACTCTATGTATATATTCCTGAGCATCTTGTGACAGATCATAGTTAAAAATATGAGAAACATCCTTAATGTCTAAACCTCTGGCAGCAACTGCAGAAGCAACGAGAATATCCGGCCTTCCTTTATGGAAATTTTCAATTATCTGTAATCTTCTGTTCTGGCTTAATTTTCCATGTATCATATCTGCTTTGATTCCATTATCTCTTAGATTTTTTGTAACTGTTTCCACAGTTGATATTGCTGAACAAAAAATTATTACTAGATCTTTTTGTTCTTTTTTCAATAAATAAACAAGTAAAGAGAATTTCTCGAAATGTTTTACATCATAATAATATTGTTCAAGATATTCTTCCTCTACATGCGGCATAGCTTGCGCAGTTACAGGCTGGTGCATATACTGCTGTTTAAGGCCTTCAATTTCATGTGAAATTGTCGCTCCAAACAGTAATACTTGTCTGTTTCTTGGAGTTTTGTTTAAGATCCTTCTTATATCCTCAATAAAACCCATCTCAACCATCTTGTCAGCTTCGTCCAATACAACGCATTTTATTTTGGATAGGTCAAGCTTGTGATTTTCTAAGTGATCTAATAGTCTTCCAGGAGTTCCAACAACAATATCTGCTCTTTCAATAGCCCATATCTGTGGATTTATCGAAACACCTCCATAAACAGTAGCAACTGAAAATATTACATATTTGCCAAACTTTTCTAATTCCTTAGAAATCTGAACTGCTAATTCTCTCACTGGCGCAACAATTAAGAATTGTATGCCTTGTCCATGCATAACTTTTTCAAGTAAAGGAACACCAAATGCAGCTGTCTTTCCAGAGCCAGTCTTTGATATGCTTATAACATCTTTACTTTGTTTTATTAATGGTATAGCCTTTATCTGTATTTCAGTAGGCTCTTTCAATCCCATTTCTTTAAGCCCTTTAACTAATTCTTTATTTACATTTAACTCTTCAAATATCATTTTATCCAATTTCTCCTTGGAATAAAAACGCGCGTGTCAAAATCTCTCTACTGCGCGTGAAACAGAAAAAGCAAGGTTAGTCACTATACTCTCTGTTCCCACATCCCAATATGTATACTAGAGTATATAGGTTGTTTATAAAGGTTTGGGTTTTTTTAATCATACACTACTAGGCTATTTCCACACTTTACAGCCCAAAGCTATCAGAAAACTCTTTTATTCTTTCAAACTCCAATAAAAATTTATGGCCTTGATCTTTCATAAAAAACATCTTTTTTCCTTTTACCAGCCTTTCTTCAATCATCCCTTTTTCCAGGAGTATATCTACATATTCCATTAATTTCGCATGAGACAGGTTGGATTTATACAAAAGGTGAGTAGGCTTAATTTTACCCTCTTTATTTTGGATTGACCTAAGAATATCAGCAATTATCTCTAATTTTCCACGCCTTTTTACAATCATTTTACACGCTTTGGCTTTTTCTTAAAAATAAGTATAAATGGTATTAGCAGGTAGATAAAGCCAAGCAATTGTATTAATTCAGCTAACACATAAATAGTTTTTGAATATATCACAAAAACAAAGAAAGCCTGGGAAACCAAAAGTATGCCAAAGGCAATTAATACAAATCTTGCCTTCTCGCTTTTAATCTCCATATAGTTTTGGTAATATGAATATGTTACAAGCAGGAGAATAACAAACGATGTAACATAAAATAATTGGTAGTGTATAACGCTAATCCATGTTGCAAGAAATACAAAATAAACCAAAAGCACAATGACCCTTTGGTTTTTCCAGCTAAGCTTTGAAATTATGAGGAATAGGATCATGAATCCCAGCAGCATAAAGAAAAAGTGTATAATTAATGCGATTGCGTTAATGCTATATGGTGTTAAACTCGTAAATGTCTGGTGTATGGTGCTTCCAAGTGCAGTTCTCGTGATTACCGGCTTGTAGATTGCCAAAGTTCCTATAATTTTTGCGATAAATGCTAAGGTTATAGATAAAAAAGCAGTGCTGAAATACAGATATTTGTTTTCCTTTGTCAATCTAAAGCATCTGTAGCTGTAGTATACAAGCAATATGCTGACTATAACCGCTATAAATTCAATAATAGAATCAAAACCATAGAACCACTTTGGGCTGAATACATAAGAACGAGGCCCATAAGGCACGCTTTCAAATACCATGCCTTAGAAAGGCGTTTTTCCCTTTATAAACTTTATGAATCTTAGTTCTGTATTAACTGTTCATAATGATTAATAAAGACCTATGCTTTACAACATATAACCAACTGACACCTCCCAAAGTTTTTTGGTTATAAACATCAGGAGCAAGCTTTTAACACCTCTTTTTGCTTGCTCTTGATAATATTTATTATCTAACTTAATATTGTATTGTTTTCTTTTGGAATAAAATGTCGTATAACTTGTGTTAGGCAGACGTTTTTGAGCCACCCTTTTACATTGTATGTACAGAACAAGTTCTAAGTTTTTGTTTCATAATGTAAGGAGTAAGTTTCAAATTTATGGGATAATCAACTACTGGTCACTGGACATCCTAATTCCTCAAAATTTTGGCCTTTATAGGCTATAAAACCTAAAAATTCTTATTTATGACCCACTGGACATTTGCACACAGCACTTTTAAGTAAGTTCTTTCAATAAATAGAAAAAATGGCCGAGAATGACCAAAGAACTGGACTTAATCCAATTGACACTACCCGTGTCACGCGGGTTCGAATGTCAACACGGAAATCCCGTGAATTGCACGCGAGCTCGCGAGCGTGTCGCGAGCAGGCGGGCGCCGTAAACATAATTGGAAACTAAAGTAGTAAAGAGGTATGTTAGATGATAAAATGGGAAGTAACCATTATGGAACTGAAGGATAATGGAATTAAGTTTAAGGTAACAAGGAGAATTCCTGAATTAACCATATCCGAGACTAAAATATTCAATACTAAAGAAGAGGCTATGAAACAATTTGAAGAATGGGTTTAATTTTAGACTTTAAAATTGTTTTTAATTCTGGCTGGTTATAATGATAAACATCAGGAATATTCAGGGAAAGGATTTGCTTTTTCATGTACAATTTTGGAAACCTGTTAGCAAGCTCGCTTCTTTGGGTTTCTTCCATAACAATAACAGCATCCGCCCATTTAATCTGGCTTTCAGTAACTGGCTTTTCATTATACAATCCAGCGCTTTTGGTCTTAAACTTGTCTTTAAACAGCTCTGCTGCAGTCTTGCTTCTGTTCAGGTTTTGATTGCAGATAAAAAGCACATTCATAGCTATTATGACATTTTTAAAAGATATAAATTTTGCTATTAAGGGTGTATATGAGAATCAAAGAAATTGCTTTGGAGCAAAGGCCAAGGGAAAGGCTCAAGAGCAAAGGAATTGAAAGCTTAAATGATTCAGAGCTATTGGCTTTAATATTAGAAAAGGGCACTAATGGAGAGAATATTATTGATCTAAGCCATAGAGTAATTTCTTCTTTTGGTTTAGAGAAATTGAATTCATTGTCTTTATCAGAATTAATGGAAATAAAAGGAATTGGACTGGCAAAAGCTTCTAAATTAATTGCTGCATTTGAATTAAGCAAACGCGTTAATTCAGGCAAAATCTGCAAGAAAAGTTCTAAGCTACAACATATTCTTCAATTTTCTTTTGTGGCTGATTCAATCTTTTTTCAATAATGTTAAGATATTTTTTCTCCTTTTCAATTCCAATACTACTCCTCCCCATCATCTTAGCCACTACAGAAGTAGTTCCTGAGCCTACAAATGGATCTAAAACAGTATCTCCTTCTTTAGTTGAGGATAGTATAACCCTTCTTAACAATTCAATTGGCTTCTGTGTTGGATGTACTCCCGCCCATTTTTCTTTTTTGGGTGTTAATGGTATTTCCCAAACATTTCTCATTTGCTTCCCATTATTCATTTTTTTCATAAGCTCGTAATTAAAAATCCATTTTTTGCCATTGCCATTCTTTGACGCCCAAATTAAATGCTCTGTGCTTTCTGTAAACATCCTGCAAGTTATATTTGGCTGGGCATTTGGCTTAAACCACACAATAGAATTTTTTA
>Ga0209541_10014708_pt1 | contig 11769 bp, 8 predicted proteins | sample RifCSPlowO2_01_FD_184027 | JGI IMG/M metagenome (GOLD analysis project Ga0209541, IMG submission 184027) | Groundwater microbial communities from Rifle, Colorado - Rifle CSP2_plank lowO2_0.1 (SPAdes) (version 2) | ecosystem: Environmental > Aquatic > Deep subsurface > Groundwater | place: Rifle...
CTTACATATTTTTTATGTAGCTTTTTTGTTTTTACAAATTCTTCATATAAAATTTCTGGAATTTCTTCTGGAGATGAAGGCATTATATCTGCAGATATTAGCGCAGCATGAGCAGCGTCGACCATTGTCCAATAAAGTCCATCAACTACTCCAAGCATTGAGTTTTTTGCTCTTGAATAATGAATCGGCGCTCTTTCTAAAAGAGTATAAATTGATTCTGGAGTAGATCTAATTTTTCCTTCTTTTAACAAAATTTTTAGCGGATTAAAAAAACCTCCAAAATCAATTAAAGCATCTCCATATCTTAAAACATTTATTACAACAGGGTCTCCTTTTATAATATCATTCCACCAAGTAGATAACTTTACTGAATTAATATGAAGTGGTTTTACATAAGGATTTTTCTGGATTAATTTTCCTAATTCTTCCCTATACCATGCAATCAATTCCATATCCCATCTAATCGAGACGTCATCAATAATTATGATTATGTCTATATCTGATTCTGGAGTAGCTATTTTCTTTGCACTTGAACCAAATAAGATAATTGATTTTATCATTTGATCAAATTCCTGGTAAACTTTTGTTGCAAAATCAAGTGCAATATCTCTTTCATTTGTAATCTTTATTGTTTCCTGAACAGAACTTTTTATAGATTTTTTTATAGAAGATTTAGACTTTATATTTTTATATTTAATTGGATCACCTTCTTTTTTATTTACCATTTTCATTAATAAAGAGTAATGATATTTTATAAAGTTTGCTTAATTGTAAAGTAAGCTCTTTAACCTAACATTAGTACATTTTAGACAAGAGCCCTTAGCCATTTAAGCTCTTAAAATTAATAAGGAAATTAAGTTATGAATAGATTTAATAAAAAGATTAATTATTTAAAGAGGGATAGTTTATTTTTTAAATGAAAAAAGAGGCTGCTGTTTTGTTGTTTTTAATTGGATTATTGTCCTTTTCTTTTACTTCTGCAACATCTGTAAACGATGAAATAAGGGTATTAACAAACTATGCTGAAGATTATGAAACAGGGAATATAAATTATGCACAACTTGTTGTTTATCTTTCTTCTGTAAGAGAGAGGTTAAATGAGCTTATGGGTTCTTTTAGTAGTAAAGAAGGAGGTTTATTAAAACAAGAACAAATAAAAGATGCTCTTGGAGAACCTCAAAAAACCACTAAATGGATTTGGATTGAAGGAGAAAATAGAGAAAAAAGATTAGATGAAGAGTTGCCTGTCTGGGAAAAAATTGTTTTTGATGGTAAAAAAATTCAGATAAGATTCAATGCATATCCTTCAATAATAAAAAAAGAAAAATTAATAGAAAATACTAAAGGTGAAGAAGTTGTTTACAGATTGCATTTTGATACTCAATTTAAAAGACCCCAGGAGCAATTAGATATAGAGCCAAAAATAGATGAGATAAAATTTCTAGCTGAACAATTCAACGCTGATTCTTCAGATGAAAGTGCAGAAAAACTTGCTAAAGAAAGCGTAAATGCGGAAAGAATATTCGAACAATATTTCAGACAAAGACAAGGTAGGTGTGAAGATGTTATGGAGAATATTTTTGGAATTGAAAATAAAAAGCCAACTCAAAAAATGCTTGTTAATGAAATCAATTTTATGTCTGGAGAAAATTTTGATGCAGTTATGAGAATTGAGATGTGTGATGAATGTGAATGGAGTTGGATTAATCTTAACATGTGGATTGAAAGAAGAGGTCCGGGATTCAAACAGGAAGAAAATAAATTTGAAGAAAGCTCAAAAGAAAAATACAAACAAATGAATTCTGAAGAATTTAAAAGTGAGATTAAAAAAACAATAGAGGAAATGAAAACACTTATTCAAAAAGGAGAATATGGAAAAGCTCAAGAATTAAATGGACAACTTCAGATGATAAACGAAGCATGGACTGAAAAATCAAATGATGTATGGAAAGACTTAGATAAAGAGTTTAATTCAAAAAGAGAATCCATGACTGAAGAAGAAAGAAAACAGTTTGATCAAAGCTATGGGTGGATAAAAGAAGAACAGGAAAAAAGAACCAAGGCAAAGGAGCTTCAGCAGAAAAATTATCTTGAAAGAAAACAGTTTTACCTGGATTTATTTTCCGAATATGAGAAAAAAGAGTTTTATTTTCAACAAACAGAATTTGAAAAAAGATTAGTTGAAAATTTTATAAGTGAAGGAGATGAAATATGCAATAATAATTACGATGATAATAATGATGGAAATATAGATTGTATGGATGCGAGATGCAACGGACAATTTTGCGGAATGCAAGAAATCCAGATTACCAATGAAAATGGAACAGAGTTGATTAACCAAGAATTATTCTGCATTGCAAATACCTGCCAGGCAAAACTGGAGATTAATGAAAGTGTGAGTGGACCAGTTTGCGGAAATAATATATGTGAAGAAAATGAAAATGTTTGTGATTACTCTCCAAACAATGAAACAAGTAAATTAAACAATACTCAATGCGGACCAAATTATTGTCCTGAGGACTGCACTTCTTGTATTGAACATCCACCAATTGAATGTTTTGGAAAAGTTATATTTAGCGGTGAGGATAAAAAAGGATGTCCTCTTGAACCAATTTGCATCTCTGAAACAGTAAACTTCTGCAATACAAGTGAAGAATGTACTCAGCCTCTTTGTGGTGTTGTAGAATGCATAAAAGAATCCTCTGAAAAAGAAGGTATTTGTAAAACAGTAGATCTTAAAGAATGTGAAGAGACAAAATGTGTGAATGGAGAAGAAAAATTGCAACTATGTGATTCTGGTGAAAAAATAATCTCTGAGATTTGTATTGATGGCTTATGGAAGTCAACTGAAAGAAAATGTGAAAAGATTATTGAAGAGATAAATAAAAGTGAAGAAAAAACAGGAAATGAATGTGTTGTAAAAGAAGACTGTGGAAGAAATAATGATGTTTGCAGCAATGGAATATGTGTTACTCTTCCAGAGACTATAGCTAAACAATTGGAGGAGGAAATTTCAGATTCTCAATTATCTGAAAAAAAACAAGAAGAACCTAATTTAGAGGAAGATATTAAAAATGAAGAAACTATGAAAGATGAGGAGTCTTCTTCTGAAAATTTATTAGACAAAACAGTGATTCAAATCTTTGCTGTCTTAGGAAAAGCTACTGGAATGGTTACTGGTTTTGTTACTGAAGAAACAGAAGAAAGTACAAATGGAGGAGAAAACTTAGAAAATAGTAACGAGGAAAATCTGCCTCCTAAAGAAAATAAAAACTCTATCGAAGAAGATTTTTCTAAAGAATTTGAAGAGAATAATGAAGAAAATATTGAAAAAGCAGAAGAAAATTATGAAGATGAAAGGAATGAAAGAGAAGATGAAGAAAGACAGAGATGGGAAAGAGAAAATAAAGAGAGGTGTGAAATTGACTGTAGTAGACCATGCATCGATAAGTGTATAAGAGAAAATTGCGGGGAAGAATTAGAGTGCAACGTTGATGAGGAAAAAAAGAAATGTGAAGAGAGTTGCAAGCCTGAATTAAGCTGTATTGAAAAATGCATGAAAGGAGAGGAAAACTGGTGGAAAGAATTTGAAAATAAAGAAGAGCGTGAGATTGAGAAAGGAGTTTTTAATATGGGGGGAGGTTGCAGAGATACTACAAAGGAAGAATTTGGAAGTAATGGATTCATATGGTTTGGTGGATGGGGTGATCCATTTGAAAGAATACAACCATTAAAGTGGGGTGATCCATTTGAAAGAATACAACCATTAAAGCATAAATATTATCAAAGAGGAGACAATGATTGGTGTAAGAATGAGCTAGAAAACTTAAAAAAACAAAGAGAAGAATTTGAAGAGAGTATGAATGAGGAATTTGTAAAATGGTTTTTTGAAGATCATCTTGCCAATTCTGCTGAAGATTGGGAGCAGCAAGTTTCTGGAATCTTTGAACTTTATTGGAAGGATGTTGAGATTTCAAGAGAAACAGCTTATAGAATGAACTGCTTAAACAAAAAAGAATCTCTAGATTATAATTTAATCGGCAAGATAGAATACGAGACAGAATATGGAAGGCTTGAATTTTGGGAAGAACTAAAAACTGCAAAACTTCAAGGAATGAATGAAGAAGTTAGTTTAGTCTCTCCATATATGCGAGTATGGGTTTTTCCTAACAAAGAAGTTATGAAATCAATGATGAAAAAGTCCATGAAAGATCATAAGTTTCCTGGACCTTCTGATGAAGAAGAAAATCAAGGTGGACCAAGTGAAGAAGAAAAGGAGATGATAAAACAAGATAAAGAGTTTATGGAAAGAATAAATGAGCTCTCTGATAAATATAATGGGGATGTTGATGCTGTTGTTCAACTCAAAGATTTTGAAACTAATGATATTGCATTTAACTTGTATGTTAAAATGAATCCTGAAGATATTATAAAGATTGAACCAATGCTCCCAGAGGAAATATCATTTGAAGAGATCAAAGTAGAACTTGATTTTAATAAGGTTTATGACCTTATTTACACCTCTGAAAAAGATATGCAAGGAGAGCGTATTGAAACTCCTCCATGGGACAGGGAAAAAGTTAAGCCAATACAGAAAATAAAAGAAGTTAAAAACGGAATCCAAATGTATTTCAAAGTTAGAGATATAATAAATTCTGCTAAGGTTTATCCAGAGTCATCTGAAAGAGATGCTAAATCTTTAATAAAAGAAATGATGAAAAAAATGGGGGAAGGAGATGAGAATAAAATGAATCCTGAAGATGAAGAAAAGATTAGAGAAATGGAAGAAAAAGAAGGGGATATTTGGGAGAAGGAAGAAATTTTAACTGGAGAAGTTATTGCCTAAAGTTTAATCTTCTTGCTTTATTTAATAATTCTAATAGATTTTAAATATGAAGAATGGAAAAAGGAGTATTCAATTAACATTTTATTTAACATCGCGATTATCTGAAGTTTGACGAAGTCAAATTTTGGGATTTTCCTGCAAGAAAAAATGTCGAAGCGAAGCATAGGCACAATATGACGCAAGAGTTTCGGCGCTAAATTTATAAAGATTAGAGTATTTATTTTAATCATGAGTGATGTTTTAAGATATAATGAAAAAAATTTGGGTTGTATTCATTCTTACACAAGAGACGGAACTAACAAATTTGATTTAGAGATGGAAGGAATTGGTGGGCTTGAACAATTATTCAGATTATTTGATGGAGAAGAATTAGAAGTTGAGGGAATACCACCAATGACTTATAGAGATTTTAAAGATCGAATTTTAAGTAGAACAAAAAGAATTTATTTATCCACTCATGAGTATAATTTAGACACGCATCCTGCTGGCTGAAACTCCGAGTAATATTGCATTTAACGTTTCTGCTTATGCGAAGTGAGAACGCAGTGAGTATTTGGGAAACCTAAGTGCGACGAGGTTCTCGTATAAGCCGTATTAAGTGAGCCGAGCGATAGTGAGAGTGTAATGTGCCGCCGAACGAAGTGAGGGAAGGTTATGGAAGGGTCGCCGTCATTTTTTATGTTTTTTCAAGTATTCTTCGATTGTTTTTTTAGAATAAGATTCAACAGGTAATTTCAATGTTTCTTTTAAGGAAACCCATACAAATTTCTGTCCCTCAGAATTAAGTTTAACTTCTGTTGAATTTGTTTTGCAGGCAAAATCAAAGAAGATAAAATGTTTTTTCTTCCAAAATTCTTCACCATAAACAAACTCTTGAAAGCAAATAAATTCAATATCATGAATATCTAATCCAGTTTCTTCTTTGATTTCTCGTTTCAGGGCATCTTCGATTCTTTCGCCGAGTTCAATATGTCCACCGGGAATTACATATTTATCTTTCCATTTGTGAGATTTCATTAAGAAGATTTTGTCTGCTGGATTGAAAATTAATGCCCCACAGATTGGTTCTGGATATTTTTGTTCTGTCATAATTATTGATTATTTGATGAAAGTTATAAATATGTGCTTCGTGCCTTAAAAGTTTTATCATTTACCTTATAATTTGTAAATTCTATTACTCTCTTTTTCTAATATCTTTTTTAATTAAAGTAAAAATTACTTTCATGAATTTTAAGCCATTGGAGTTCCACCAAATCTTGATTGATCTCCTGAAATTTGTCCCCCAAGGGTTATAGGTATTGTTGAAAAGCCGGATCCATAAATTGAATGATGTATTGGAGGATTTATTTCTCCATAACCCGAAAAATATCCTCCAGCAATTCCTATAGCTTGATTCCACCCAGGCGCAGCTTTCATTCCATAAATTGAAGAGCCAAATGTTCCAAGAGCCAAATGATGAGCGGTTCTGCCAAAATGCTGAGTAAACCCACCAAATTCTCCGATTTTACTTACCTCATGAAGTCTTCCCGTTTTTTCTAATTCCTGCATTATTTCTTTTAATGGAACGTTACCTGCTCCAAGAGGTATATCCAAGAGGTATGTGGGAATCTGCGAAACCAAAATTATCTGTTAAGTGCATGTGTTTTAATAAACTTGGATCTTTTGCAATTTGCTTTGTTTCTTCTATAATATCTTTGGTTGTAAATCCTTTTTTTCTCATCATATTTAAGTGACCAACATCCCAATTAATTCCTATTTGTTTTGAAGCAACTTGTTTTGCTTCTTCTTTATCTAATCCTCTTTTTATTAAGTTTTCTTCAAAGTTTTTCCTCGATTTGTATATTAAATCTTTCATATCAGAAGCTTTTGAGAAGGCCATTCCTTGAAATAAATTTTCAACTGCTAAAATAGGAGCATATTTTCCAAATTTATCATAGGCTCTTGTAGCTAAGTTTCCAAAAGTCTCAGCCGCTTTTTCTTTTGCAAAATCTTCAACTTCCATAAAGACTTTTGGGGACCCATAATTTGGATCTGGTTTTCCTGGATTTTTTGGATCTTCTCTTAATCTTGTAATATTCCAAAGGTCATGTATAGATTTGTCCAAGATTTCTTTTTTATAAAGAGGAGTTAATAATTTATAAGGTCCTTTTTCTAATTCTTTTGCATCTTTTGAATAATCTTCTGCTAGTTTTTTTAGTTCTTCTCTTTGTTTTTCTGAACCATACTTGAAAGCCTTTTGAAAGTTTGAATTAAAGTTTTGCTGGATATTCTCTAAAAAAACATCTGCTTTATCTAGTTTATTTAGCGCTGCTTGTTGCTGGGGATTTAAGGAAACTGGGGACTTTGTTTTTGGATCTATTATTACTAATCCCTTTCCATCAGGGCTTCTTTGAAAATAAGCTTCTGATAAGTTTTCAAAGTAAAGAGGTGCACTTCCAATTATCTCTTCTGCATGTTTATTAAATGTTGCAAGTTCTGTTTGTCTTTGATCCCATTGAGTTTCATTTATTGAATTAACATGGTCTAGTGCAGAATAAATTTGTCCTTTTTTTGCTTCTTTATCTAAAAATTCTGGTCTGTCCGGTCTAAATCTCATTTCTTCTTCTATTGGAACCATTTGTCCAGTTTCTTGATCAATTGCAAGAGATTTTTCTATTTTGAACCTCTCTTTATGTCCAGGTTTTACATCTTTATTTGGTGTATAATCTCTTCCTGGAGCACCATTTGGAGCGTGAAATACTACTGCAATATTTCCTTTTGGATCTAATTTATATCCTTTTTCTAGAGCGTGAAACATTCTTTCTTCATTATCTTCTCTTGTAATATCTCCTCCCCATCCTTGATTACCAAAACCTGCTGGATCAATTAACGGCCCGTGCATTGTAGGTTTTATTCCAGATAATTTCATCAATGCTCTCATTTCAGCAAAATGCTGAATTGGAATTGTCTGATCTTGATCATTTATCCCTAAAAGTGAAACTTCAAAAGATTTAGCTCCAGTTTTTGCAGCAGTAATTGTTTCATTTAATTGATTTGCTGTAGTTGGATTTGGAGAAAATCCAATAGTAGTCCCAGACATCCTATACCCAGCAAAATTTCCAAAAGAAGGATCTAGAGAAGATATTCCTCCACCATATAAGGACTCAAAACTTGTTGTCCCATAATCAGAAACTGGATAATTGTAATCTACCATCTTTTATTTATTAAATTGTATTTTAAATCTTTAACTATAAGTCCCTCTTCCTTTTTTACCTGTAGATCTCATTTCCCAAGTATTTACTTGGCCTATATTTTCAGAGATCTTTCTTCCTTCATTTATTCTCCTTTCTGGTTCTCCTATTGTTCTTATCCTTCCTATTTCTATGTTGCTTATTTTATGGTCAAATGCCCCTCCCCAGTCGTACAAAGATTCATTAGTTAGTTGATTTGGTCTAGCTATTGGACCATTAAATATTGAAGTACTTCCTCCAGTAAAAGTATCTCTTAATAGGTAAACTCCTTTATCTTTGTCTTCTCCAATTTTTCCTGAGTAAATTTCTGATAGATTTACTTCATTTAACTGATTAACTCTTTGTTCTTCTCTTCTTTTTTCCTGAGCTGACTCATATTCTCTTTCTATTCTTGGATCTCTTGGTATACCTTCTGCAGAATGCTCTAAAATTGAGGTTATTTTTCCAGATTTACTTATTTCAGGATTACTTTCATCAAAAAAAACTGTTTTATCTAGATTTATGTCTTCAATTTCTTCTTGTATAGTTTCTTCTAAGTCTGACTCCTCATCCTTTTTAGATTTATTTTTATTTTTCTTGATTTTATCACTTTCTTTTTTCATAAATAATTAAAGAATAACTAGTTTATTTATTTTACCAATTGCCTTCTCGACCTCTAAAAATATCTTTGAACTTGGCTTTTGGCTCTTTTGTTAGATCTTCATTTTGGTTTTCAAGAGGTTCAGGAGTAGATGCCATGCCATGTGACTTTTTGTATACATCATATACTGCATAAAGAAAGTCTGCTGCAGTATTTGCCGCAGCTACTCTTACTTCTTGTTCAATGAAATTATCTTTTTTTAAGTCTTCTATTTTTTCCGGTTCCTTAGATTTTTCTTTTTTTGTCTTACCTCTAAATAAATTAAATATAGCTTTGAATGGATCAATCTCTTTTGATTTTTTCTTTTTTACCATTTTTTCATCATCTTTTTTCTTTTCATCTTCGTTTTTTAAGAAATAGTCTAAATCTTCTTTTAGTTCTTTTAAAGCTTCTTGCGCCATATCACTTGAAAACTGCATGCTCTCTTCAACATCTTCTTTCACTAACTCTTCTTCGATAAATTTTAATTCTTCAGAATTTATTGCATAAGCATCAAAAGTTATATCAATTCTTCCTCCAACAGCAAAACCATAATCTCCTCTTTGTGTAACTTTTTGAGAAACATGCCCTCTATATCCCATATTAATTACAATACATGGATAATATTTTCTCTTTAAGTTATAATCACCAAATTTATTCGGTACTTCTTCTCCTTTAGGATTTTTTGCAAACAACTCCAACTCAAACATTGAAGTTGAAAAAGCATTAACTAAGGCTGAATTATTATCAAAACCTTTTTGTCTTAATTGTTCTGCAGATTTTAGATAAGGTTTTAGCCACTGTGAGTATAATTTTATTGTTTCAACTTGGGATTTTAAATAATTTTTTTCAATGCTCATTCTTTTTCTTAATTCTTTTTCAGAATAATCACCCCATTTTAAGAATTCGCTTATTCTTGGAATTAAAATTCTCATTACTTGATCATTAATTATTCCTTCTCCAATTTCCCATTCTTTTTCAAATTTTCTATTCATTTTTTTTAGATCATCGATAGAATTTGCAATCATAAATGCTTCCCTAATTGTAGTAAATCCCATTTCCTGACTCATTCCATGAATTGAACCTCTGCCTCTTTTTACATCAACATTATCAAGCCATATCTGCTTTAATCCAAGTATACCTGATTCTCTTATTTTTTTATCTTCAGATTTGGCATCATCATATATTTTAAGTCTTATTTCAAATTCTTTTAGGTCATAAATAAGATTTAGAACACTTTTTATTACCTGATTTAATGCTCCAAAAATTTTCATTCCTTCCTCCTGAAGACGGGTTAATCTTTGACCCATCTCGGCAAAATGTCCAGAACCGGGACTTGACATAAAGTTATCTACTATCTTTTTTGTTTCCCAGCCTCCATCTTCAATAAAATCTAAAAGCCAATAATAAATTGATTCAAGCTGTGATTCATTTGATTCAAAAGTTATAGTGTAAGAAGCAATTGGATTACCCCATTCATTATCTTTTCCTTCTTTTTTTGCCCCAAACAGCCATGATTCTTCCTTTTTTTGATTGAAGACTTTTTTTATTACATTTTTTATATTGCTCATAGTTAATGATAGAATATTTAATATTTAAACGTTACTTGAGATGATTATAATAGTCTAGTATAATAAATATTAAATAGATTTATAATAAAATAAAAATATGCAAAAACTAATAAGAGAAGAATTTAATAGTAAATTTAGATTTAGAAAATCTAGGGGCTCTGAAACTGAGCTGAACTGCACTTCTTGTGAAAATATGAATGGTGAAGTTGGCTATGGGACTGAAGCTTACTGTACTAATGATCAAAGAGTGAGAAAGATAAGATTATCTGAGCCAGGATTTTCTGACTGGAATTTAGCTGGTGAATCTATTTGTGATGCTTACATATCTAAACCTCTTCCAGAAGGTATACATGTTCCTGATCTTCCAGATAGAAAAGCATTTATTTTAGGTACTCAGTGGAGAGGTTTATACCATAAAGATAGAAATTGTCCTTATGTTATTGAAGAAGTAAGAAGAATAAATATAAAAAATGGTGAAGGGAAAAATAAATTTAACAAATCAAAAATTGAATTAGAAGATTTATCAGAACTTGTGCCTGGAGAAACAATTGGAAGGCAAATATGTGAAATGCCTTGTTGTGAAAGTAAACTTCCTTACTTTACCTGGAGAATTGATGACTATAGAAGATTAGTTGGGATAAAGCCGGATGGAACCGAGCCAAGAGTGTGGGTTAGAAATAATATAAAGAATCATCAAAAAAAAGTTGATATGACTATAGAAGAAGCGGGAGCTATTTTTGATTTAAGTAGGTTTAATTCTTCAGACTATGGGGACATTCACTCAAGGATTTGTGCAGTTTCTGATCACTTACATAAATATTGCAACGCTTTAGGTTCAAGACCATTATCTAAAGCTCAAAATCCAATATCTCTTTGGGTAGCTCAGAGCATTTTAGAAAGCTCTTTAATAGGTGAAAACTCTCATGCAGATTTTTGGATATATGATGAAAGATTGTTTAATAAAAAACGAGGTCTTGAAAAGCCTTTAGTTGAGTTAAGTATGGTTCCTGAAGGAATTTATCCTTGTTTAGACTCTAATGGAATCTTTAAAATAGCTTTGAATAGGTGCAGTAATATTTATTCAGGGAGATTTTATGTTAGAGGAATTATTAAACCTTCTGAAGATGAAATTTTAACTTCCATGGGAGCTAATCATTATATTGAAATAGGAGCTGTTTCTTTTTTTGGAGGAAGACATATGTGGGGTGAATTTGGGAAAGGATTTAGTGGACTTGCAAGTTTTCATGAAGAATAAAGATATACAGCAAAACTTAAATAAAGATAGCACCTTATTGATTTATGATTTTTGGAAGAAAGAAAAAAAGAATGATTGATGTTAGAGAATTACAAAAAAGAGGAGTAGTTAGAATTCCAAAAAAAGATACAACTATTCCAAGAAATAATGATGGTTTTGTTGAACTTGGAAAAGGAGAAAAGAAAGGATCAATTAGTTCAAGATCTCTTGCATCTTCAAGTGCAGAAAGATTTGGTTTTATGGATTCT
>Ga0209541_10014709_pt1 | contig 11769 bp, 13 predicted proteins | sample RifCSPlowO2_01_FD_184027 | JGI IMG/M metagenome (GOLD analysis project Ga0209541, IMG submission 184027) | Groundwater microbial communities from Rifle, Colorado - Rifle CSP2_plank lowO2_0.1 (SPAdes) (version 2) | ecosystem: Environmental > Aquatic > Deep subsurface > Groundwater | place...
AGGGCCTTTCTTAATTTTCTTTCTTTTAATATCAGTTCAAGCACTTTTTCCTGAGTCTCTCTGGCGATGGTGCTGAAATTTCTTTTAGCAGACTCTAAGCCGCGAATCTTCAAAAGTCCGTTTTCAGACAGCAAAGCATATCTTCTTCTTGTCTCCTTTCCTGTTTTTGAAGCGACAAACATCCCTCTCGGATAGAATCCTTCGTAATCCAGATTCATCTTTTCAGGAAGGGAAGCATTCAGCTCATCCAAAAATTTTCTGGCTTGCTCCTGTTTTTTACTCCCAAGTCTGATAAATATCACATCATTGTCTGCATAAAGAACATCAAATTTTTCATTTTTTGCTTTATCAACAGCATAGTTAAGATAATATCTTCCATATGAGGCGATGGCCCTTGAACATTCCGCATTATGCCATCTTGAATAAGGAAGACTGAATACTCCGTAAATCGAGCTTGCGATTGAATTTATTGCATCATATCTTGCAGAGAGCTGCATTTTTTGTTCGAATGACTTGTCCTCTGCCTTGAGAATTTCTGAAATTCTCTCTCTCCTGTCAATGAGATTTCCAGTTAGTTTAGGGATGAAACCTGAGATCTTGCTGCAGAAATGCACATCTTCTCCCGGGACATTTTCGCTGCAGCAGCTGCATTTCAGCGATCCGGCAGATATGTTATGGGTTGCAATTATAGATGGATGCAGCGACTTGAAGTCGAATACAGCTATGCTGCTGTAAACTCCCTGTTCCGGTTCGATAATAGGACCTGAATGAAGCACCTCTCTATTCTCATAAGAATTTGGCTTGCTGGGAATCAATTCATTGAAAAACTTTGATTCCTTTATCAAAAATGATTCTGCAAACTGGGAAAAACTTCCTCTTGAGACATCGAAGATATCAAGATTTGTCAGCTTGACGTATTCAGCAAGAGATGGAAATATCTTTTCAAATATCTTGTATGTTAAATAAGCGTCGTTTAGATTATAATCGCAGAACTGCCCCAGATCTCCTGAACTATCCCATACTTCTGGCAGCCTGCTTATATCAACCTGTTTCTTTCCTTCTCCAGTCAGTTCAAGGGAAACGTCCTCTAATCTGAATGTATCTGTCTCTAATTTCGAAGCCATTATTCTGGAAATAAACTTGTAGACATCAACATGAATTATTCCTTTTATCGAAGTCTCGGAATTCGAAATATCAGCGATTGTCTTATCAACACCGATATCAAACTTCAGCCCATATTTCTCTGCTCTTTTCTTAAGATACGGAAATGAATATATGTCCGAAGCATAACCAACAAGAATGTCCGGCTGAAATTCATCGATAATACGTTTGAATGCACTCAGCAGCTCAAATTCGCTTTTAACAAACTCTATTGATTTATCATCTGTCTGGAATTCATTCCACAGTATCGTTTTTTTATAATCATCTGAATAAAAAGATATCATAAGCACAGGATCAGATTCGGGAGAGGCTGATTTTTCTTTCGGAGAATAAGTCTCTATGTCAAACGCAAGAACTTTTGGCTTTATCATCTGCTCTTCCTCTTGGACTAAAGAATCTGCCCTTAGCACCGGAAGTTTTGAAGAAGGATTGGTAATCTCTCCTTCTGCGATTGTCAAGGCGCATGGAACAAGCCTTCTGTCAATCATATAGCTTGCGATTAAAGGGACGTCATGCTCATAAATGCCCAGAATATCCATTTTTTTTATCTCATCGGAAAGGTAAGAGCCGCCGAACACGCTGCTGACATAGCATTTAAGGACATTCTTTTCTTTCTCAAAAATCCTTACTTTTTTCTTTTCAACCTTAACTATTGAATGTATCTCATCGTTTACTTTAACCCGTATCTTCATCAGATCCTGCTCAATTGCTTCCGTGCCATGTCTCGGAACGACATAAAAATAAGGGAAGTAATTAGAATCTGTTACCGCTATCCTTTCTCCTGTTACTATCCTTCCGTAAAGCGTTATTACAGGTCTTTGGCCTACAGTACGCATTCTTACATCTAGCGGATAAAACTGCACCCCTGCCATTTTAACTATGTAAAAGTAATGAAATATATAATGATTTTGGTTAATAGGCAATACTAAGTCTGTTGTGCTGTCAATACCAGAAATAGACATCTGCATCAAAATCGAAGCCAAAGAACGCTTAGCAGCTTATTATGCCGCACTCATGCCAGATTTTATTCGTTAATTACTAGCTAAAAACCGTTGAAAGCAACGCCGACTCGCGATGTAATCCAAAACTATCACAAATCGTTGAAGCCCCGCAGGGGGCACAATCTCTGCAAGGCAGAGCTGTGCACAGCTTACGCTGTTGCAACCCTCTCAACCCTGTTTATTATTTGCTATCCCCAATTTCGACAAAGTCGAAATGGGCCCATTTTTGCCTTGCAAAAATTGGGTATCGCTCGGTAAATGGCGTTGCTTTCTATGATGACGCTAACTTTTAATCAAACGTATAATGATGACTTTCTAGGCATAACCTAGCTAATAATAAGATATATATAGGTAGTCACTATAAATCTTTTAGAGGTTATAGACATGAAAAAAGAGATTCTAATATTGATGATGTTGACAATATTCCTTATTTCATGCCAAAAAATAACAGAGATTAGAAGTGCGGCGAATGGTGCTGCAAAAGGACCTGTTGTTGAACAGCCAAGGCCGGCTAAAACTCCTGCTAATTTTTCAAAAGCGATGGATCTGGAAGATGCAAGGATCTACTCTGTTGCCGTTACAGACATTAATAAAGACGGATTTGACGATGTCGCGGCAGGAATATTCGGAAGCTATTCTGATTTGTTCATCAACAATAAAGACGGCACTTTCACAAGAAGCCCACTGACTAACAAAAAATACAATACGGAGGAAATTGTATTTATAGATATCGATAAAGACAATAACAAAGACATAATTCTTGGAAACAACCAGCAGCCAATAGTCCTGTTAAGAAACAACGGCGACGGAACATTTTCACTTCTTAAAGAGCTGGACAAAACAATAGTAAATGAAATTGCTGTCGCTGATTTTGACAAAGACGGGTATGAGGATTTTGTTATCGGAACCCAGTTCAAGGAAAATTATGTTTATTTTAATGACGGGAAAAATGGATTCGAGAAAACAAAACTTCCCGGTATGATTTCTGATCTGCCGGTCAAGACAGTAAAAGCGGCAGACATGAACAATGACGGAAAAATCGATATTGTATTCGGAATGGACAGGAAACAAGGCAAAGTTTATCTTAATGAAGGAGAAAGAAACTTTGTCCTGAACACAGAACTTCCAGGAGAGCCTCACACATACTCAATTGCCCTGTTTGACTCAGACAAAGACGGAAAGATAGATATTTTACAGGGAAATAACAAAGAGCAGAATGTTTTGTTTTTGAATAAAGTGGTAGGATATGAAAAAACTCCAATCAACGGGGAAGGAAATACTTATTCTGTTTTGGCTGCTGATTTCAACAACGACAATAATGAAGAAGTCGTAGTCGGAGATTACGAAGTCAACATCAAGATTTATGAAAAATCAGAAAGCGAATATGTCTTATTGAAGGAGATTGAAACTCCTGAAAGAGACTTTGTCAGGGATTTAGAAGCAGGAGATTTTGATAATGACGGATATCTTGATCTTGTAGTCGCAAGAGAAAAAGGAATGAGCCATATTTATTTATCCTGATGATTTGGTTGTTCAAGAAAGATAAGGTGTCTAAATTAGAGGAAGTCCTCAGGAAAAATTCTAAAAGCCAGATAATCCTGAAATCCGAACTGGCTTCAAAAATTTCTGAAATAGAAACATTTAATGATGATGAAAAGAAAAGAGCAGTAGTCTGCGTACAGCCATATCTATTGCGGCTTATAGATGCAGGTTTAATTCATCAGGAATGTATTGCAAAATACCTCTCGATTTGCAGCAGGATTGACATGACCATAATTGCCGCTGTTTTAGAACATCTTGGCAGAGCAACCTCTCCAAAAGAAAAATCAAACATGTATATGCTTTCAGCTGGGATGGACAACAGGAACTTTTTCATAAAAAAACTTAAAGAATATCAGCCTAGTTTAAATTGACATATATCTGCTTCGGAGCATCTCCGTAAATCTTATCTGTAACTGCGTCTGTAACCTTCACAGAAAACGCATATGTTCCTGACGGCTTTCCTCTTGGAGGCTGTATCGCAATAGGAACTGTTTTTCTTTCATTCTTGAGCAAGGTGAACGGCTGAGGGTTTATTGTCCACTTGCCTGCGCAGTTCTGGTCTGAAATGCTGTCATCAACTGCAGCTCCGCTTTTTGTTATATAAACAGAGCATATTATGTTTATGTTGAAAGTTGTTGCATCATCATTTACATTTAAGACGCCAAGCCCGAATATCGCAACCTCATCTGATTTTATGTTTTTGCTCGATACAGGAAATGCCACTTTTTCTCCCCTGTCAAGCAGAGCGTTGATATTTTTTTCCGAATCCTTGTCCAGATTTACCTGAATTTCCTTTGCTTCAGTAAATACTTTTTGGACGAAGTATAAGCCGAATCCAAAGACGACTATTGCAAGAATCAGTGCTACAATAAAATTGATTGATAATTCAAATCCTTTCCTGTTCATGGTGAAATTTCGTAGTGCTTGATGATAAGAAGAATCATCAGGATCAGAACAAAGGCTCCTGAAACGACCCAGCCGACACCATTAGCAACCTGGCTTTGAGTCAGCTGCCAAAATCCAAAAAGAAGAATGCCAAGACCGATCCAAAGAAACTTGTCTAAAACAAGCTTCATTATCTGGAATTCCTGCTCTTGAGTTAATCTCTTTTTCATCAATTGCCCGTGCTGACTTTCACATAAAAGTCATTGACAGAATAATCGCCTGCGCCAGTCGTCACAGTCATTGAGCATGGATATGTATCTGCATCAGTATCTGAGTCGCTCTTTATTATCAAAGTCATGACTGCATATTCTCCCGGCTTTATCGCTTTCGTAGTCTCATGAGAAAGCACTAATTTAACCGCATTTCCGCCACCTATTCCATTTGAGCATGCAGTCGCTATCGTAAATGTCGATGAAGGCTCAGTATCAAGAACATTCTTGATGCCGTAATAAACATCCTTCGTCTCTCCTCTTTTGATATCTATTGAAGGGGAACCTCTGACGAATAATTTTTCTCCCTTGGATTTTATTTCATCTACGATCTGTTCTTTGACAGTTCCAGAAACTTCTGCAAACTGCTCTGTTGTTTTTTTGAAAGTGCCTCTCAGGAATGCAAGCCCTAAGCCAAGCATTGTTATTGCAAGGATTAAGATAACAATTGCATTTATAGAAAGGCTAAGATCAGCTTTTCTGCCTATGCGCCTTAATTTCATGTCAAACACCTCTATAACCTATTTTAGGCTGTTTTGTTTATAAATATTATGGTATTTTTCGGAGTTTTATGAGCTTACACTGATTTTTTAGTTTGTTAGTATTACTATTAAAATCCGGCCTGAGAAACTTAAAGCTTAGGCAAAGCCTAGCCCGGCATAACCTTTATAAACAACCTAAGAAGCTAAAATACCATGCCAAAGCTAAGGAAATGGACAGCGTATAGAAACCTTGAACCGGCTTACACAAGAAGGAGCAAGTTCAGGAAGAAAGCTTACATTAAAGTGAATCCTAACAGAGGAATTGTCAGATTTATCATGGGGGATCAAAGCCCTAAGCTTTTCAAATACTCTTTGTACTTAAGAAGCGCTAAAGACATCCAATTAAGAAATTTTGCAGTTGAAGCCGGAAGACAGTGCGGCAACAGAATCCTGGAAAAAGAAGCAGGAAAATTAGGATATAGAATGCAGGTGAGGGTTTTCCCGCATCATGTCATCAGAGAAAATCCTTTAGCATCGGGAGCCGGTGCAGACAGAATGAGCACAGGTATGGCACACAGCTTTGGAAAACCAATAGGTTTGGCTGCGAGAGTTTTGGAAGGAGCAGTCATATGTCAGGTTGATGTTGATGAAAAGAATCTCGAATTAGCAAAACAATCATTGAAAAGATTCAGTTCGAAATTACCGGGAAAATGCTACACTGACGTTATTGATAACGTGAGAAAAGCTAAACTTTAATTTCTTGATAAGTTAGCATCAATTGCGAATCTTGATTAAAAGTTAGCGTCAGGTGTGAGCAATAGAGCGTAAATTTAGAATAAGAGTTGGAGGGCATTCCTTATGGGACACCAACGACTTTTGATATGATTCCAGATAATTGCGAACGACGCTAACTTTTAACTTTTTGTTTTGTAATTAAAACGAAAATAATTTTGCCTGGGCGCGACACTAAAAATCAATATATATCAACTTCGCAAGTCGATACATTAATAATTAGCTTATCTCTTTTTTAATATAACTTTCTATGAGCCTGCTCATGTTCAATCCTTTTTCTCTGCAGTATTTTTTGAATTTGTTAAGCATCTGTTCATCTATGGTTATATCTAATCTTTTTCTGTAGCTGAATTTTCTTATTCGTTTGGTTTTTTCGAATTCTTCCAGAGCTGAAAATATTTCAGGATACTTCTTTATTCCTTTTATTGCTGACTTAACGAATGATGGCATTCAAAATCACCCGTTCTATTTCAATAATGCTTGTGATATTTTTCATCAGTATTTTTGCAATTCCTTTTGCAACTTCTTCAGGATTATACTGAACTTCATTTTCTTCAAAAAATCCTGTCATTATTCCGGCGGCAGTTCTTTTGTTTCCCTCTTCGAAAACATGGTCAATCAATACAGCCCTTACAAGCACTGCACAGCTTTTCAGCCAACTCTTGCTTTGATTTGCCTGGCTTAATGCAAAATCCAGGCTGCTGCTGTTTATTACCGTGCCTTTGTCGAACTGCTGATTAACTGCGATAATGTCCTTTTTACTTATTCGTTCATACATTTTATGTGTATAAATACACACGAATATTTAAAGGTTTCGATTACAGTAGCCTTAACATTGATATTAAATAAGAACTAAACTTTAATCAATCTTTTCTGAACTTTTGTCGTTATTATGACTTTTCTTCTGTTATTGATGTAAAAGTCTATCTCGCTTCTCACTCCGAATCTGTTCTTAAAATAAATGCCGGGCTCTATTGTGTAAAGCATGTTTATTTTCAGTGGATTTTTGTTTCTTCTGCTTATATGCCCGTAAATTCCATGGGGAGAGGTTGAAACTCCTATGGAATGGCCGACACTGTGTCTTATGTTTTTTTCATATCCTGCTTTAATTATTATCTCCTTTGATTTTTCATTTACCTCTTTTCCTGATGGAATCCTGCGCTTTAATTCTTTTTTAATATAATTAATTGAATAATCTCTTGATTTTTTAACGGCATTAAAAATATTTTTTATCTCTTTTGGAACTTTTCCATAATAACCCATCCAAGTTATATCCCCGAAAGGAGAATGTTTTTGATTTAATCTTGCCCAGATATCAATCATGATTAAAGTACCTGGCTTTAACTTCTTGGACTTCTTTTTTGGATAATAATGAGGGCCTGATGAATTCTGGTTGAATGCAACAATCGGCGGATCTTTGCTCTGCTTCAAATTATGTTTTTTGTATTCTTTAATTATGAATCTCTGGACTTCATACTCAGTTATTGAATGATTGTTTGAGATTAATTTGAAAGCATCGTCTTTGATTTTGTTTAAGATTTGATTAACTTTTAGATGATTTTTAATCTCGAGCTTATTCATAGATATGATTTGATAGCATTAGTTAAAAAGGTTTTCTTTATTTCAAATCCACAACCTTTATTAAACAGTTAAATGTTGAACACTCATGCCGAAAATAGTCACAATTGGAGGAGGCTCCGGACAGCACGGAATTCTTACGGGATTAATGAATTACTCCAGAATGAATCCTGATAAACTAAAACAGGAAAATATTTCTGCAGTTGTGACAACATTCGATACAGGCGGACATACCGGAGAGCTGCTTGAAGCAAGAAAGCCGAGAGACACACAGGGAAATTATCTTCCGGCGGGAGATATAAGACAATGCCTTGATGCCATGGCAAATAATGATGAGGTCAGAAAATTATTCAGATACCGCTTAAAACACGGAGCGAATCACGGAACTGTCGTAGGGAATACTTTGCTGGATGCCGCATGTGAAATGGAAGGAGATGATTTCGAAAAAGCTATCGATTTGCTCAGAAAATTTTTGGAAGTAAGAGGAAATGCTTATCCATGCACTACAAAAAGAGCGCGTTTCTACGGATTACTGAAAAATGGCAGAAAAATAGGCGGAGAAGATCTGCTTGCTGAAAAAGCTGCGTGGTTTATGTCCCCTATCCAGAAAATATCCATAGAGCCTGAAGATATCGCTGCCAATAAAAACGCTGTTTCTGCGATAAGCAAAGCCGATATAATTGTGCTTTCTCAGGGAAGCTTATACACAAGTTTAATCCCGAATATTGCAGTAAAGGAAATCTCTGATGCGATAGCAGACAGTGACGCCAAAAAATTGTATGTGATGAACATAGTCACACAAAGAGGGGAAACAGACGGATTTACTGCAAAGGATCATGTTAAAACTCTTGAAGATTATCTCGGCGAAGATATCTTAGATTACATTATAATACATTCGGGAGGAATACCCAGAGAACAGGAAGTAACATATGAACAAGAAGGCCAGAAAAGGGTTCTTGATGATTTAGCAGAAGACTCCAGAACAATAAGAGCCGAACTAATCGCTCATGATTCTCCTGTTTTGAGGCATAACCCTGATAAACTTGCAAAAGTAATTCTTGAGCTTTATTGAGGCTCTGTCCTAAATCTCGCGATTTGCCGTTAGCACCGACTCGGCTTGCAATAGTGCAGCGAAGAGAAATCGTTGCAGTCCCGTATGGCACAATCTCGACAAAGTCGAGCTGTGCGCAACTTCGTTGCTGAGCGTCCCCTGCAACTCATTTTATACTGCAACACATTAAGCCTCGTTATTGGTGCTAACGACTCTTAGGACAGAGCCATTTATTGAGTTAAATTTAAATACACCAAATCAAATAACAGCTAAAAGGTGATATCATGGTTAAAGTAATAAAAAGAAAAGGAAAGATTGTTGCGTTCAGCGCGGCAAAAATCAAAAGAGGAGTTGCTAACTCCGCAAAAGATGCAAAACTTCCGGTATCTGTAAGAAAAAGGCTGGTAAGAAAGATTGCACTGCCTATCATAAGGTCTATGCGCAAAAGAAAATTAGTAAGAACTTCTGCGATAAGAAAGTCAATATTGAGCAAGCTTAACAGGCAGTCTAAAGCCGCTGCACAGGCCTGGAGAAAATACGAAAGAAGGTAATTATATTACCTTCACTTTTTTTATTTCTTCCTTTAGATCATCAAGATTATCTATTGCTGCCTTGAATTTCTTTTTGAATTCATCTGCTTTTTCTCTTTCTAAAATATCTGTCTTTGAAAGATAAATAATGATGGGTTTTCTTGATTTTTTTAATTCATTGTAAAGCGTTATCTGGTCTTCAAGCGAATATGCTGTTTCTGTCAGATCAAAGACATAAATGACTGCTTCGGCAACATATTTGACTGCCAATGTTGCGATTTGCTCAATAATATTCTGTTTTTCAAATCTGTTTAATGTTCCGGGAATATCCATGAACTGTATTTTTTCTCCGTTGAATTCTCCGTAACCGATATTGACGCCTTGTGTGGTGAATGCGTAATTTGCTATTTTCGGTTTTGCAGGAGTTAATTTTGAAAGTAAAGTTGATTTTCCAACATTTGGGAATCCTGCTATCGCAATGGTTGTTAAAGAAGTCTTTATTGAAGGATAACTGAGCATTGTCCTTCTTGTATGCTCAAGATATTCCAGATGCTTGTTTATCTGTTTTAAAGTGGAAGCCACCCTTCCGTAGAATTCCCTCCTGTACTGGTTTATCCTTGTTATTTCTGTCGCTAATTTTATCTTATCTTTGTATAATCTTAAAAATTCCCTGTTCTTTCCATTGCACCACTTTATTGCTGCTAAAGAACGCTTGATGTATGGATAATCTAAAGTTACGTTTATCAATTCCTTGTAGAATTCTGAAAGATTATCCAGACTTGGAAATGACTTTAAAACTTTTGTCAGCTGGTTGTTTAATTCAGTTTCAACTGATTCAAGCTTTGATAACTCCATGAATTTCGATCTTTGCAGAGGAGTACCTCTTAGCGAGCCTTCCCTTAGTTCTTCCATGTATTTCTTCGTTCTCTTGATAGCAACATCTAGATAGAAGTCTGCATTGCCTACCGTCTTTAGACCTTGGAAGTTCATGAATGAAACGAATGTCTCAGCATTGGCTGAGATTAGCTCGACCATTGTCGGGCTTTAAACTATACTCGATTTTATCGAGGCGTAGTTCATATATTAAGAATAATAGGAAGGGCTTAAAAGCTTTGCATTGTATTATTTTCCATATTGAAAGAATATAGATAATGCACTTTTGAATTTCGATAGTTGGTTATATAGCACTATAGTAATCCATAGAAAGATTTATATACTCATGGGTCTCATTTAAAGATATATGAAACAAGTAGTAATACAGCTTCATGATAAGCCAACGACAATACAGCTAACGAACCAGTTAAAGAAAAGATTGGATGAAATGAAAGTGCATCCTAGAGAAACTTATGCTGATGTTATTCTAAGCTTGATTAACATTAAATTGAGTAAAATACTGCCGGAAGTGATCGCTGAAGAGCCAAGAAGAAAGGCGGCTCTTGAGAGAATCACAAAAGAAACACAGATTTCATTAGATTTGGCAGTTGATGGTGTAGGGAAAAGCGAGATAAGCACCCCAATAGGTTTCTTGACGCATATGCTTGAAAACTTTGCAAAGCACGGCTTGTTTGATCTACGCATAAATGCAAACGGAGACTTATATGTAGATCAGCACCATTTAGTTGAAGATCTTGGAATTGCATTAGGCCAAGCTTTCAAAAAAGCACTAGGTGATAAAAAAGGGATAAACAGGGCAGGTTTTTTTGCTTTCCCTATGGACGACTGTTTAAGCATCGTTTCATTAGACATAAATGGCAGGCCAGCATCATTGTTTAAAACTGAATTTGAAGAAAGTTCTTGCGGCAAATTAGACACATGCAATGTGAAGTCATTTTTTTCAGGGTTCTCAATCGGATTAGGAGCAAATGTTATTGTTATAACTCCGATTCTGGGAGATATACACCACCAGATAGAATCGATATTCAAGGCTTTTGGCAAAGCGATGAAAATGGCATGCTCAAAAGATAAGCGTGCATTGAAAGAGATTCCCAGTACGAAAGGGCTGATTGAAATCTGATAATGAAAGAACGCCTGTCAAAGAAGTTTTTTGATTTGCTCGTTGAACAACAGCGGATAACTGCAAAGAGAATTTCTGCCTTATTTGGGAGGCATGTTTCGTACCAAGGAAAAGAAGGCATAGTAGTTGGGCGTATAAACCGGCTTCTGAATGGTAATCTTGTACTTTTACCTTCCCATGTTTTTTCTCACGGCATCGGAAAGGGAGATATAGCAATACGCGCCAAAGATATTTACCACATTGATGAAACACCGACTTACCACAGTGTACAAGTAGGAAATAGAGTGATACACCGAACCACTCATCAAGTCTATTTAAGACCTCCAAAAAAGATTCTCGCTTTGCAGCATAATGAAAATGTAATTGAGTTTTCAGTAAGTCCCTCTGACAGGCACCTCGACAGATTATTGAGAGAGTATGACGTTACAGTAAAATCTCTTAGTGACCTAAGAAGATTAACAAGG
>Ga0209541_10014711_pt1 | contig 11768 bp, 7 predicted proteins | sample RifCSPlowO2_01_FD_184027 | JGI IMG/M metagenome (GOLD analysis project Ga0209541, IMG submission 184027) | Groundwater microbial communities from Rifle, Colorado - Rifle CSP2_plank lowO2_0.1 (SPAdes) (version 2) | ecosystem: Environmental > Aquatic > Deep subsurface > Groundwater | place: Rifle...
ATCATTTTCGCAAATAACATTCTGCTTCCTGATGTTCCGCTGAACAAGGAATTAAAGAAAGCACCGGACGAAGTCTATGCTCTTTTTTTGTCAGACATTCATGTGGGGAGCAAGCAGTTTCTTCCTGAAGAATTTGAAAGATTTCTTCTCTGGTTGAATGGCGGGCTCGGAAGCTCCCAACACCGCGAAATTGCAAAAAAAGTCCAGTATCTTTTTATTATTGGTGATGTTGTTGATGGCGTCGGTGTGTACCCGTTGCAACAGCAAGAACTCATTATCAAAGATATTTACCAGCAATACGACGAGCTTGCCCGCTACCTCAAACGCGTGCCACCCCATATCCAGATTATTCTTGCACCCGGCAATCACGACGCTGTTCGTCTCGAGGAGCCTCAGCCCCCCCTGCATAAAGAATACGCACAGCCGCTCTACGGCTGGCCGAACCTCCATTTGGTGAGCAATCCTGCCATCGTGAATATTCACAAAAGCAAAGATTTCCCTGGTTTTGATGTTTTGATGTATCACGGATACAGTTTCGATCACTACATCGCAACCGTTGACCATATCCGTGAAAATGGGGGTTATGATCGTGCCGATCTGGTCATGAAATTCCTTTTGCAAAGGCGCCACCTTTCTCCCAGCCACAGCGCCGCGATCTACATTCCTGACGATGAAGAAGATCCGCTTGTTCTCAGCAAAGTTCCGGATATTTTTGCCTCGGGTCATCTACACAAGGCGGCGATAGCACAGTATCGCAATGTTACTTTATTGTGCAGCAGCTGCTGGCAGGGTCTGACTCCTTTTCAAGAAAAAATGGGGCACAAGCCTGAGCCGGCGCGAGTCCCTGTTATTAATTTGCAGACGCGACAGTGCATGATGCTTAATTTTGAAAAACATAAAGATGATGAACATAAAGATGACAAGAAAGGGGGGGCAGGGGAAGATGAAATGCAGAAAAAAGAACCAGGTGGTGTTCGTTGACTGATGCCCTTATTTTGAAACTACCTGAAACCAAACAAGAAACCGCACAAGAAACCGGGCAGGAGACGGGGCAAGAAACAAAACAAGAACTGCAACAACCCACCTTGCAACAAGAATCACGACAAGAGGCTCCACAAGAAAGTGAGGGTATGCGGCAGTATTTTAACACCTTGAAGCGGGAAGTTGAGTGCTGTTATGTGCTTGCCGATGCTGCGCGGAAGAAGGGATATGATCCTGAAAAAAGAGTTGATATTCCCCTTGCTTGCAACATGGCTGAGCGCGTAGAGGGTTTAATTTCAGCTGTTGCTCCCGAGCTCGTTGGTTCAGGAATGACCGGCGAAATTCTCCGCCTCGAAAAAAAATATGGCGCAGGTGCCTGGCAAGTAGGCCTTCTCATTGCCGAAAAAGTTGCGAAACAGGAATTCTGCACGTTTGTTGATAAAAAAACTGCCATGGAAATTGGAATTCGCGCAGGCATGGCTTACACCACAGCAGGAATTGTTGCAGCACCGCTCGAGGGATTTATTGAATTGATCATTAAAAAACGACGCGACGGAAGGGAATACTTTGCATTGGGGTATGCCGGCCCTATTCGGGGGGCAGGAGGAACTGCCGCTTCGGTCTCTGTCCTCATTGCAGATTATGTGCGTATCAGGATGGGCTATGCGCCTTATGATCCGGGTCCCGACGAAGTAAAACGTTTTGTTACAGAAATTAATGATTATCATGAACGTATCACGAATCTCCAATACCGCCCCTCCGAAGAAGAAATTGTTTTTATGGTCAGCCACCTTCCGGTTGAGATCGATGGAGATCCAACAGAAACGCTTGAAGTTTCCAACTACAAGAGCCTTCCGAGAATTCCCACCAATAGGATTCGCGGGGGTATGTGCCTTGTTCTTGCCGAAGGGCTCACGCAAAAATCAGCAAAACTGTGGAAGCGTCTTCAAATCTGGGGTAAGGAATTTGGTTTGGGATGGGGATTTATTGAGGAGTTTTTAGTCCTGCAAAAACGCATGAAGGCAAAAGGCAAAAAAGAAGAAACAAAGGATGGAAAAAGAACGCTCACTCCTAATTTCACGTACATCGCGGATCTTGTTGCAGGACGTCCTGTTTTGTCGTTGCCCATGCGTGTCGGCGGTCTTCGTCTGCGTTTGGGAAGGACGAGAACATCGGGCTTCAGTGCGGCTGCGGTACACCCCTCCACTCAATTTGTATTAGATCATTATGTGGCAACAGGAACCCAATTAAAAGTAGAACGGCCGGGGAAAGCAGCTGCTATTACCGTCTGCGAGGCTCTTGATGGGCCGATCGTACGATTAAAAAATGGCGATGTGCTCCAGCTCAATGCGGTTGCGGAGCCAAAAGAGATCCTTGCTCAGATTGACAGGATTTTGTTTCTGGGTGATATTCTCTTTAATTATGGAGATTTTTCTGAAAATGGACACATGCTTGTTCCTGTCGGCTACTGCGAGGAATGGTATGTGCAGGAATTGAAAGAAGCGCTTCAAAAGAAGTATGGTGTTTCTTTCACCACCTCTTCGCTTAAAGAACAACCAGAATGTGTCGCACCATTTACTGCAGAAACAAACATTCCAGCTGATTACCTTCTTCATCTTTTTGAAAACCCAACGACCCACCGAGCAGAACTTTCCCACACCCTTACCCTTTGCAACACCCTTCATTTGCCTCTGCATCCACAATTTACCCCCTATTGGAATGCTATTACTTCTGAACAGCTTCTTCAACTGATACATTGGCTTCAGAAAGGAAGGATGCAGTATGGCGTACAAGATGGCGTCGATCAAAAAATACCACCCCCCGCTTCTTTTCTTTCATTAGACAAAATTATTATGCCTTTGCAAACGCAAGATGACCGGAATGCAAAACTTGTTCTTGAACAGATTGGACTTCCCCACACAGCGAGTATCGAGCACGTCATTATTGCAAAGCCCCAAGCTGTTGCTCTTTTTTTGACGCTGCCGCTCGGCGATGAGGTCGCTTTGCATAAACTCCTCGCAGAGTTGACCTCCTCCTTGCCAAACACTGTTGCGTCAAACCTCACCTCTTCTCCATCATCAGTCATTTCATCATTGCCTCTTCTTGATACCATCAACAACTATTCTTTTGTTTTCATTCGTGACAAATGCGGAACGTTTATCGGAGCAAGAATGGGCAGGCCGGAAAAAGCAAAAATGAGGAAACTCGATGGTTCTCCTCAAATTTTATTTCCCGTGGGAGATCAGGGTGGCAGAATGCGCAGTTTTCAATCTGCACTTGAGGCAGGCATGATCAAATCTAAGTTTCCCACCTACATCTGTCTTGCCTGCAATAAAGAAACGATCTACGCAACCTGTTTGCTCTGCAATCAAGAAACCGTAAAATTGTACACCTGCAAGCAATGCGGTCCTCGACAAAAACCTGTTTGCCCAACCCACGGCCCCTGCAGGTCATTCGGAGAAAAAGAACTCCCCATTGCTGAATATTTTCAGGCAGCGTTGAAAAAAACAGGAATGACGAGTTATCCTGATCTCATCAAAGGCGTGCGAGGAACTTCAAATAAAGACCACATTCCTGAAAACCTCGTGAAGGGTATTCTTCGGGCGAAGCATGATATCTATGTCAACAAAGATGGAACAACACGCTACGACATGTCTGAAATTCCCATCACCCACTTTAAACCCAAAGAAATAGGCGTTTCGGTTGAAAAAATTCAAGCGCTTGGCTACACAGTCGACATCCATGGAAATTATATTACTTCATCTGATCAAGTTATTGAAATCAAGCCACAAGATTTTATTCTTCCGGGAAGCAAAGATACGCTTGACGAGCCTGCAAGCGATGTCTTATTTCGCGTAGCAGGCTTTATTGATGATCTTCTTGTTGCTTTGTATGGTCTTGAGCCATTTTATAAACTCAAAACAAAGGAAGACCTTGTCGGCCAGCTCGTGATCGGACTTGCTCCGCATATCTCTGCAGGAACCGTCGGCAGAATTATTGGATTTTCCCAAACCCAAGGTTGTTATTGCCACCCCCTTATGCATGCAGCAATGAGGCGTGATTGCGACGGCGATGAGGCCTGTGTTATGCTGTTATTGGATGCACTGCTTAATTTTTCTCGGCAGTTTCTTCCTGATGCGCGTGGCTCCAGAACCATGGATTCTCCGCTTGTTTTAAGCTACAAAGTTATTCCTACCGAAGTGGATGACCAGGCGCACGGCGTTGATGTGTCATGGGAATATCCTCTTGAACTCTATCGCGCCTGTGCCGAATACAAAAATCCTTGGGAAGTTAAAATAGAACAGATTCGTCATCGTTTGAAAACTCCGTTACAATACGAGAAAATGGGTTTTACGCATCCTGTAAACAACATCAATGTCGGCGTCCGTGTTTCATCCTATAAAACCCTCCCTTCTATGGAAGAAAAACTCAGGGGCCAGATGGAGCTTGCAGAGCGCCTGCGTGCAGTTGAAGAAAGCACGGTTGCTCAGCTGGTTATTGAAAAGCATTTTTTGAAAGACACGAAAGGAAATCTGCGTAAGTTTTCGAAGCAGGAATTTCGGTGCGTGAAATGCAATGAAAAGTTTCACCGTCCGCCTCTTGTCGGGAAATGCACTGCATGCAAAGGTGATTTGCTGTTCACGGTTGCTGAAGGATCCGTCATCAAATATCTTGGGCCTTCCATCAGTTTGGCAAGTAAATATCACGTTCCCGCTTATTTACAGCAGACGCTTCTCTTGACCAAAACCCGGATCGAAGAAGTCTTTGGCAAGGATAAAGAAAAACAAACAGGATTGGGGGCGTGGTTTGGCTAAGAGCACGAACTCTTCACTCGTTTTTGTCTTCTAGGCCCCTTTCACCACATTCTTTGCACCGCACGCAGCACATTTCAGATACATAATCGTCTTTTCTTTCTCAAGCTGAGTATCTGGTTTTCCACATTCTCCGCACAAGACAAATTCGTTTGCATATTTTTGGATCTTTTCATTGATTTTCGAAGCAGGAATTTTACTTCCGAGAATCATTTGTCCGCTTCGGATGCCGCCCGGCGCTGCAAGTTCTTTCAGGACATATTTAAGCATGTGTTCAGGTCTTCTTCTAAACAGATCAGCAATCTGGAGAAAGTTGCTAATAACAGTTTTATTTCCCTGGAGATGCCCCTTCACTTTGGGGATCTCAAATCGGTGTTTTTCAAACACAAACTCCGGCATTTCAGCCAGGGCTTTGTCCAACAATTGTTCGTACTCTTCTACCATGAGCTATGAAACATGAAGGTGGTTTATAAAATTAACCCTCACCACCCCCGGAGTTCGTGCACAGTTTCTTATCACTACTTTTATAAACCTCTGCATCCAAAAGAAGTGCGGTGATAGGTGGCTATGGTCCTTGAATCTCTTATTTCTCCCTTTACAGCAGAAAGGAGACCTTGGGAGCTCTTCTTTCTTGGCGCCTTGTATGCCAGTATTGCAATCTTTATCAGCATCCAAATTTTCGAAAGCATGGCAGGCCTCATCGCTGTTTTTCTTACAGTGATGGCGTGTTTACCACTTGTTTATAATTCCCTCAAACTTGAAGAACAGAAAGATCTTCTGGGATTTGGAGAAGGCCGTTTGTTGCGCGAGCACGGCAAAATGCTGACTTTTCTCATGATGCTTTTTTTGGGCGTTGTTTTTGCATTTACAGCTTGGTTTACCCTGCTTCCTTCCAATCTTTCTTCAACCTTATTTGAAATTCAAGTCAATACTATCAAAAACATCAACAGCAATGCCTTACTTGGCCACCTTTCTTCCTTGAGCCTGTTTTCTAAAATCTTCCTCAATAATATTAAGGTTCTTATTTTTTGCATTCTGTTCTCATTCTTTTATGGATCCGGCGCTATCTTTATTTTAAGCTGGAATGCTTCCGTCGTTGCAGTTGCAGTTGGTACGTTTATTAAGAAAAATCTGATGGGTCTTTCTGCATCATTCAGTTTGCAGTATGTTCCTACCTATGCTTCTGTTGTTTCGGTGGGTTTTCTTCGCTATCTCATTCATGGAATTCCAGAAATTGCAGGATACTTTATTGGGGGCATTGCAGGAGGAATTCTTTCTGTTGCCATCGTCAAACATGACTTTAAAACAGAATCCTTTGAACGAGTGGTGCTTGACACTGCAGATTTGATGGTGCTTGCTTTGATTTTCTTGTTCGTGGGCGCAATTATTGAAGTATTTGTAACCCCTGTGCTGTTTTGATGAGCATGTAAAGAGAACTTTGCAAAACCCCCTGCTCTGAAGCAGATATACTTTTTTAGATGTTATAACAAGCAAATTGCAAAGTTCTCTAAGAGAATTTTGAGTATTTCAAAATTCTCTAAACTAAAGCACTTTCACCCTTCCAGGTTTAATCTCAAAAATATCCCCTTGTTCAAGCAGTGTTTTGATGTGGGTTTCAGGATTTCCTTGTTCTGATTTGAGTATAATCTCCTCAATCTCCACCCCTGCTCCTTTGTCTAAACTCTTAATCAACACCAGTAATTTGTCCAGCGAAGCCTCTTTTCCGTCTTTTACTTCTTCAATGATAATTTCTTCATTTTGCTGTTGTTTTTCTTCTTTGGGAATAAGATGGTACGGATAGATTTCCATTTCTTTTTTTCGCACTTCAAGCCAGGTTTTGTCTTCCATTCGCTGGATCGTTTCAGGAACAACATAAATTTCACGAGCATACTCTCGGGGTTTTCCAATGATATTTACAATCTGCCCTACTTCAAAATCCTTAAAGACTTTCATATTGTCAAATGAGCGTATCGTTACTCGTGCAGTGCCGTCATCAATCATAATAAAATCATACGAAAGCAAATCAGTATTTGCTTTAGAAACAACAACTCCCATCAGGTTGATTCTCATCACTTTTCCATGCTGAGTAATCAAATAGTTTGGTTTCCATCCTTCTTGTGCGGCGTAGGTTCCCTCAACCACCTCTTTAATCCACAGTTTAAAGGCTGTTTCGCGCTGGATGCTGCGTTTTTCCGCGCCGAATGGTGTGGATTTAGGCAGGGGTGCAGGTTGCGGTGTGGGCTGTTCCATCTATCAATACCTTTTTTCCTTGGTTAATGGTAACCTATTGATTTAACACTCTTAATGTTCTTCACTTTATATTTTTTTAGCTACCAGAGAACTCTTAAACTGAAAACAAAAATAAACTTTATATAAAGAAACTACGAAAAGAGGAAGATATGGCAAAAAAGAGGGTTGTGAAGCTTAAAGAGAGTGCTAGCAAAGGCTTTCATCCATCCTTTCTTTTGTTGGTCGGTATTTTCCTTTTTCTCTTTTATCTTCTCGGAACCTCCTTGCCTGGTGGTCTTGAAACGGTTTCCGGAAGCTTTGTCAATGAACAGGTTCAGCAAGGCGACGAAACCCCTTGTGCTCAGAATGCAGGGGGTACAACCCAAGATTCCCGTCGTTTTACCAATTATTGCACCGATCTTGGAGGAAATGTTAAAAAGCCAACGTCAAATTTTCAACGACGCTATTTCTGTGCTGGTTCCGCTATGGAATCTGAAGTGGTGGAGTGCATCTGTCAAAACGGAATGTGCACAGATATTCTCCACTGTACTGAAGATATGAAAGGCTCAGTCTATTACCAACAATCAGAGGATGTTCTTGTCAAAGATGACCTCTGCCTTTCAGGAACGCATTTGCTTGATTATTACTGCAGAGACAACCAGGTGCAGAAGCGAACAAAGATTTGTCCCCTGGGTTGCATGCAGGATGGAAGCTTTTCTCGTTGTCAGACTGCAAGCGAAGATGCAGGCCATGGATCCCGTGGCATGGGTGTGTCCGTTCGTCGTGTTCAACCCATAGACGAACCGGTTCGTGTGACCACCTTGTACCCTGAAGAAGGTGTTTCAACAGGTTCTTCTTCGACTTTTGATCAATCGATTATTCTTGTTGATGGAGGTGTGTTAGAGCCTTCGGTGCTTGTCGTAAAGCCCAAAACAAAGGTGTACTGGCAGAATATTGATTACGAGCACTATACCCTCGAAATTCCTGGCTCAGCTGACTTTAAACAAGAAGGAGATCCTGCAACCTATGCGATCTTGCTGAATCTTCCTAAGAAGAGCAAAGACACCAACTTTGTCTTCAAGAAAGAAGGAGTGTTCTTCTATCAGCTGAAGAAAATGGAGAAAGGTGCAGTGACACCCATTGGCCAAGGTAAGATTGTGGTGAAGGAGTAAATTTCAGATAACCGCTGATTCTATATCCGCCTAAATCCTCGTAATAAATCCTCGTTTGGGTTCAAAAATATCTCCTGATCGTTTGAGTTTCTCGAGTACTTCTTCAACCGATTCAGGGCTCTGTCCTTTCAACTCTCCTTCCTTAATAATATCTTCAATCGCAATGGTTTTTCCCTTGATCTTCTCAAGCTCGTTGATAATTTCCTTCACGACAACGATCTTATTACGCTGTGAAGCACTAATACCCGTGCTGATTCTGTCAATATCAATTTTTCCTGTTTCTTTATCCAGACCTACTTGGCGCAGGCAGTAATCAACCAGTTCGATCGCTTTTTTTGCATCTTCCCGCAAGACTTGATCAGAAAGTCGTATTTTTGCATGCGCTTCGGCCAATCTTACCAATGCTTCAAGCTGTCGCGCTGTAATAGGAATAGACTTAATTCCGCTGTCGTCCTGTCCACTCATCCGCATCGAAACATAGTACTCTTTCATTTCTTCAACTGCTTCATCACTTAAGCGAGGGTTGCAGCGCCTTCTTGCATAAGCAATATATTTTCGTAAGAGCGGTGTCTCAATCTCGACCTCTTGTTTTTCTTTGATTGTTTGATGTAATTTCAAAATAAACCCCGCCATCTGCTCGTCTTTTTCTTTGCTTGGCAGATCTTTGATCGGGAAGATTAAATCAAAACGGTTGATGAGCGCGGGAGGCAGATCAATTTGTTTTGCAATGAGTTCATAGGGATCAAATCTTCCAAACTTGGGGTTTGCTGCTGCAAGCACGGTTGTTTCACAGCGCAATGTTGCTTGGATGTTTGCCTTGGAAATCGAAACCGATTGCTGCTCTAATGCCTCGTGCATAGCACTCCGGTCTTCTTTGCTCATTTTATCCAGCTCATCAATCATTACAATTCCATGATTTGCCAAGACCAAGGCTCCTGCTTCTAATGCCCAGCCTTTCAAAAATTCATCGCGGACAACAGCAGCAGTAAGACCTGCTCCGCTGACCCCTTTTCCGGTTACATATCGTGATTTGGGTGCAACGAGCTGCGCTCGTTTCAAGAGCTGTGATTTTCCTGCTCCAGGATCTCCAATGAGCAGAACGTGGATATCTCCTCTTCGTTTTGAACCATCACTGCTGATTTTCATGCAGCCGCCTACCAGCATGAAGACGATTGCTTCTTTGACTTGGTCATGGCCATTAATCGTGGGAGCTAAAGAACGCACCAGTTTTTTGAGCGGTTCTTTGTCTGCTGCAATTTTCTTAATCGCTTCCATTTCTTCTTCAGTAATCTGAAGCGAACCAAAATCTTCTTCTACCGCTTCCACACTATTTGCTTCAATAAGGAGATCATATCTGATGGATTGTCCGCCTTCTTTCAGTGTGATGGGCACTTCTTTTACAATACCTGAAACAAGAATCTTAGTTCCAGGATTCGTCTTTTTGTCGCTCATAGGGCTTACCAGGTCTTGTTTTAAGAAAATATCCATGCGTTTAGGCTGTTCTCCACCCTCTAGTTCGTCCATTGCTTCTTCTAGTACAATACGCTGTGCATCAACCAATTCCTTACTTAACAGGCGGAATTTCCCTTTTCTTCCGCAGCCGCACCGCGAAGGTTCACGAAATTTTTGTTCGAGCTGCAACACTGAAATCACATTTCCACAGCTGGGGCATTCAAAACGTCCTGAAGTAACTTGAGGGCGTACGTCTGATTTTTGTCTAACAATACCCACTGCAAAAATAAGTTTTCCAATGTGGGTGCTTCGAATGTCCCGCACCATGATTCGCTGGGTTTCAGGAAGATTTTGAAACCTCATTTTGAATTCTTTAACCGGTTTGGGAAGATCGAACTCTGCTATGGCAATCTCTGCAGCCTTCATCACCTCTTCAGGCTGATCAAGAAGCAAATTTGCAAGGTCAGGATCGAATTGAATCAAGTTTTGAAAGTCAACCACTAAGAAATTGTAGCCTTGATGCACCTGTTCAAGCAATTTTGAAGCATAATGCATGCTGATAAATTCTTCAAACTTTTTGATTTGTTCTGCAACTTCCACCTAAACACACTCTTTGGATATTTTTCTTAGTTTACTCTCAGTTTACTATTCTTGGTTTACTTTTATCATTCTTAGTTTACGATACCTCATTTTATAGATTTCATTCTTTATACGTCTTTGCCTTTCTATTTCGGAATAATCACGGTTTTGATACTTCAATTTCGTGATAATTTCGAATTCGACCAACTGTTTTCGTGATAATTCCGGTTTGCTGAGGAAAAGACGAAATCTGCTGAAATTTAAAATGATTTAGGTGGTGGGGTGAGAGATCAATGTTGATTGCAGGAACAAACCCAAGAACATGAAGAAAAAAGAGAAAAATAACAGAAAGAAAAAGAAAATATGGCCTGTTTCCTTATTTGATCTTCTTTAAGTTCTCAATAAGGATGTCCAAGGCACTGTGGACTTCTTTTTCACTCTTGGTGCCTGTGCAGACAACCTTACCATTGCTGAACAGCAAGAAGGTAGCCTTTGCTTCAGGCAGTTTATAGACCAGTCCAGGGAACTGTTCTGGCTCATATTCAGTGTTATCGAGTTTCATAGCCAGGGTATTCAGGTTGAGGTCCATGCCAATGCTTCCTGAGGCAACCACGTTCTGAATCTTGACTTCTGGTTTGATCGTAATCTTGACATTGATCTTCTCAAGGCTTTGTATAATCTTCTCAATGGCTTCTTGAACCTTTTCCATGGTTCTTGCTCCAGTACAAACAATTTTACCGCTGGAGAAGATTAAAGCAGACGTTTTAGGTTCTTTTATCCTAATAACAAGACCGGGGAACTGTTCTGGATTGTATTCGGTGTTAGATAGGGTCGCAGCCATCTTTTCCAAGGGTATATCTTTCCCTAGCGAGGCAGAAACAACGATATTAACGATTTTAATGTCTTTATTACTCATTTTGGTTCCCTCCTATGGATTTCACCTCTATGTTTTAAAGGAGGAGAGAATTTATAAATACTTCCATTTTTAAAGAAGCTGAGGGAGTTTGCGAGGGTTTTTCACACAAGTTCATCCAAGGTGTTAGAAATGATATTTTCACAGCTTCTTGTTCGTGTTCGAACCATCACAAAAACATCTTCTGCAACCCCTGTTGTGGTCTTTTCATCAGTTTTTGACAAACTTTTTGGTTTGATGTTCAGAAAACCTGATCATTGCGTGTATGTTTTTGTGTTTGATCACGATGTCCAGCATGTTTTTCATACATTTTTCTGTAACAGGCTCAATTTTTGGTTTCTTGATCACCATGGACGTGTTATTTTTACACAAAAGAACATGAAACCCTTCTCGTTGGTGCGGTGTCCTCAGCCCTATCGGTATGTGGTTGAGTTTTTTGTAGAATCATAATCTTCTCTTCATTTTTTCGGTATTTCCTATTCAAATCCGCTCGCACCGATCGCAGTAAGAATCAGCTTGATTTCATTAATGGTCTTTTGCTGATATTTTTTATCAGACATCCGGACAAATTTGAGAAGGAGATCTGTCAATTCTTCTTGTTTCATACATTTAAGCTTAAATCCATCGGTA
>Ga0209541_10014713_pt1 | contig 11768 bp, 12 predicted proteins | sample RifCSPlowO2_01_FD_184027 | JGI IMG/M metagenome (GOLD analysis project Ga0209541, IMG submission 184027) | Groundwater microbial communities from Rifle, Colorado - Rifle CSP2_plank lowO2_0.1 (SPAdes) (version 2) | ecosystem: Environmental > Aquatic > Deep subsurface > Groundwater | place...
AGTTCTTTTTTTATCAACAATATTAATAGTTCCCCATTCGGAATTTGTATCGTGATGATCGATAACTACATACGAAACTCTCGGATGTGCTAAATTTTTTTTGTCTGTAACCATATCCCATGAGGAAGAGTCAAGAAAAATACAAAAATCGAACTTATTAAAATCGAATTTATTAAAGTTAACTGCTTCTATTTTCTCTGAGTACGGAATAAACTTTGATCCTTCGGGTAACCCACTTGGAGTTACGACTTTAACATTTTTGCCCATCTTCGTCAGAACTTGGTACATAGCAGTTGCACTTCCAACAGCATCCGGGTCTGGACTTCGATGGCAGTTCAATAAAATCTTTTTCGCCTTCTTAATTTCTTCCAAAACCAACTTTGACTCTTTGTAATTCATTTATTATCCAAGTCTTTCTTCCTCAAATTGTTCTATTCTGCGTACTCGGTATAACTGAAGTTCTGGCTCAGAATAGCCTGCTTGTAAGGCGTCCTGTTCAGCTTGTCTTAGCTGGGCAGCCAATAACTCATCATCCACCACCCCTTGTGGACTAGATATTGACAACCTATGCTGCCTAATAACTACATCCAAATAATTTCTTAATGCGCCTAATCTTTCACTCATCTATGCTGTGAACCAACTTATATAAAGTAACCCCAGCTGTATCCCACTCTCCATCTATTTTACTCCAACCGAAATTGGCTATTTGCGTTTTGGGATTGTGCGTCGGGTCACATTTTTCTTTGGGGAGCTCGCAAACTACAAATAATTGTTCCGTCAATGTGGCCTCATAGTTTAAAGGGTCTATATCAACAACCGGGTCAAATCTCCACTCTAAAATATATTGATAAGCATCCTCATAATTTCGCTCGGCGATCACGGCTATATTGAACCTGTCAAAATTTGACTCCTCAACAATTTTGTCTGCCACTTCCACACTCCTATGTAATTGCTTATTCGGAGAATACTTCAGCGGATTGCCGGCCAAATTAACCAGAACCAAGTAGCCAACTGTAAGCACTAAAATAATTTTTCCAGCCCTATTTGATTTTTTCCAAATAAAACTAAACAGGGCGCCCAGAAATATAAATATGGCTGGGAATAAAAACCCAAAATAATGATCATAGATTTGTTGTTTATATAGCGAGAGGCCGATTATGCCGAAACCTAACCACACCGAGACAAGCAAAAATGATTTTTGAAAAACAAGTTTTCGTTTTCTAATACTCTCATAAATTGCCCAAACTAACGTCCAAATGCTTCCCCAAGTCACAATATAAGTAGCGTTAATATCGCCTGCTCCAACTAAACTTCCGTTTATCTGATCATAAATGGGCAAGGCCTTCTCCAAATTTGCCCACGGGCGCGCCGAAACCGTGGTCTGTCGCTCATTAAAAAACTTTTTCATAGCAGATGCGTTCTGCCAACCGTGGCGGGCATCAAAAATTACCAAGGGAGACATTAAAATCGTAAATAATAGCAACCCGACAAATGAATATCTCAAAAATTCACGCTTTAGTGAATGCTGAACTTTTAAAAGAGATAACAACCAAAACAACAAAATTGTCGGTAATAACAACAGTCCCAAATAATGGCTTTGTAAAACGAACGCAAAAGAAACTCCTAAAATAATCAACCAAAACTTTCCTCGTCCCGCCGAAGCTTTAGCGTAGACGGACCAAATTAAGTAAATACACAAAAGAGCAAAAAATGGCATAATATTCGGATTCCATGAAGACTTGGAATAAGTAATCACAACCGGCGAAACGGCGTAAAGTGCTGAAGCGACCCATGCTGCAGGCTGTCCAAAAAACTCTCTTGTAATATGCCAAATCAAAAACACTGTCGCCACACCCAGAACAGCGATGCTCACTGCAGGCCCAACTGGACTTAAACCAAATAAAAAAAGCCACGGAGCCATAAAATAGTAATACAACGGGCCCAAATACATATTACCAATCGATGTCCCCGGACCGATTAATATTGGATCCAAAAAAACAAGTAATCTTCTTACCACTATTGCGTCTCTACCTTCGTCGCCCAAAAAAGTCATGTATTCGGATATCCTCCACAGACGAAAAAAAGAAGCGGTTAATAAAATAAATATTAATAAAACAAGCTCCTTTTTGGATATTTTTAGTTTCTTTAGAATCTTTTCACCAATCATTATTTTAGTTTTTGCCATAATTTAATCAGATCCACAAAACTTTTAATTATTACATTTATATTTGCTCCTGTTTGGCTACCGTGAATTCGGGGATAATGATGCACTCCCACCTCTGCTATTTTAAAACCGCTTTTTTTTGCCTTTGCAAGTAACTCCGGAGAAATCATTCCCCCGCGCGTTGACTCAAGATGAGAAATCTTATCTATAACTTCTTTTTTTACCAACTTGAAGGAGCAATCGACATCATGCACATTTATTCCCAGTAGCAAATTGGAAAGCCACGTCCATCCTAAGCCATTAATTTTGCGGATTAGTGAGTCTTGTCTATTTATCCGAAAGCCGATCACGACATCGTAACCCTTTTTAGCTTTATCAATCAGTTTTATTATTTCCGAAAAATCAAACTGTCCGTCTGCGTCTGTTGTTGCTATCCAGGCGTACTTTGAGTTATAAAAGCCTGATTTTAAAGCTTCGCCATAACCTTTATTTTTCTTATGCGTAACTATCTTTATTCTTCCTTCTTCATTTTTAAGCTCTTGTGCTATGTCTTTAGTCTTATCATTTGATCCGTCGTTCACGATAATTACTTCCCAATTCACGGCAATATTTTTAACCACTTTAATGGCCATTTCCACAGTTTCTTTAAGATTTCTTTCTTCGTTGTAGGCTGGAAAAAACACAGACAAGGAGTCGATTAAGTGTTCACGCATATGATATCATCGTAAGTATATCAAAAAAATATTAACCATATTATTAATTACCCTTGTACCTACCTTGTTGGTCTGGTTACCGTTTTTACTTAGGCTGGAAAACTTCTTGGGAATCCCTTTGAGAAATAACGGTTTGCAAACGGTTGTCTCAAATTACGATGGTCCTCTCTACATTGTAGTCGCAAAAACGCTTTATTCACCAAGTACCATTAAAGAAAACTTTTCTTTCCCTTTGCCGATTGAGTATTATTCAGCTCATTTCCCACTCTTCCCGCTTCTCATACGTCTGGTTTCAAATTTCATGTATGCACCCTATGCTATGCTTTTAATTACAATTATATCGGCGTTTTTAGCTCATTACTTTTTTTTCAAACTTGCACACCTTTACCTTGACGAGAAAAAGTCACTGATACTAACCACAATTTTTTCAATCTTTCCTGCTCGATGGCTAATTGTCAGGTCAGTCGGATCTCCGGAACCATTATTTGTCGCATTTATTCTAGCCTCTGTATATTATTTTAAAAATAAAAAGTATTTGCTTTCGGGTATTTTTGGCGCCGGGTCTCAGTTGACCAAGTCACCCGGCATCTTACTTTTTGTCGCCTTCTTGATAGTTTGGGGAATAGAACTCCTTCAGAAGTTATCCACAGTTAACCAAAACTTTAAATATAAATTATCGCTAAAAGTTTTACCGATTTTTTTGATCCCAGGAGCTTTGCTTTCGGTTTTTTATTTATATAAAGTTACTTTTGGTGACTTCGCTGTGTATTTTAAATCGGGTGATAATATTCACTTGTTCTTTCCGCCTTTTCAGATCTTTAACTACGCATCTCCCTGGGTTGGGACTTTTTGGCTCGAAGAAATCATTTTCATATATGCGTTTTGCCTTTTGGGTGTAATTTATTTAATTAAAGAGAGAGACTTGGTGTTAGGAACATTTGCCGCAGTATTTTTGTCATCTTTGATTTTCGTATCACACAGGGATTTAATCCGCTATGCCCTGCCTGTTGTGCCGTTTATTCTCATATCATTCAGAAAGTTTTTGATTTCGAAAGAATTCAGAATTGTTTTGTTATTTTTAATAGTACCTATTTACCTTTTTAGCTTAGGATTCATTTCCCAAAATGTAATGCCTATCCCTAACTGGTCACCACTACTTTAATTTCTTTACCTAACTTAATGGTAAAGGGTAAGCGCTTGAAGCTATTTTTAGAAAAGCCAAGTTTATTTCGGACTCGGCAAAAACATTAAGTCCCATAAACGTTTTTCTTTCTCTTAAAAGCTTGATCACATCAACAACTCCGGGACGAAACCGCTTATATTCAGCCAGAATCTCTCCCTCACTCATAAATTTAAACTGCTCAAGATAGACTGAATTAAGTTGACCTGAATCTACAACTCTTCTTGGTAACTTAAGATCAAAAATTTCAACATGAACATCGGCAATACCATGAACCAGTAATGGTTCTCCATTTTCATCTGGAACCAGCTCGCGAATTAAAGGGCCTTGGGCGGAAAGCTCTCCTTTTATTGCAAAGTGAGAGAAAACTTCCCTTTGTAAAACGCAGGCAATTCGCTCCCTGGAACTCAGTCTGGGATCGGTAAAAACGGCGGGTGGAGTAAAGTCGCCAATTTTTCTTAAACCTGGAATCTTAGGTGGAGAAAAATCTCTTCCTACTAAAAAAACATCAGGATCATCTTCGGGAAAGATTCTTAAGGTTGTAGCATGCAGTCTGCTCCCTGGCACAAGCATCCTTCTATAAACGTTTCTCAAAAACGAATCAATACGAGGTCGTTCGGTCAAATCAAATTGGGCTAAAAAACTAGCTATAGTTTGATTACCTGATGCAATACCAGAAACAATATCTATCGAGTCAGCAATTCTTCTATGGCTTAATGATCTAGGCTGGCGGACAATCCCTTTACAATCTAATAAATTATTTATTCCAAATGTCGATAACCCATTCAATTGTCTCTTATATTGACTTGCGACTCTCTCACTAGATCCCAACATTAAATACAAAGCAATTGCCCTGTCAATTGGGTCAGGATATGCTGCTAAAATCTCAAGGACTTTTTCCCCCCGTCTGCTTAATTCGAATTCTTGTGGACTCATACCAAAATTACTTTTTCTGGAGTTTATCGATAAATGGAAGTTTCCATGTTTTCCAAATCACGGCATTATACATAAAGTAGTTATACGGCAAAACCATAAACCCTACAACAAAGGCTAATACCAAAAAGTCATATTTCGTGCCGAAGAGTGCGACCCCCAAGGGACCAAACACTGACTGAATAACCAAAGCTCCAGCAGAAGTCGCGTTAAACTGTAGAAATTTAACTGCTGTCTTTTTAAAGCCTCCAATTTTGGCTTCGCGAAAAGTCCAGATATTGTTTAAAGCATAGTTATTGGTTATTGCAAACTCTGTAGAAAAAGCCCAAGCTAAAACTTCCGCGAATCCCAAACTCCTGAAAACTCTCAAAAACACAAAATTGACAATAAAACCGGCAAAGCCAACAAAAGCAAACTTAATAAACCTTTGTTTATCTTTTAGCCCTAAAATTATCGCAACTTTAAAAGTGGCAACCATTTCTTTTGTATTAAACTTTGATTTTTCTTTCACTCGCGGCGCAAACTCCAAGGGAACTTCAACAACTTTTTTCGCGTTTTTAATACATTGGTATAAAAGATCAACCTTATGGGCAAATCTTCCTGGTTCCATTAAATTATCTAAATCTATCTTGTCCAGGACACCTTTCACTTTCGTTAAACGAAAACCTGTAGTCAGATCATGGATTTTTGGCTTAACCAACACAATTCTTATGAATAAATTGCCAAAAAAACTAACAGCTTTTCGGAAAAACGCCCACTCTTGAGGCACGGACCCACCTTTTATATAGCGCGAGCCTATCACATAACTAGCTCCCTTTAAATATGCTTCGACCATAGGCTTAACAAACCTAGGGGGGTGCTGGAAGTCAGCATCCATTTCCATCACAGCATCGGCATTTAATTTTTCCATAGCATATTTGAAGCCACTTATATAAGCCCAGCCCAGCCCAGACTTATCACCTTGTTGGATAATTTGCACGTTTTTTCTGGTTTCCGAAGCTTTCTTAACTATTTCAAATTCCTGATCTTTAGAATGGTTGTCTACAACTAAAAGGTACATATTTGCCTCTATTTTTGGAAACTCGCGGTCCACAAGTTCTTCAATCATTTGGCTTATATTATCTGCTTCATTCCAAGCGGGCATAATAATTACAATTTTCTGCATACCTTATAGATTAACAAAAAATACCGACTAATTTCACTATCCAAAAAGAGTAAGGCTACCAAAAAGAGCAGCTTTTTCCCCAAGGCGCGATATTTTAAATTTTGGAACAGGGAACATTTTAAGTTTGTCTTTAAGCATTGCATGTAACCTGTCGACTTTTTCTGGTTTATTTAAAGCGATTCCGCCGCCGAAAATAATAAGTTTTGTGGGTCTAATTAAAAGCATATTTACGACACCCACTGAAAGTACTGGAAGAATCTCGCTCCACTCGGGTTCAGTAAGGTCAGCGGGGCTTTTACCAAACCTTCTATATATGCCAGCTCCGCCAACCAAATACTCTAATTCCTCTTCTCCCTTTACATATTGGTGCCCCGGTTCAAATGAAAAAACGTAGAGTTTATTATTAAGATGCTTAATTTCAGCTCCTCCCACTCCAGTTCCCCAAATTAAAAAAATAAAGTCCTGGTCTTTGCCTATTCCATACTCTGCTTCACCTAACGAAGCTAAGGTTGTGTCGTTCTCTGCTCGTACACGGCACCCTAATACACTTTCCAAGTCGCTAGTTATCTTTTTTCCATTCCAGTCCATAAGATTAGGGCAAATTAAAATCTCCCTTTTTGCTTCAGTTAGAGTCCCAGGCACCCCAATCCCAACTCCTTTCAAGTCTTCGGTCGCAATTTTTTCTATAGAGTGAAGTATATTTTTTATGTCAAGTTTATAATCGTTATTTATGTCAAATTTCTTGAATTCCAGAAGCTCTGGGTTAACTATATCGGTAAATGAAGCTATTTTTACGTTAGTCCCACCAACATCAATTCCGACGTACATAAGCTAAGTATACCACTGCAAACCCATTTCGCTCTCCCAGAACTCCGTAGATGTCACCGCTTATTTTTTATTGCTTACAGCCCGATGAGCAATAAATGTAATAAGTAGATAAATTATTAAAACATCAAGCACAGCAATAAAGAGTTGGTTAAAATCTCCAGAATTATTTGTTTTCAACTGTGAACTCAATTAACAAATTTGGGTCATTTCTACTGAAAACAGCTTTGTAAGAAACTACTTTTGAATTATTATTAAAAATATGAGGTAACAATTCTTTAACCTCAGAGAATAAACCTTTGGTATTGCGAATTTGACTCAGTGTTAACCAAACAAATTTTCCGTCCTCTGGATTTCCTAATAATGCACCATTTTTATAATTCGCCATCAATATGTAGTTACAGAATTCTCGATTTCCATCAAAAGCTGGCGAGTATCCTATTCCAATAGCCTTGATCTTTATATCTTTTATTTCTAAACCCGTTTCTTCTTTAACCTCACGCTTGGCACATTCGAAAATAGTCTCTCTGAATAATTTATGTCCACCGGGTGCAACCCAAATATTTGGTAATATTTTTTTATTCTGACTTCTGTGCAACATTAAATACTTGTTTCCTTTCTTAACAAAGCATTGAATTGTTGCCGAAATATTTTTCTCTTTCATGTTAAATTTGGCTGGATATCTTAAAAATTTCGCCTAACAGCTGAGCATATCTGAAGTTCCAAGCGGAGCGAGGAATTTGGGCGGAGCATCGAAGGCACATAGCCAGATACGCTCTGTTAAGCGAAGTGTTATAAACACATTTCATACTTTCGTTGCAATAATAATATCTTGATAGCTTAAGAAGTTTCTCCTTTCACACCAAGATCCATAATGAATCGGTTCGTTGATTTTTAGTCCGTGTTTCTCATAAAGACATAAAATGAATGATTCATCATAACAAACCGCATCTTCGGACATATTAGCATTTATTGTACGATATTTTCCCATCTCGTACTTAAAATCTAACGTGCTTTTGTTTGCATTAACAAGTTCTAATGATTCCTTGTTTAATATGAAAAAAGAAATTAAGCATCTTCCACCTGTCTTTAGTACACGTGCAATTTCAGAAAAGTATTTTTCTATGTCTTCAGGTAACATATGAGTAAATACGGATCCTAAGACCACAAAATCAAAGGATTCATTTTCGAATGGAAACCTATATTCTGATGCTTTATATTTTCCCTTTGGATTGTAGCACTTATTGAACACGTCAGCTAACTGAAAATGAAAATTTGGATATCTTGTTGATATCCTCTTTCTGCACCAATCAATCCCCAGTTTAACTATATCAAATCCCTCATACCTGCCGTTTCTATCTAAATATTTAGTCAGCGGAACTGTCTTTCGACCAATGCCGCATCCAACATCCAAGATTTTTTCATTTGGTTTTAACCCACAAAGCTCTCTATAATAACGAAAAAACTCTTCTCCGTTTTTCTTAAAAATTAAGATATCTCGTGGCCCATCAAACATCAACCTCGTAGGAGGAATTAACAGATCTCTCCGACCTAACAGCAAATCGATGATATCCTTTTGAAGGTAAATAATATACTGCACTGTTCGTATGATCCGCCTAGGAATAATTTTTTTTATAACGTTCTTCATAACACCTTTCCTAATACTTCTCCTAATACTTCACTGCTTACAAATAGCATGTCGCCTAACGATTCCGAGTATCTGATCTGTTCCTGGTTGGTCTGAACACTGTTCGAATTCAACTCATCGACCATTGGGGACCACTTCATGGCTTGCTGTAGTTAAAGAATGTTCTCTCTCTGAAGCATAAGACAAGACCGCCTTAATGTCCTTTTTTGCAAGCTCAGGAAAACGGCTCAAGACCTTTTTTAAATCCATGCCTTTATTCTACTAAGAAATAAAAAATAGGGCAAGCTTAAGGCTACTCCAAAAGGCAAATTTGGGTGAATAACACTGCAAGCTGAGTGAACTGCATACACTATGTTATACTATGCGAGGACGAAGTCCGAGAGTGCAACGTGGCCGAGTGACTAACAGGAACGAGGAGTATATTTATCCTTAATTTCTTTTTCAGCCAGTTTTTTATTTCTCTATTTTGTGAACTTAAAGGTTGAGAGGACTAGATTGTAAGTTTTCTCTGAACTCAAAAAAGGGTTATTAGAGGACTTTGATAGAGGCTAGTATTTCTTCAATTGAGCTATCATTGCCACCCGTTGAACTAATTAGAAAAGCTCTGGTGCCGTCAATATCAAGCATACCAACAATAATAGTGGATGAATACTCTACATTGTAAATAACAAGACCTGATTTCCCGTTTATTATATAGTTCTTCTCATAAGTGTCGGGTAAATATTCTATCCCTTGGGTATTCGTGTCAATAAATTTATGTGGAGAGCCGGCATCATAAGGTTCAATTCTAATAGAAAAATTGAAGCAGCACTTTTTAGAGTTTAAACCGATTCTGGAAGGATAAGGAGATGGCTCAAAGAATACCTTTGGGTCGTATCCGATTTCAAATTGCCTCTCTGCATCTTGGAATGTTTCCCACCCACTGGGTAAATTATATGAAAGACTTGTTGTTTTGGTGGGTTTTGGAGTTGGAGTCGATACAGTAGTAGGAGATTGAGATGCTTGGGGTGTAGAAGAGCTTGGTGTCTCAGGTTGTGTAATTTGAACTTTGGAGAACCGTTGTTTTAACTCATAATATTTATAAGCAAACACACCTGTAGTTCCAGTTAATAACGCAACTAGGCCAATTACTAACCATTTAGTCAACTTTTTATTGTTAGTCGGTTGCTGAGAAGTCGATGTTTCAGCTACTGGCGGAGTATTAGTTGGCTGTAGACTAGAAGTCTGTTGATTCGAGTCAGAAGTTAGTTCGTTGGTTTGCATATTAACTTCAATATATCATACTTTTTTATTTACAAAAAAACTGGCTGAAAAATCTAAATAGTAAAATACATTTCGTTTAACGTTTCGGCATATCCGTAGTTTTTGCGACCAATGGAAACAAAAATTAGGATGAGCAAGCGTTAAGAATAAAATTATTTATCGTTTTTTGTATTTTCCTGCTCAATTTTATTTCTTTGCTTACTTTTATATATCCAGAATACAATCATAATAATTAGAAATAGAGTTCCCCACTTCCAATTGCTTAAAACGAAAGAAAAAACTGAGAGTAAAATAAGGATTGAGCTAACTAGTAATTGATGTTTTGCGTTTGTCCGCAATGATTTCGTAGTTTTTATATTGTCGGAGTCAAGAATAGTCTCTTGTGATTCTTTGAAATTTTCGGCTGTAAATAAATCAAGGCCTTCGGTTCTAACACTGACTTCAAACTTAGGATTATAAAATAGACTCCTATCTGACCGCCATATATAGCCGTGTTCAATGATGGTTTTTACTAAAGATTCAACTTCTTCTTTAGATTTACTTTTTAGTCTGGGGTTAAGATGGGCTAATTCTTCGTACGTTGGTTTCATAAGTTAAAAACGATAAATAATTTTATTAAGCTCGCGAATCGGATATACCGTGTTATGTGATGTAGTGTCGCAATTCCTTATATCCAAATATTATCTTTTGCGGTTTGATCGCCTCCAACATCACCAGTGTTTACTGTGCCAGCAGGTTCGACGAGCAATATTTTACATTCCTTTTCGGCGAATGGTTTATGTTCAACACCCTTAGGGACAACAAACAACTCTCCTTCATGCAAAGTTACATTTCCATCTCTGAAATCTATTCGAAGTTCGCCTTCAATTATTAAAAATACCTCATCGGTGTCTTTATGGCCGTGCCATGTAAAATCACCTTCGACGCGAGCTAGCTTAAAATGATAATCGTTCATCTGAGCGATGATCTTAGGCGACCACTGCTCAGAGAACCTGCTGAATTTTTCCTGTATATTTATTATCTGTTTTGTCATAGTAATTATTTTAATAGATTATAAATAAATTTGCGACACTATTTCATATAACGTCAGGATTATGAGAAGTTTGCGGAACGAAGTGAAGCAAATTTGGGAAAATGCCGAGCTGAGGCATTTTCCTCATAATCCTTGTTAAGCGAGGGTGAGCGTAACGCAGTGAAGCGAAAGCGCAGCGTCCCCCGAAGGAGTAAAAATAGCTCTTGGGTGGGAACATAAATAAAGCACACACGTTAAAACAACTTATTGTAAAATTCTTTCCTCTCAAATGAATTAAGAAATTCTACTTTTTTCTTCTCCCAAAAGAAATCATCGTCATTGTGGATAAACCAACCAATACTCATAAAAATAACCATTTTCAAAAGATCGTATAAATGATTCTTCTCAATTTCAGTTAATTTTCTAAATTTTTGGTATTCTTTGAGAAGATCTTTTGCTTGGTTAAAGATGATTTCTTTTTTATGTGGCCATGCCCAAAAATAAACCATATTTGCGATGTCATAAAGCAAGTAAATGTAACTTGCATCATCAAAATCCAAAACTGAACTTACTTTCCCATTTTTGTATAAAAAGTTAGAAGGGTGTGTATCGCAATGGCAAACTCCTTTAGGAAGATTTTTAGGCAATTTCAATTTTTCCAATTCGGCTTTCAGCCAATCTAATCTTTTCTTTGCTTCAGATTTAGATTTGATTTTCTTTGAATTTGAAATTGCCGCTTTCAAAGAAGATTTTGGATCATAAGTATCACGAGCTTCAAAATATTTCGGCTTATATCCAATAGTTATTTTATGGAGTTTGCCAATCGCCTGTGCAATCAGTTTTGGATTTACTTTATTTCTATGTT
>Ga0209541_10014714_pt1 | contig 11767 bp, 12 predicted proteins | sample RifCSPlowO2_01_FD_184027 | JGI IMG/M metagenome (GOLD analysis project Ga0209541, IMG submission 184027) | Groundwater microbial communities from Rifle, Colorado - Rifle CSP2_plank lowO2_0.1 (SPAdes) (version 2) | ecosystem: Environmental > Aquatic > Deep subsurface > Groundwater | place...
TTTTAATAAGCATAGAAATAGGGGGGAAATAGATTATATTTCTTCTTCTAAAATGATAATTAATCAAGTACATCATTTATTATTAAGATTTGGAATTTTATCAAGAATACGAAGCAAAAAAACAAAATGTAATAGAAAAATATTTGAATCATATGAATTGGTATTGGGCTCTGAAAATATAACTAAATATATAGAAAAAATAGGTTTTTTTCATTTAGAAAAAGAAGAAAAATGTAAAAAATGTTTAATTGAAACAAAAAATATTTTAAGAAATCCAAATGTTGATACTATTCCAAAAGAATTATGGGAAGTTTATCGACCTGTTAAAAGTTGGGCTGATATAGGAAGATACTTTGGTTACAAATACCCTAAATCTATGAGGGAAAGACTCTTTAAATCCCCATCTAGAGAGACTTTGTTAAAAGTTGCAATTGCAGATGAAAACAAGGCAGTAGAATTATTAGCAACATCAGATATATTCTGGGATGAAATAATTTTAATAGAAAAAATCGAGGGAGAATTTGAAGTTTATGATATAAGTGTGCCTGAATATCACAACTTTATAGCAAATGACATAATAGTACATAATAGCTATAGTTCTTCAGTAATTGCCGAAGAAATTTCAGCACTTCCAAAAGAAGTAAAAAAGAATATTTCTGTTTTGTTTTTTGATACATTGGGGGTTTTCTGGACAATGAAATTTCCAAATAAAGCACAAGAAGAATTATTGGAAAAATGGAATATAAAACCAGAGAAAATACCTATTGATCTTTATGTTCCAGAAGGTTATTTTAATAAATATAAAGAAAATAAAATCCCTGCAGATTTCAGTTTTACAATAAGAATATCAGAACTAAATGCAACAGACTGGTGTGATGTCTTTGAAATTAAATTAACAGAGCCAATAGGTGTTGCCTTAGAAACATCTATTCTAAATTTGCAGGAAAAAAATAAAGAATTTTCAATTCAAGATATAGTTGATGAAATAAAGAATTCAAAAAAAATTACTCAAGAAATAAAAAATGCCTTGGAAAATAGATTCTTGTCTGCAGAAAAATGGGGTTTGTTTAGCGAAAAAGGGACTAAAATCTCAGAAATAGTAGGTCCAGAAAAAGTCTCAGTTATAGATATAAGTTCTTATACAAATGTAACTGGCAACACCAGAATAAAGGCCTTGGTTATTTCTTTAATTTCAAGAAAGATTTTAGAGCAAAGAATAATGTCAAGAAAATTTGAAGAACTTGAAAGTATTGAGCTTGAAAGTGAATATTTTAAAGAAGAAACACAAAAAGAAGAGCCTTTAGTCTGGATTATCATTGATGAAGCCCATACATTCATATCAAAAGATGAAAAAACACCAGCAACAGACTCATTAATAAGATTATTAAGAGAAGGCCGCCAGCCAGGAATTTCCTTAATTTTAATTACACAACAACCAGGAGAAATAATAAAAGATGCCTTAACTCAATCAGATATAGTAATTTCTCATAGATTAACAGCAAAAAAAGACATTGAAGCATTAAACTCAATAATGCAGTCTTATTTAATCCAGGACTTGGCTACACAAATAAACAATTTGCCAAAATTTAAAGGTGCAGCAATATTATTAGATGATAATTCTGAAAGAATTTACCAAATACAAGTTCATCCTAAAAAAAGTTGGCATGGTGGTGAATCCCCATCGTCTGTAAAAGAAGTAAAAAAATTAATAATAAAATGAGCACTAAAAAATTAACAAAAGAACAATATTATACATTAAAAGAAAAAGGAACAGAGATACCTTTTACTGGAAAATACTTAGATAATAAGAAAGAAGGTATGTATATTTGTGCTAATTGTGGAAATAAATTATTTTCTTCAGAAACAAAATATAATTCAGGAACAGGTTGGCCAAGTTTTTATAAGCCAGAATCAGAAGAAAGTATAGATACAAAACCAGATGAAAATATGTTGATGAAAAGAACAGAAGTGTTATGTAAAAAATGTAAAGGTCATTTAGGTCATGTTTTTGATGACTGCCCAGAACCAGCTAAAAAAAGATTTTGCATAAATTCTGCATCATTAATTTTCAAAAAAGAAGTAAATAAAAAATAATTCAAAATTTTTATATATTTCATTAACTTATATGTTTTCATGGGATATCTCTGTGAATTATGTAATGGAAAACATCCATATTTAAAAGATAATTTTTGTCCATTTCAAGAACTAACTAAAAAATTCTCTCCTCAAAAACTTAATTTAGATTTTTTAGGCAACACACCACCAGATGTTTTTGTTGGTACATATAATTATCCAAATGTTTTTACAGGTATTCTTTCTCCAGTTGAATACAAAGAAGATACAAGTAATTTAAGTAACCCAGAAGATTGGTTTAAGCAGAAATTAGGTATTAGTGACATTTTGATAAATAGAAGTTCTATGATATATTCCAGATTTAAAACTAATATAAAAGAGAAAAACAAGTTATTGGAAACAACCCAGGAATTGGCAATGAGTAAAAAATCAGTTGATGTAGAATTCTTTCTTGGAAAAAAACCAAAATTAGGGCTTAGTTTAGATTATAGAAATATCCCAATAAGCAATCCAGCCCCCTTAAAAAAAGCAGTCATTGCGGAAAATATAAATATTGATAAACAAGTAGAAACTCTTGTTTTTAGTAAAGATATAAAATCACAAGAAGGAATTTTAGGTCTCTACAAAAGAGGTTTTAGTATTAGCTATTTGATAAAATTATTATCTTCTGGTCTATTAGGTATTATAAATCAAAGAAAACTAGTCCCTACAAAATGGTCAATAACAGCAGTTGATTCTTTAATTTCAAAGAACTTAATTGAAAAAATCAGAAGTTATAAATGGATTAATGAAATACAAATTTTTTATGATACTTATTTGGAAAATCATTATGAAATAATCTTGTTGCCAAGAGAATGGTCATTTGAGGTTATAGAAGCAAAATTGCCAGCATTAGATGAAAGTTACTTTTGGCAGGATTATGAAAATTTTAATGATAGAAAAAATTATGCAAGTGATGTCACTGGTGCATATTATGCAAACAGGTTAGCTGTTTGTGAATATCTAGAAAAAATAAAGAAACAAGCAAGTGTTCTTATATTAAGGGAAATTGGAAATTACTGGGCCCCTTTAGGTGTTGGAATTTTAAGAGAAGTTTCTAGAAATGCTTTTAATAAAGAACCATTAAAATTTAACAATTTAAATGAATCATTTGAAAATATCAATGAAAGAATGAAACTTAATCTTGATAAATTATTTAATCGAAGTTTCTTGTTAAAAGAATATAAATCACAAAAAAAATTAAGTGCTTTTTTTAATAATTAATCAAAAAAACAATATTTAATTTCTGAAACTTTCAATTGTTCTTTTTAGACTTTCATAAAATTTAGCACTTGGAACCCAGCCTAAAAACTCTTTTGCTTTTGAAATATCAGCAAGTGTATGTTTTGGCTCAATTACAGGATCTCCATACACAACCTCAATTTCTGTTTGTAAAATATATTTTATTTTCTGTGTAATATAATTAACACTTTTATTTTCTCCACCACCAATATTAAACTTTTTACCAAATGCTTTTTGATTTTGAGTTTGAGCAGCAAGTATATTGGCACAAACAACATCTCCAGCATAAGTAAAATCTCTTGTTTGTTCTCCGTCTCCATTAATAATTGGTTTCTTCTTGTCTAAAAACATTTTAGTAAATTTAGGGATTAAACAAGCATATCCACCCTCACTGCTCTGCCTTTCTCCGAAAACATTAAAATATCTAAGGCTTATAGTTTCAAGTCCATAAAGCAAATTAAACAAAAAGCAGTAATACTCCCCAATTAGTTTATGCAATGCATATGGTGAAATTGGTTTTGTTTTCATGTCTTCATTTAAAGGCATTTTTTTCTGTTCTCCATAAACACTTGAACTTGAAGAAAAAATAAACCTTTTAACACCCCCTTGCTTGCACAAATTTAACAAATTTAAAGTCCCATTAACATTTACTTCATGTGTTATAATTGGTTGCACAATAGAGAACTGCACTCTTGGTAAAGCAGCAACATGAAAAACACAATCAAATTTTTCTTTTTTAAATATCTCACTTAAATTATCACAAATGCTTTTTTTATAAAAAACGATTTTGTCTTTTACTTTATATAAATTATTTTCATTTCCTAAAGACAAATCATCAATAACAACAACACCATAATTAACCTTGACTAGTTTTTCAACTAAATGACTTCCAATAAATCCAGCCCCTCCAGTAACCAAAGCTTTCTTCATTATCTTAAGTGTAAAAAATCAAGTTATATTTTAAGCAATAACATTTCATATTGGACAGCCCTTTCTAAATCCCTCTTAAATCCATGAGTTTCAGGGTAATTAGTGCAGTAAATATTTCCTGTATATCTAAATACTTCATCTAATCTAGATTGTAATCCTAATTCTCTTAAAGTTTTTATTCCTTCTATTTTTATTGCCCCACCTACTCTTAACTTTTCACTTTCCTTATCCAAAATTTTAATAGCTCTTTCTTTTTCTTTTTTAGAAAGACTATCAACATTAGAAACCCCAAAATTTAACAAATCAGGTCTTCTCTCATAAACTGCTTCATAACTTCTAAAAAATTTAATCTTGTCTAAATTAGGATCTTCCCAATCAGCCAATCCACATATAACCTCATTTATATCAAAAATTTCAGATTCATCTAATTCTCTTGATATTAAAATATCATAAAGACTTCTTGCAAATGCACAAACTTCTAATCCTAAAATTTGTCCAGAGTTATCAGACACTTTACTATCAATTATTGGGGCATCTTTTGCAACACCATGCATAGATTCTTTTTCATAACATCTCAAAAAAACATATTTTTCATTTCTTTTCTCCTCTACAAGAAATCTTCCTTCTCCATAATCACAACTATCAAAAAGTTTTTGTAATTCTTGTGCCACAATTCTCAAGTCTTCCCATGTAAGTTCTTTTTTCTTTTTCATTTTATCCTAAAATTTTTTGTAAAAGTTTAAATGTTTTTGGCCATATTGTAGATGGTGCTTGTAATCCTTTTTCTTTCGGTTCCAATTCACCAATAACTGATCTAACATAATCCTTAAAGAAATTTCTCGCCAAATTAAAATTTTTTTGTTTTACAGCCTTGACAAGTTTATTAGATTCATTTTCACTCAGCCCTTCACTTCTAAATTTCTTTAATTTTTCAACAAGATCAATTAATGCATCTCTTAATTGTAATTCAACAGGTTTCATTCTTAAACATTTTTTTCTTTTTCAATAAAATCACAAATTCCATTAACCAAATTTAAAGTCTCTTCTGGAAATTCAGTTTTATTAAAAGATTTAATAATTCTCCCAAAATAATCTGCAATTTTTTCAAAAAATTCTGATGCTTCCATTGTTAATTTATTTGATTTAATTCTATTAAAACATTGTCTGAAAAAATCATCTTATAAATCTTCTTATTTAATAACCACTAATAAGAAATAAAAATTTCAAACACCCAAATCTTTATAAATTAATATCTCATGAAAAATTTAATTTAGAAAATGGCAAATGTTTATAATTTTATAAGAGAATCATGGAAAAAGCCAGATACAAATATGTTAAGGCAAAAGTTCTTAGAATGGCGTCATCAGCCTTCAGTTTTAAAATTAGAAAATCCAACTAGGTTAGATAGGGCAAGAAGTCTTGGTTATAAAGCAAAGCAGGGATTTCTAATTGCTAGAGTTAAATTAAAACGTGGTGGAAGGCAGAGAGAATTATTTAAAGCAGGTAGAAAGCCAAGAAAAATGAGAAGAATGAAAATAGTAAGTAAAAGTTACCAATTAATTGCAGAGCAAAGAGCAAATAAAATCTTCCACAACTTTGAAGTTTTAAATTCATATTGGGTAGGAAAAGACGGAATTTATTATTGGTATGAAATTATCCTAGTGGACCCAAATAATCCAGTTATAAAATCAGACAAGCATATTAATTGGATTATAAGCAAAAAAGGCCGTGTTTACCGTGGTTTAACAAGTGCAGGAAAAAAATCTCGTGGTTTAGCAGGAAAAGGAAAAGGCCATGAAAAAATGAGGCCAAGCAAAAAAGCCAACTTATTAAGAAAATGGAGAAAAGCAGAGAAAAAAGGCAAGCATAGGATTTTCTAAAGCTTCTAGTCGCAACAAGTCGTTTTTTGCTTAAGATTTTTTCTAAAAAGATTACTTTAACCTAAATCTAAAATTTATTTTCTTCTTTCTAAAAAACTTAATATATAAAAAAACTATAAATCCAAGTATAATTATTATGGCTAATATAAAAGAGCTTAATATAACCCCTATAACTATTACTAAAGGAAAAAATAAAGCTATCAAAACCCTGTATTTAAGGCTTATTAATTCCCTTCCATTTAATTTTATTTGTGATGTTTTTACGAATATATAAATTGCAATTAATATAACAATATAAAGAATAATTCTTTGAATTAAAGTTAACATAAAGCTTTGAATCAAGTAAAAGTATATAAAATATATCAAAAAAATATATAAATCAACATAATTAATCTAAAAAAATGGCTTTAAAAATAAAAAGATGGTTATTCATTTTAATACTATTTAGTAACTTAGTTTCTGCCTTAAGTGTTGAACTATCCTTTCCAGTAAATAATGCAGTCTTTGTAGATAGTAATACAATCTCATTTAGATGTAAAGCAACTGGGAATGACCTAAGGTTCCTTGAGTTATATACTAATGTTGGTTCTTGGTCTAAAAAATCCCAAGTTTCAAATCCACAAAATAATACAGATGCGATTTTTTCAATAAGTAATATAAGTAATGGAGATTATATATGGAATTGTAAAGTAATAGATGGCACTGAAGGTATAAAATTTAGTGACTCAAATAGAAGTTTTTCAGTAAATTTAGCACCAAATATGCCTCCAGTTTACAATAATGCCCTAATATCTCAATCTTGGAATATGAATACTCAAAAAAATAATGCATTTGACTTGGATAATTTTTTTTCAGACCCAGAGGGAAGTTCTTTAACATATGGTGTAAGTGGTAATGCTAATATAATTGTAAATATAGACAATAATAATCTTGTTAGTTTTTCTCAGCCATCAAATTGGTTTGGGACAGAAAAAGTCTATTTTACAGCAAGTGACTCTCAATTAAGTGTTAATTCAAATTATATTAATCTGACTGTTGTAAAAACAGAAACACAAAATAGCCCCCTGTCAAATACAGCCCCAAGAATAGAAAATAAAATACCAGACCAGAATAAAACTACTGAAGGCTCATGGCTTTTAGATTTAAACGGTTATGCAAAAGACAATGAAGATCAGGAAAGTAAATTAAATTGGTCAGTAGAAGATATAGACACAAGTATAATTAAATATGATATTGATAATGTTAATAAAAGGATAAAATTTACTCCCCAGGGAAAAAAAGGTTCTAATACAATTAAACTAAAAATATCAGACACGCAAGGATTAAGTTCTAGCCAGAATATTATTATAAATATTTATGAAGATAAAAAACAAGCAAATGAATTTGAAGAAGATATAAGAAAAGAACCTAAAAATACAGGTTTTGTTATAAACTCATTTTATCCAGATAAAAAAGAAGTAATATTAAATCCCCAGGAAAGTCTGGATTTTGGTATTGAAACATCTCAAAAAGTGGATTATGAATGGTATCTGGACAATAAAACAACATATATAACAAAAAGTTATTTTACATTTAATTCCATAAGTGAAGGCAAGCATAATTTAACTGTTGTTGCAACAGATTTAGAAAACAGATTAACTAAATCCTGGAATATTATAGTAAAAAAAGAAGAAAATAAAATAGAAAATACACAAAATATAATCACACCAGTTTGTGGTAATAATATAATAGAAACTAATGAAACATGTTCAAATTGTGCAGAAGATATTAAATGTTTAACTAATCAAATTTGTGAAGACAATAAATGTATAGAAAGAAAAAGTTTTCTGTCAATAACAGGAAGCACAATAATAAATACAGGAAATGTCTTAAAAAAAATTTCTCTAAAATCATTTTTTTATATCCCTTTAGTCATATTAATTTTCTTATTAATTCTAATATTAATTATAAGAAAAAGAAATAAAACAAAGTATTCATATTTAAAGGAATTGGAAGAAAAAGAGACTTTCACTGAAAAATTTCAGAAAAAGTTAAGGGAAATTTACAAAAACAGGAAACAAAGAAAAGAAAATAAATTAAATTTAATAAATCTTGAAAAGAAAAAACAGCAGGAAGTAATAAATATAGCTCCAAGTGCTATATCAATATCAGGATTTATTGAAGAAAGTATTAATAAAGGCCATTCAAAGAAAACAATTAAAAAGGTTTTAAAAGAGAAAGGTTGGTCAAGATTACAGATATGGAAAGCATTCAGGAAAATATAGAAAAAGAATTAGAAGAAATTAAAATTTATCTGGAAAAATCTGAAAACCCATTGATTTTCTTTGATGATGATCATGATGGTTTAATTTCTTATATTCTTTTCAAGAAAAAATACAGCAAATGCCACGGCATTGTTGTAAAAGCAGGCATGAAAAATGAAGAAATTTATTTTAGAAAAATAAAAGAATATAATCCAGATGTAATATTTGTTTTAGACAGAGCAGAAATAAGCCAGGAATTAATTGACTCTGTAAATGTTCCCTTAATATGGATAGATCACCATCCAATTGTAAAAAGAGAAGGTGCAAGACATTTTAACCCAAGATTTTATAATAAAGATGACAACAGGCCTACATCATACTGGTGTTATAAGATTATTAATGACTTTGCTTGGATAGCCATGATTGGGATAATTGGAGATTATCACATTCCAGAATTTATAGACAAATTTGAATATAAAGAACTTTTTAATAACCAGAAAAAAATTGAGGAAATATTGTTTAAAAGTGAATTTGGAAAGCTAGTAAAAATATATAATTTTGTTTTAAAAGGTAATACAACACAAGTAAGAAAAAATATTTCTATGCTATGCAAACTAGAAAGCCCCTATGAGCTTCTTAATCAGGAAACTCCAAATGGTAAATTTTTATACCAATATTATGAAAAAATTAACAAAGAATATACAAAATTATTAAATAAAGCTGTAAAAAATGTAACAGAAGATAAAATATTTTTATTTACATATCCAGACACAAAGTTAAGTATAAGCTCAGGACTTAGTACTGAATTATTATACAGATTTCCAAATAGGCTCATAATAGTAGCCAGAGAAAAAGATGATTTTATGAGAATAAGTTTAAGAAGTAAAGACATAATTCTCCCTCCTTTATTGGAAAAAGCACTAGAAGGCCTTGATGGTTATGGTGGTGGTCATGATCATGCAGTTGGAGCAAATGTCAACAAAAAGGATTTTATAAAATTTATAAATAAAATAAAAGCAAATGTATAAGCAAAAAGATTTTTATTTTAAAAAAGCAAAAGAAGAAGGTTTTAGAGCACGTTCAGTCTATAAATTATTTAATTTAAACAAAAAATATCATATTATAAGCAAAAATAATAAAGTTCTTGACTTAGGCTGTTCTCCAGGTTCATGGCTTCAAGCATCATTAAAAATAGTTGGCACTAATGGATTTGTTTTAGGCATTGACATAATACCTATAAAAGAAATAAAAAATACAAAGTTTATTCAGGCGGACATTACAGAAAAAGAGACTATAGAAAAAATAAAATCAATTTCAGATAATTTTGATGTAATAATAAGTGATTTGTCTCCTAAAACTTCTGGTATAAAAGAATTAGATAATGAAAAGTCAATCCAATTAAATGAAGCAGCACTAAAAATATCTGAGCAAGTTATAAAAGAAAATGGTAATTTTTTATGCAAGATTTTCCAAGGCCCATATTTTCAAGAATTCCTAAAAAACATAAGTAAAAAATTCAAGTTTGTAAAATGTCATAAGCCAGAAGCCTCAAGAAAAGAAAGCAAGGAAATTTATATTATTGCAAAAGGTTTTAAAAAATAAGATTACACCATTTAATTACATTTTCTAGTTGATAATTATATTTCAAAAGTAAAAGATTAGGTAGTACAAATTTCCCCTTGCTCAATTAAAAATGCTACTTTTTACTTAAATGTGTACTTAAAAATAATTTCGAATTCAAAATATTGTATATAATAAACCCACCAAGAACAACCCCAACTTCAATTAAGATTATATTCTTTTCAAAATAAAACATCATCCCAATAGAAGAAAGTAATCCTAAAAAAGCAAGAACAGAAAATTTTCCTATATTTAATGGTGTTCTAAATCCTCTTTTCATGTCTGGTTTTTTGTATCTTAAAACTAAAAGTGAACCATTTACAGAAAAATAAACTAAAAATAGGCTTATATCAGTTATCATAGCAACAGTTTTGATACTTCCAATTAATGCAATAATTAAAGAAACTATCCCTACAAAAATTACAGAATAAAAAGGAGTCCCTCTCTTTCCTATTCTTGAAAAAACCCTTGGTAAAGTCTTGTCTTTTGCCATTCCATATAATATTCTTGAACCAACAATCAAAAGTATTAAAGAAGTGTTGGCAGTTGCAAATAAAGCTATAAAAGAAAATAGCCAGTCTGAATTAGGTATTATTGAAGATACTACCTCTGTTAAAGGTGCTTTGCTCCCAGCTAATCTTTCCCACCCAATAATATTTACAGCGGAAAATGAAACTAAAATATAAAGTATAGTTGAGACTATTATTGCAATAACTAAGGATTTTGGTACAATTTTTTTTGCATTTTTAGTTTCTTCAGATACATTTACTATATCCTCAAAACCTAAATAAGCAAAAAATATTAATGTAGTAGCAGAAAGTAAAGCAGACAATCCATTGTTAAAAGGAATTTCAAAAATATTAATATTAATTCCAGAAGTAAAAAAATGATAAATTCCAAGAGCAATAACTATAACAAGACCTAAAGTTTCTATTATTGTAGAAATAATATTAAAAGTAGAAGACTCTTTTATTCCAATATAATTTATTAAAGATAAAATAATGACTAATATACTGGTAATTAAAGTTGCACTTCCGCCAAATATATGTGAAAAATATCCAGCAAAGCCAAAAGCAACAGTCACTCCTGCAACAACACTTGCTATAATCATTAACCAGCCTATAATAAAAGATAAATTTTTTTTATTAAATGCAATTTTTGTATAATTATATTCTGCTGCTTCTTTAGGATACATTGAAGATAATTCAGCATAGCTTAATCCAGTAAATGCAGCTATAAAAGCAGCAAAAATAAAAGATATCCATATTGCATTTCCAGCTATTCCTGCACCAATCCCAATTAATGAATATATTCCAGCGCCTAATATTATCCCGATACCATATAATGACAACTCAAATAATCCTAATTCTTTTTTTAGCTTGTATTTTATAATTTCACCATTAAAAAAATAAATATTAAAGTTAATAAACTTTATCAACTATCAAAACTAAGATAATGAAAAGATTTTTAAGTAAAAAAATGTTTAAATAAAATAAATGAAAAATTTAAAAGAGGCAAGAATAATAAATATCTTCTTAGTTTTATCTATTCTTGGATTTATTATTTCTTCATATTTAGTTTATATCCATTATGCAGATACATCAAGTTTTTGTGATTTTAGTCCTGAATTTAGTTGTGATATTGTTAATAAAAGTTTATATTCTGAATTTCCGCCTGGTAATGGCATCCCAGTCTCATTTCTTGGTGCTTTAACATTCTTGTTTATATTTGTTGTTTTTA
>Ga0209541_10014717_pt1 | contig 11766 bp, 11 predicted proteins | sample RifCSPlowO2_01_FD_184027 | JGI IMG/M metagenome (GOLD analysis project Ga0209541, IMG submission 184027) | Groundwater microbial communities from Rifle, Colorado - Rifle CSP2_plank lowO2_0.1 (SPAdes) (version 2) | ecosystem: Environmental > Aquatic > Deep subsurface > Groundwater | place...
TTACAGCGTTGATCCTAGAACTAAAATGATTGTTTTCAGTGATGGACTTAATGTCGATTCAATGATCAGAATTCACTGTGATTGTCGGGGAGAGATAATTGATACCTACGGTCTGGGCACAAACTTGACCAATGACTTCGAACCGATGCCTGAAATCCGACTCATTCCCCTATCTCTTGTTATAAAGCCGTCGAGGGTTCGCGTCGGCGACAGGAGCGTCGGCCTGGTCAAACTAAGCGACAATATTGCCAAAGCGATGGGAACTCCGGAAGATATCGCAAAATACAGAAAGATATTTAACTACAACGAGAATTTCTTCGAACCTTGCACATATTAGAGAGCATTCCGCTCTCTTTTTTTTATTCTCCCTCGCGGCAACTTGAAATTATTTTTCACCAAAAATCCCTTAACTTCTCGACCTACTTTATTCCTTCCGACAAATAGTTAAATTAACCTCAATTTAACTATTATGTTACCGTCGAAAAAAGACGGTCTGCGAAATTAAGGAATTTTTAGGAACAAAATTTATAGTTAGCGGGCGAGGTTACTTTCGAAAAATTCTCAATAGCTTGGAATCATCTGAAGGGGTGTTAGCAAGTTGATTCCCATATGTAATCTTTCTTGATTGTAATATATTAAATACTTTTTTAAAGCTTTGTTGATTGTATTAACATCTCTGGGTAATTTATCCAAACATTCTTCCTGAAGTGTCCGGTTGAATCTTTCAATGTGAGCATTATCATTTGGTTTGCCGATTCTTGAATATCGGTGATCGGATTTAATTCTTTCAACAAAGAAGTTTGAGAATTCCGGTCCGTGATCGGATTGAAGCATCTTGAATTTGAACCTTGAACATTGTTCAGCCCTACCTACAAAATCAACGGCAATGGCCCCATTAAGTATCTGGTAGGCTAGAGCATAACCAGTTCGGGAATAGACATCGATCAAGGTCATTACATAGATTCTTTTCTTCTCGCTGATCATCAGATGAATTGTGTCTAATTGCACCAAATCGCCTGTATTTTCGACAAAAGGCCGATCTACGTGAGGATGATATCTTTTCCAGGGACTCCTCTTCTTAATCAAGCCGTGCCTATCAAGAGTTCTTCTGACACTGTTTAAGCTAACTCGGACACCTTGATTAATTAATTCTTGATGCACCACTTCAGAACATCGGCCATGTTTTCTTCTTCGACTGATAATTTTATCAATCACATCTTTTTTTAATTGCTTTGGATGTGAATGTGGTCTCGAGCTTAAAGTCGGTATATTTCTCCAGCCTCCGGTCGGATCTTTCTTACACCACTTAACTATTACACTCTGACTGTATCCGGTGTGTCTGGCTACCTGTCTTGTACTCCAGCCATGGTACTTAACTAATCTGACTGCTCCCATACGAACCTTTGGAAGCTTGGGGTTTGTTGTATATGCCATATACATACATTTTACCCTAAGTGATTCCAAGCTATTGGGTTATTACGCTTAAATTGACAAAACCTTATTTTTATATTAATATAGAGACCGTACCTTTAACCATCCGAGGAGGGCACTGACGTGGGTTTCATACTTAACCCCGGAAGGCGCGCAGTAGAGCATGTCTTTACCAGAGTTCCAATAGATATAACGCCAGAGACTCAATTCTATCTTGAGGGGAAAAAATTAAATCTCCTTAGTATAAGTAACGGGGTTGGCACCTGTGCCGATTTACATGGAATAAATATGGCTGTCTTGAGCTTTCTCAGCCCATCTCCGGACGAAAAGCCTTACTTTAAATTCCCCATCTCTTGTCAGGGATCGGTACTCTTGAGGAGACTTACCGACGAGGAGCTCGAAGAAGAGAAGAAATCAAAATGGTATACTGGCCAATCTTTGTTGGTGGTAGAGGGATTGCGACCGATAGAGCCTCCTTCTTTGACTCCAAGGGTAGACCTGGAACTAAACGGCCGAAAAACCAGTTTTGTTAATATCTGCCCAGCCACAAGCTGGTCTTTTGCTTGATTATGGGGTTTGGTGTATTATATTTGCAACATGTTAAACACCAATAAAAACCACCTATTAACCTCTGAATCAGTAACCGAGGGCCATCCGGATAAGATGGCCGACCAGATATCTGATGGAATTCTAGATGCGATATTAAAACAAGATCCTTATGGTCGGGTAGCAGTGGAGACCCTTCTCACGACTGGTTTAGTTATTATAGCCGGAGAGATAACAACTAAGGCTGTAATTAATGTTCCCGATATAGCAAGACAAGTCATCAAAGACATCGGTTACACCAACTCAGATTATGGATTCGACTCTGAAACTTGCGGAATCCAGGTTTCTATTCAAAAACAATCTCTGGACATAGCTCAAGGCGTTAGTCACTACGGCCAAGAGAAGCCGGAGCTTGTCGGAGCGGGGGATCAGGGTATTATGTACGGCTACGCAACTAACGAGACTAAAGAACTCATGCCCTTGCCAATTATTCTTGCTCACAAGCTGACAAGACAATTGGCTTACCTGCGCAAGAAAGGCATATTAAAATATTTGAGACCAGACGGAAAAGCCCAAGTCACTGTAGAATATGTCGATGGAGGGCCCAAAAGAGTTCACACCGTACTAATTTCCACCCAGCATAGCCCGGAGGTAAATCTCGAGGATTTAAAAAAAGATATCGTACAGAATGTCATTAAAAAAATAATTCCGTCAAAATTAATAAACAAAGAAACTAAAATATTAATCAATCCAACTGGGAGATTCGTTGTCGGCGGTCCTCACGGAGACACGGGACTCACTGGAAGGAAAATAATAGTCGACACTTACGGCGGAGTGGGGTCGCATGGCGGAGGAGCGTTCTCCGGAAAAGATCCAACTAAGGTAGACCGGTCAGCATCATATGCGGCAAGGTGGGTAGCCAAAAATATAGTTGCCTCTAAGTTAGCCGATAAGGCCGAAGTCCAGGTAAGCTACGCCATCGGAGTGCCAGAACCATTAGCGATTGATATAAATACTTTTAGAACGGGGAAGGTTAACGATGCAAAAATAAAATCAGCTGTTATGCAGGTATTCGACTTGAGACCCGGAATGATAATAAAAAATCTAAATCTGAGGAGGCCTATCTACGGCCAGACGGCCGCCTACGGCCATTTCGGACGCACCGATGTCGATCTGCCGTGGGAAAAAACGAATAAAGCCAAAGAACTCCGAAAGGTGCTATTATCTAAGTAAGCGACGAGGGGGGCCCGTCGTATAGTGGCAATATACGGCATTCGCATTGCCGGGACGCGGTTTCGATTACCGCCGGGTCCACCCAAACTGTTAAGTTCGAACTGCTGGTTTTACGCCATTACTTAACACTAAAAACCACTCTTTTGAGTGGTTTTTAGTTGCTTGCTCCGAGTTAATCGAGGAGAGAATTGGGGTGAGTTGAATTAAAAGATATAATCTGTTACCTTATTATCAGTATACGCCCACGAGGAGAAATTATGAGTAAGCATGCTAAGCAAAGCCCTTTGACCAAGCTTGAATCTGAAAAAGTAAAACAGATTCGTAAGCGTCTTGCTGGATACCATTCCCACAAGAACGACCCCTATTCTTATTATGAGAATGAAATTGATGCTGTAAGAGAGCTGAGACACAAGGCTCCCGAGGATATTCAATCACTCCTATCCTTAGTCGACAGACTAAGTTCCTAATACTCCTTACGGAGTATTTTTTATACAAAAATCCTATTATACACCTCGAAAATCAAATTCCTATTTTTGAAAAAGTTAGGATTTATGCTACGTTTTACATATTCAAACATCGTTTCCCCAACTCCACAACGTGTGATAAATCAGCAGACGACTGCTCATTTATCGAGTAAATAAGCCCCAATTTAACGGTTCCGAATCCGTTGTTTTTGTGTTTTATAAAACCAGCTTGAAATATAGCCATTTGTTGCCATAATAAGTTATTACAAATCGAATAACAATATTTGACTTATGAAGCTGAAGGGATTATCATCAACTTACATCTTTGAAAACTACTAAAGGCGGGTAATGAAGTTCCAGCTAATCGGCAAGATTACGTATGATGAGATGAATCTCAATACTGCTAGTGGCGATTCTTATCCTGTTTCAAAAAAGATATTAGAAGAATTTGAAGCTGTTGATTCTAATGCGGCAATCGAACAAGCTAAGACTATAGTCAAAGAAGTGATTAATCGTCATTGTCCTGAAACTATACCTGAGCAGTTTGAGCTAAAACATTTTACTGGATTGGATGTTGAACTACGGCTTATCGAACCAGTCTGGAAAACTTCGGTCAAATCAGGGAATCGATCTTGGGAGCCAAGAGTGAACGCGGATAGAGATCTACAGGAAAGCCACCTTTTATAAATAGCATTCGCCTACAAATTGTAGGCTTTTTATTTTCTATTGTAAGTTCAAGTTTGATTTGATATAATAAACTTAAATATGAAAAGAATCATTCAATTCCACATCTCAAAGGGCGATAAATACTATACCGCCGAGGGTGTTGATTTGCCAGTAGTTACTCAAGGCAAAACTCTTGATGAATTAGCAGAAAACATCAGAGAGGCAGTAGAGCTTCATTTAGAAGGTGAAAATCCTGCTGATTTTGATATTGCTCCAAACCCCTCTGTTTTAATGAATTTCGAACTTCCTCAGATTCATGCCTAGACTCAAGGTCTTATCAGGTGAAAATGTAATAAAGATTCTTGAGTCTTTCAATTTTGCCGTAATTTCTCAGAAGGGAAGTCATGTTAAACTTCGAAGAACTATAAAGAAACATAATCAAACTCTTACCATCCCAAATCATAAAGAATTAGACAAAGGAACCCTCCGAGCCATTTTTAATCAGGCTTCAAAATATATTTCTGAGTTAGAACTCATGCCCCATTTTTATAATGAATAGTGTCACAATTGTTGCCATATACTTAATTCCTCGATAATCTGGTTCCAGTTGAGTCTCACGAGGTCTACCAAAGAAACAAAAAACCGCCGAAGCGGTTATTAGTGTATTATTGCCGGCTGACCGTTGTCCTCTAGAAAATTGACGTAAGCTATAAGAGCTGCCGTCAGATTTACGCAAGGCACGCATGAGCAGGAACCGAACCGATAAGTCAAGTCGCGCGGATCCAGTTTGGAAAAAATTCTATTTATCAAATCCTTTATTTCCGCCGACACCTTATCGCTCTCTAGAAATCCCTGAAGGTTAAATACGACTCCCGAACCAAGAGGCACTTCCGAACTTGCCAAATAGCGGCGGATAAACCCGACCATCTCTTCGCTTGAGTCAGGCAATCTCTCTCCGGCTAAAGACTCCAATTGAAGCAATGACTCCAGATTAAGATACAAGTCGCGAATCAATCTGGGGTCGCTTTTCCCAAAATTACTCTCTTTCGCCCTAATAACCACTTCCTGAACTGCCAATTCGGCGGCTTGATTCATTCGATCCTTCCTTTCAATGGACGATTCTGCTAACTTAATTGATATGGACGAAATAATCAAGGGCCTCAACGAAAAGCAGGTTGAAGCCGTCAAAATTATGGACGGCCCGGTTTTGGTTTCGCTGTATACATGATATAATAAAGCTACATAATGCCCAATCAATTCACAAAGCCTTGGACTAACAATGAAATAGAATTTTTACGCAGCAACATAGGCAAGATGACCTATAAAAATATGGGTGAGTTCATTAATCGATCCTATAGTTCAATCCAATCTAAAATTAGATATTTGCCTTTCCAAAAGAAGGTTAAAAAACATTTGGTTAATTCTAATTTCTTCAAAAGTTGGTCTCCCGAAATGTCTTATGTTTTAGGCTTTATTGCAGCTGACGGTAACATCTGCCACAGTGGCAGAGCCCATACGCTTCACATTGCTTGCGACGATAGAGATGTAATTGAAAAAATCAAAAAGGTTCTCGATTATTCAGGCCCTATCTACGAGAAAAATAGATTCAATAGCAAAATATCCTACAGCCTTAGAATATGTGATCAGATAATTTTTAATGATCTGCAGAAAGTAGGTATTAGTGAAAGAAAAAGTCTAACCCTGCTCCCGAAGGTTCATAAAGCATTTACTACTGATTTCTTGAGAGGCTTTTTCGATGGTGACGGAACTGTATATCTCCATAACACAAAATATCCGAGTAAGCTTCGGGTTATTTTCTACACTGCTAGTAAGCCCATGGCTAAATTTATCCACTCAAATTTGAAAAATATATTGAAAAATACACATTCGAGCAATATACAGAGCAAAATCACAAAATATAAAAATCCATACTATGCGATTTCGTTGGGACATAAAGCATCTTGTGAGTTATATTCAAAAATTTATAAAAATAATGACCTTTACATGAACAGGAAATATAATAAATTTATACAAGGCATGAAATGAAAGTAGACTTATCTTCATTAAATAAAAAACAGATAGAGGGGGTTATGGCCTTAGAGGGCCCTGTGTTAATTATTTCCGGACCTGGTTCTGGAAAAACAAGATGCTTAACTTATAGAATCGCCTACATGATTTCTATGGGAATAAGGCCTGAAAATATTTTGGGCGTAACTTTTACAAATAAAAGTGCCAGCGAAATAAAAGAACGCATACAAAAACTATTGGGATACGGCCAGGAGAAATCTGGAAATCCGGTGATTCGACCGACAATCGGTACTTTCCATTCAATCGGCTTACAAATTTTACGCCACGAGATACCTCAACTTGGCTACAAGAGGAGCTTCACGGTGTTCGATACGGATGACCAAATAAGCTTAGTCCGGAGGGTGATGGCCGAACTCGAGATAGATACCAAGAGCTTTAATCCAAAGATAATTCTTTATAAAATATCCGAATTAAAAACCCAGCTTACTTCTCCGGAAAGTTATGAGCCAAAAGATTTCTATTCCGAAATTCTTGCGAAAATTTATAAAAAATACCAAAAAGAGCTGGAGGGTTTAAATGCCGTTGATTTTGACGATCTTATTGTTCTGCCGATCAAGATTTTCAGGCAGAATGACAGTACCCTTCTGAAATATCAGGGATTCTGGAAATATATTTTAGTTGATGAATATCAGGACACCAGCCACGACCAATATACCTTTATTAATTTGCTTGCCCAAAAATATAGGAATTTATTCTGTATCGGCGACGATGCCCAATCAATATATCAATTCCGCCGAGCCGACATAAGGAACATTCTGAATTTCCAGAGGGATTATCCTGAGGCTAAAATCGTTATGCTCGAGCAAAATTACCGTTCGACCAAGAATATAATCACCGCCGCTCAGGAGATCATCTCAAAAAATAAAAATCAGATTCCTAAGTCTCTATGGACTGACAACGATCACGGCAATAAACTTGTCGTTTCGGAAACAATCAACGAGCGCCATGAGGCTAATTTAGTCATCTCGAAAATAACCGATCTGACGAGTGGCGGCTATTCGGCAAAAGATTTTGCTGTTTTATACAGAACCCACGCCCAATCCCGGGCATTAGAAGAAGCTCTCATAATACACGGGCTTCCTTACCAAATTATCGGCGGTTTAAAATTCTACGAAAGAAAAGAGATTAAAGATATCTTGGCCTACTTAAGATTAATAATAAACCCGTCCGACTCGATAGCTCTCGACAGAATATACAACATACCCGCCCGGGGGATAGGCAAATCGATAATCGACAAGGTTACAAATCTTGGCGGGAATAACATTATTGAAGCCTTGGGTAGTGTGATTAAATCAAAAAACTTGCCGGCAAAACAATTATCTTCTGTTTCCGGCTTCCATAAACTTTTAACCGACCTTGATAAAACTACGACAAAGAAAAACCTCCGCGAGATTATAAAACAAATAATTGTCCGCATTAAATATGCGGACTACCTTAAAGAATATAGTTTCTCCAAAACAAATGATTACGAGAATCTCGAGGATCGTTTGGAAAATTTAAAAGAACTTCAAACCGTCGCTTCAAAATATGATGAGTTGCCCGGCAAAGAGGGGATAGAAAAATTCCTTGAAGAAATAACCCTGCTTCAAGATACAGACCGCGTAAAATCATCTGCCGACAACCACGCGACAAGCAAACAAGTAATTACCCTGATGACGATCCACGCCTCAAAAGGCCTTGAGTTTCCGGTTGTTTTTATCGTCGGCATGGAAGAGGGCCTTTTCCCGCACAGCCGCACGGTTATCAATCCGCACGAACTCGAGGAGGAACGGCGTCTCTGCTATGTCGCCATAACCAGAGCAAAGAATCACTTGATCCTGACCTATACCAAATACCGCAGAATATTCGGATCATCATCCGCCACTCTGCCTTCCAGATTCATACTCGAAATTCCCAGAGATTTGATTGATTATGAGCTGATCAACGACTTTGAGAACGAGGAAGATGAAAAAATTTATTATTGACGAACTCAACTTTTTGTTGTAATTAATACTAAGCTTCTTTCCAATCAGGAGCCTCAATGCCAAGAGTTTTTCTAGTAAACCCAGCCTTAACAAGCTTGGGTTACGGCATAATGACCCCACGCTGGCTTTTTGTCATCGCTCAAGCAACCCCAAAAGAACTGGTAGAGAACCCTGTCATAATAGATGAGAGCATTGAAAAATTTGATCCTTCAAAAATTGGCCCTAAAGACATAGTCGGCCTTGGAATGACGACAAGCAACTGTGCCGTCGGGTATAGACATATAAAAGCAATTAAAGAGCGGGGTGCGACTGTTATTGTCGGAGGCATTCATGCAACAATTTTTCCGGAAGAACCTCTTGAGTTCGGAGCCGATGCGGTAGTCACCGGAAACGGAGACAACGTCTGGCGCAAGGCCGTTGAAGATGCCCTGAACGGAAAATTACAAAAAGTATATGCCGGCGGACGCGTTCCGGGCGATCAACTCCTCCCTGCCGACTGGAGTCTTCTTGATCCGAGAAATTATCTGATAGCTACGGTCCAAACAATTGCCGGCTGTCCTGAAAATTGCAGTTTCTGTTCGGTCTGGGTAACTGACGGCCGAAAACCAAGACAACGCTTGACCGATAAAATAATTGGGGAGGTTAACGAGCTTTACCGTCTTGGTTTTAGATTTATAGCTTTCGCAGATGACAATTTTAATCCGGGAACGCTTGGAAGAATAGCCAGAGAAAAAAGTCCGGAAAAACAAAAAGAGTTTCATAGAATACGCGAAGAGAGATTGAGATTTTTTGAAGAATACGACCGCTCGGTGCCGAAAGACATCTACGGACTGACTCAAATGACTTCAGAGATCGCCACCGATCCTGAATATTTAGAAGCGGCTTACACTAAGATGCGGATCAGGGGAGTGCTAGTAGGAGTAGAGTCGTTTTCCCAAGCCGGCCTCAAAAGAGCGAACAAGGAGTGGAACCCAGTAGGGGACAGGATGATTGAAGCCCTCCAGACGATCAGAAATAAGGGAATATTAGTTCTGAGCTCCTTAATTTGCGGCCTTGAATCAGATAATAAAGATTCGCTGATCCAGATGCGAGATTTTGCGATCAAATCGGGAACCGACCTGGCTCAGTTTGTCATCTATAGTCCTTATCCGGGAACAGTTGATTTAGCAAACATGAAGAAAGCCGGCAATACTTCTTCGACAATATCTCTTAAAAATGACCGATTCTGGCTGGACATTGAAAAACCCACGGTCATGATAAACCACCCTCATTTATCCGACGAGGTGTTAGTAGAAGAGGTTGGAAAAAGCTGGCAACGCTTTTACTCTCTTAGACAGCTTCTAAAAAGGGCGGCCAGCCCCCGCTGGGGAATAGGGGAAAGGTTTCGATATATACTCATTTCGCTTGCTTTCAGATTAATCTATCTTAAAAATGGAGTATCGGCGGATCATGCTCGCCGACAGCGTCCCGCATCACTGACCGGCTTCATTATAAGAACCGGCGCCCGCATTTATAATTATTTGGCCAGAAGAACCAACCCCCCACAAGCCAAAATAGATACTTGATTTATTTTAATCCCCAGCCCAGATGCCAGGGATTTTTTTTATACATCTTTTGTGATAGAGTTTGTTAAAATAACCATGCAAGAAAAGTTCAAGACAAAAAAATCCCTCGGCCAAAACTTTCTCATTAACCCGCATATCATCGATAAGATTGTCGTGGCTGCCCAGATCAAAAAAAGTGATATAATTCTGGAGGTCGGCCCCGGAACCGGAAATCTAACCAGAGAGTTGGCAAAAAAAGCTGGAAAAGTGATCGCCATCGAGAAAGATGTCAGATTACTCGAACCGCTCCGAGATAATTTCAGAGATAAGCCTAATATCGAAATAATCGAAGGGGACATTTTAAAATTCGACATTGAAACATTGTTTAGAAATTTGAAATTAGAAATTAGAAATTCCGACTACAAGGTGGTCGCCAACCTTCCTTATTACATAACCTCTAATTTCATCCGGACCGTTTTTGACAAGTGGTCCCGACCTTCAGTCGAGGATCCTCGATTCAGCAAAACTGAATCGGGACCCAGACCTGAGCTAATCGTGCTTACAATTCAGAAAGAAGTGGCTCAGAGAATAATGGCCAAGCCGCCTCACATGAATCTGCTTGCTTTGTCCGTTCAATATTATTCAGAACCGGAAATTATCGGCTATATATCAAAGAATAACTTCAGACCGATTCCCAAAATAGATTCGGCGATCATCAGACTAAGTGTAAAAAGTAAAGCGCAAAACGAAAAAGAGACAGAAGCTGTTTTTAAAATTATAAGGCTCGGGTTTTCCGAGAAGAGAAAACAACTGGCAAGCGTATTGTCTAAAAAATTAAAAAGGAGCCGGGAAGAAATAGCGCTGGCTATTGAAAAATCCGGCATAAGCCCGAAGGTAAGAGCAGAAAACTTATCTTTTGAACAATGGAATACATTGCAGAATTATTTAAACACATAGTTCAGTCGCGGCCGTGGCACGCTTTAAAGACCCTCGGATTTTGGATTGGCTTCATGGCCGGTATCTTATATTTTTCCTATATCTTCTGGTGGCTCTGGAATTTATATCCGCTCGACTCTTTTGGCCTGCCGGGTAAAACTGCCGGTCTCGTTTTGATTTCTCTCATATTCGTCATGGCAGTTGCGGAAATGGCCTTTTTCTGGGGACTATTCGGGGTTTTATGTCAAAAGATATCAGCCGCTCGAATTTCAAGCCGTACCGCTCCTTTCATTCTGGCAAGCGGGTTTGTTCTCGCCGAATACCTGCGGTCTTTTTTCTTCGGTGTTTTTAATCTGGGCGCCGGAACATTTTTAGGGGCTCACTGGACGCTCGGCAACATCGCTTATCAGTTCTCGGACTTCAGTTACATACTAAGAACTTCTTCCATCTGGGGAATTTACGGAATAAGTTTTCTTGCGGCGTATCTCATCAGCGGTATTGCCCTGTCGCTGATAAAAAAGAATTATAAAAATCTTCTCATTCTTCTCTGGGTTCCGGCGTTATTGATTGGAATAAATCTTCTGGCTCCGAGGAGCCCCGATATCCGGCAAGAAGGCCGAATTCCCATTGCCATCGTCCAAACACAAATACCCAGCAAAGTTTTTTATACGGCAGATGAAACAATCGATAGCCTAACAACAAAATTAGAGCTCCTGGAAAAATCGGCTGAATTTATTGATTCCTCAGAGAATGGCCGTCGAGGCCTGATAATTTTTCCAGAAGGATCTCAGCTTTTAACCGATTTGTTTAAATTTCTTGACGAAGAATCGGTCGAAAAATATTTCAACGAACTTTCGGAAAAAGAAATCTTGGTTCTGGATCAGATCAGGTTTC
>Ga0209541_10014720_pt1 | contig 11766 bp, 19 predicted proteins | sample RifCSPlowO2_01_FD_184027 | JGI IMG/M metagenome (GOLD analysis project Ga0209541, IMG submission 184027) | Groundwater microbial communities from Rifle, Colorado - Rifle CSP2_plank lowO2_0.1 (SPAdes) (version 2) | ecosystem: Environmental > Aquatic > Deep subsurface > Groundwater | place...
CGCTCGCCGATGGCAATGCGATGGATCACTACTCAAGACACGCGCTTGTTACGCTTACGCCGGAACAACAAATACTCGTGGAACGCGTGGCGCAAAACATTTACCGTCCGTGTTGCGGCAACTCCACCTATTTTCCGGATTGCAACCACGGCATGGCGATGCTCGGGCTCCTGGAGCTCATGGCGTCGCAGAATATAAGCGAGGCGAACATGTACCGTGCCGCGCTTAAAGTAAATGCATACTGGTTCCCCGACACCTACCTCACGATTGCCAAATATTTTGGGCAACAAGGAGTGGCGTGGGATGCGGTTGATCCGAAAGAAGCTCTTGGCGAGAACTTCTCAAGTTCCGCCGGCTACCGCAGAGTCGTTTCCGAGCTTGCAAGGCCGACCGAAACCATTACCCCGAGCCGCCGGCCTTCCGGCGGGTGCGGCGTATAACGCTCATGGATATACTTATCGGCACTTCGCTTGTGGCGGCATTTCTCGCGGGTATCGCGGCGCTTCTCGCTCCTTGTTGCATCACCGTGCTTCTGCCCGCGTACTTCGGTTCCATTTTCCGCACGCGGCGCAAAGTGTTTCTTATGACCTTCATTTTCTTCTTGGGGGTCCTCACCGTGTTCATTCCGCTTGGGCTTGGATTCTCCGCGCTCGGCCAGTTCTTCAGCCGCTACCACCGCATCATCTTCACGCTCGCGGGAATATTCTTTCTTGCACTCGGGACGCTCATCCTTTCCGGAAAGAAAATCGCCATGCCGTTTACGGTCCACCCGAAACTCAAGGGGCATAATGCGGCATCGGTCTTCGTACTCGGCATTTTCTCCGGAATCGCAACGACCTGTTGCGCGCCGGTGCTCGCAGGAGTGCTCGCGCTCTCCGTTCTTCCAGGGTCAATCATCTGGGGCTTGGCCTACACGCTCGCCTATGTGCTCGGGATGGTTTCACCGCTTTTTGTGTTCGCGCTCATGATTGACAGTTCCAAGCTGGTTCAGCGCCTTATGGAGGCAACCCAGCCGTCCGCACTCCGGATATTCGGGAGAACCATCGCAATCGGCATCGCGGAGCTTGTGGCGGGAGTTACGTTCCTTATCGTAGGCGTGCTTACGGTTGTCTGGGCGTTTATGAACGAAACCGCGCGGCATTCCGACCTTCAGGTGGACATCAATATCACGCTTGCCAAATTTCAGCAGTGGCTTGGCGGAAATATCGGGTTTGTGCCCGGGTTCGTCTGGGCCTTGCTTGTTTTAGGGATTGTTGCGTTTATCGTGCGGACTGCAATGCGGCAGCTCGCACAAGAAAATTCATCACCAACATCACACTGCCATGAAGAAAACAAATAACTCATATGCCCCTGCGATTGTGCTTGCCGTGGTCGGCGTATTCGTGATCGCAGGCATCTACGTAGCGAACAAAACAAACGACACCGCATCGGGCGGGCAGGCCGGGGCTGGCGGCGGAGGCGCGCTCTTAAGCATAGACGATCTCGTGGGGAAGCCCGCCCCGAAGTTCTCCTTGAGCGACCGGAACGGCACGGAATACTCATTGGAAAATCTCAAAGGCAAGAATGTCGTGTTGTTCTTTAACGAAGGAATTATGTGTTACCCGGGGTGTTGGAACCAAGTCGCCTCGTTGGGGAAAGATGCGCGGTTTAACGGTGGCGATACACTGGCGTTTTCGGTGGTAGTTGACCAGCCGAATGATTGGGCGAAAGCAATCCAGAAAATGCCGGAGCTGGAATCCGCGAAGCTCCTGTTTGACACGAGCCGCTCCGCCTCGCGCGCGTACGCGATGCTCACGGCAAATTCCTCAATGCACTTCGGGTCGCTTCCCGGGCATACGTACGTGGTGATCGATAAAGCAGGCATTGTGCGCTATGTGTACGATGACCCGCGCATGGCGATCAATAATGAACTCATTACCGCGGAAGTTGAGAAACTTGAGTAAGAGAAAGAGCTACATTGGTCGGGTCTCGCGAGTTAGATATTTTGTTGCATAGCACCGGAGAACATGATATCATGGAATCCATGACGCGTTTTTTTGCAATTCCCATTATTACGGGTGCGCTCATTTTTGGTTTTGTTTGTCCTTATATGGCTCACCACATCTCGGCATCCGCGCCCCGCGCGGATTCCGTTGTTGTGGCTTGGGGAGCAAGCTATGAAAAATGTTGCAGCAGCGGCATTTCTAAGAATGTCGGGCAATGGAAAAGCATCTTGTTAGCCGCGCCGCGCGAAGCGCGCGGCGGGACTATCTTGCTGATACTGGGGCTCGCCATTGCTTTTGCTCTTAGCAATTTTCGATTGAGGCATAATTCAAAAAATGATCTGCTCTCATATATGCCTTACGCAAGAGACAACCCCGATTTCTTACTGTTTAATCACTTGAAAATCTCTTTTGCGCGAGGCATTCTAAATCCGAAAATTTATTGACGGCTTTCTTGCGCCAGCATTGATCCGTGATTAACGCACGGGTCTGTTTCTATGCTGGTATTTTTGTATTTCACATTAATCCTTAGCCATCATTAAATATGAACGACCAACACATTAAACACGAAACAGAAATGCTAGAGATAGAACCTTCGTCAAAGGCAAATAATTTATCAGTTCCGATTGCCATCGTAATTGCCAGCGCGCTTATTGCCGGAGCCGTGTATCTTTCCTCCGGAAAAATCGCTACATCGCCCAAAGTTACTGGCGACAATGCGGTGGCAAATCAGCAACTCCCGCAGGGCGACACCATGTCGCTTGATAATATAGCCGCCATTTCTGCCAGCGATCACATTCGCGGCAATCCGGATGCGTCAGTCATAATTGTGGAATATTCCGACACCGAGTGCCCATTCTGCAAACGATTCCACGGCACCATGCGGCAGGCAATGGATGAATACGGCAAGAACGGCGAAGTGGCATGGGTCTACCGCCAGTTCCCATTGGCGCAACTGCATCCCAAAGCTCCCAAAGAATCGGAAGCGACTGAATGTGCTAATGAGCTCGGCGGACCGGATAAATTTTGGGAATATACTGACCGGCTTTTTGAAATTACGCCGTCAAACAACGGCCTTGATCCGGCAGAACTTCCGAAAATCGCCCAGTATGTCGGTCTTGACGCAGACAAGTTCAGTGCATGCCTCAATAGCGGCAAGTATGCCCAACACATTGAGCAAGACGCTCAAAACGCCATCGCGACAGGCGGCGAAGGAACGCCGTGGAGCATCGTGGTCGCGAAGAACGGAAAAAAATATCCGCTGTCCGGCGCACAGCCATACGCATCGGTGAAGCAATTGATTGAGCTGGCTTTGCAGGAAAAATAATATACATTCTACTATATTATGAAAAAATTCTTCACCTTCTCTATGCTTGCGTACGGATTGCTCGCAATTCATATTCTTGAGGAATCATTGAGATTAGGGAGAGAAAATACCGAAATAAGCGTTCTTCTTCCGTTTGCGGCATTTCCCCTCGGCTTCATCGGCATCTATCTCAAAAAACAGTGGGGATTTTGGATGGCGTGGCTTATGAGCGTGCTTGTTGCCATTCTACCTGCTCTCTCGCACGCTATTCCCTCAAGTTCCAGCTATCTAGGAGTTATTTACGGCTTCTGGGGCGGTATCGTGGGAACAAGCTCGGTGATAGTTGCAATATTGCTAAGCATCTTCGGAATCTCGGCATCTGCCATCGGCGTAAAAATAATCTCTACGAAGACAATAAAAACAGAACTAGCAGCATAGTTACATCGCATTAATCTTAGCGCAATCAAAGAGAACAAATATGGTTCTTCATACCTTGCAAAAAGTATTCCGAAAGCCAATGTATATACTCCTTGCTTTCATCACGAGCTCGGCAGTATTTGCGTTCGCCGTATGGCTTCCAAACATTCCGTTGATTGTGAAAGTTATGGGACACCCGGGAATATCGCTTACGCAAAAGCTTGATCTACCGATCAGTCTCCTAGGATCAATTGTCACCAACTTTACCCTGCTGTCCGCTTCATATACCATCGCTATCGCCATTCTCTTTGGAATAAACGTGGCGATGCTCGTTTACTTCTTGCGGCGTAGAGTCGACGAGGTGAAGCAGGCTGGGGTGGCGACGGGGCTGTTCGGTATTACGAGCGGAGTTATCGGCATGGGATGTGCCGCATGCGGATCGTTTCTCCTGACCAGTTTACTTTCGCTTGTTGGCGCATCGGGAATATTGACATTTCTACCTCTCAACGGCGGAGAATTTGGCATTCTTGGAGTGATACTGCTTGCGGTATCGATTCGGCTTACTGCCGCGCAAATCCAAAATCCTGCGGTTTGCATAATTACTGATTAACACAAGAAAAAACATGGACCCCGTTAGAAATTCAATAATCTAGTCGGGGGAGCATAACATATGAAATACCATCATGAATAAACAAATTTCTAATGGGGTGAACCCACAAATACTGTTAACCAAAAAAGAACGCAAAGATCTCAAGCGTCAGGGGAAACTTGAGGTAAAAGAAGCGTCCGCACAAAAGCGTCGTCTTAAGAAAATTGCCTCATGGGGATTAGGCGGCGGCCTGACCGTTGCGCTCATTGGAGGTCTTATTTGGTATGTCGTGACAAGGCCTCCGGTTCCGGAGTCCGACATTGTTTCCCGAGGCGCCTTCCACTGGCACCCGGGACTTACCATTTACGTTAAGGGGGAACAACAGGAAATTCCGGCAAATATCGGCATCGGCGCGGTTCATCGGCCGATCCATACCCACGATGACAGCGGTCAGGGCATTGTTCACATGGAGTTTCAAGGGCTTGCGCGGAAGCAAGACACCACACTTGGCCAATTTTTCGAAAACTGGAATAAGGATATGCGCTCATTCGGCACGAATATGAAGATGACCGTAAACGGGGAAGAAAACACAGAATATGGAAATTACGTCATGGGCGACAAGGACAAAATTGAACTGCGTTTTGACTAAAAGTTATCCACAGGCAGGGTATTGACAAATAGGATATAGGGGCATACCCTATAGGCAAGGTCAGCAGCTTAATTACCGATACCCTTAAAACCCATGCTGGATCAAAAATTAAAACATCGCGCTGTCCATCGGGCAAAAATCATCGCAGGCCAACTAGATGGCCTCATCAAGGCCATAGAGAAAGAAGAATATTGCCCCACCTTGCTGGAACAATCCCGCTCCATTCAAAGGTCGCTCAAAAGCCTTGACACTTTCCTTCTTGAGAATCACCTGCGGACACATGTGAAACATCAAATGCAGAGCAGGGGCGATGACGAAAAAGCAATCAGAGAGCTGATTAAAGTGTATACCTTGTCAAACAAATAATATCACATGAACAGTTTATATTATGGCGATATGTTCGGGTGGGGATTCGGAGGAATAATGATGCTGATCTTTTGGATTGCGATTCTTCTGTTTATCATATTGGCGATCAAAGGATTCCAAGGAAATGAATCAGGAAAATCAAGTTCAAAATCAGCCGCAGACATCCTTAAGGAACGATACGCAAAGGGCGAAATTGATAAAAAAGAATTTGAGGAAAAGAAAAAAGACATAACAAATTCGTAGTATCCATGCCAAACACTCTTAATAACCAATCAATACAAAAACATGAAACCATCAAAATTAATGCACGTTGTTAGTGTCATCGCAGGTTTTGTTGGAGTCGTTGTATTTGCAGGTGCCATTCTTGGAGGGTCGGACAATCTTGTGTTCGGAATTACAAAGGTCGACGCTCTGCTCTGCGCCGGAATTCTTATCCTCGTTGCGATTTGGGTCCAGCTTGCGACAATTCACCACATGATGCTTGAGAAGCGCGGAGAAATCGTTTAATCAATTAATCAAAATATATGCAACTATCACTTAAAAAATACGGCTGGAAATGTGCTCTTGGGGCCGAGGTAGCATACGTTCTTTGCGTGTTGGGCGGATTTCTACCACTTCGTAGCGCTCAAGGCATTGAGCTTCATCACACGCTTTTTGAGACGCTTCCCGGCTTTACATGGATCAGCTTTGGCAGTTTCATTCTCGGTGCATTCTATATGTTCGTTTTTGCTTGGATTTTCGCCTTCTATTTCGCGTGGATGCACAATTCAAGTCTTGTTAACAAATAATTAAAAATTTATGCACAATCATAATAATGAGAGCGATAAAGACGGCGGACACAAAGGAATGATGTGGATGATAATTCCGTGCCTCCTTCTGTTAGGAGTTCTATTTTTTGGCGGGGGTAAATTGTCTTCAGGCGGATACCTTTGGCCAATTCTTATCGGTGTCTTTGTAGTCGCGCACATTTGGATGATGTTCAAGGGACACGGAGGGCATGCCGATGAGGACGGAGATGAAAATCCCGATACGGTCGACCCCGCCGAAGAGATTGCGGCAAAGAAGAACGAACATAAGCACGGCGGATGCTGCCATTAACGCCTCGTCATGGGAAACTCCTACGGCCTTTGGCCGCTCGTCGTCATTAATTCGCTGATTTTCATCGTGTTCGCATTCAGCTTTACGAAGCCGAAAACCGCGCGCGACTGGCGGTCGTTTGGCGCATTCTCCGCGTTCATCGTCGCTCTGTTCGCGGAGATGTACGGATTCCCACTCACCATTTACCTGCTTTCCGGCTGGCTTACGAAATGGGTACCCGGACTTGATCCATTCACGCATAATTCTGGGCACCTTCTTGAGGATCTCTTTGGCTGGGGCGGGGACCCGCATTTCGGCCCGTTTCACCTTGTAAGCTACGTTCTGATTATTTACGGTTTCTCGCTTCTCGCCAGTGCCTGGAAGGTGCTCTATGCGGCGCAGCGTGCCAACCGGCTTGCGATGACCGGTCCTTACGCCCGCATCCGCCACCCGCAGTATGTTGCGTTTATCCTCATCATGCTCGGTTTCCTCTTCCAATGGCCAACGCTTCTCACCCTCATCATGTTTCCCGTACTGGTCTGGATGTATACACGACTTGCCAAGAGTGAAGAAAAAGAAGCGCAAAAAGAATTCGGCGAACAATGGAATGCATACGCCCGTCAAACCCATGCGTTTATTCCTCGGTTAAGATCGCCGGTATCAAAGGATATTGTCGGTTAGTATCAAGTTTCATGGCTCAACTTACAAAAATAATCTACATACTGCTCTTTGCGCTGATCGTGCTCGCGCCTCATTTTGGTATTGGGCACCTATTTGATATTCCAGAACGGTACGCGCAATCACTGATTACGGCGGCGCTATTCGGCGTTGCCTATATTGTGTATCTGTTACACCAGCGCGATTTGCGCAAGAAAGAAGAAGAAAAACAGAAATTGGAAAACAAATTTTCGTTTTCGAGCAAGGCATTAAATGACGCGTACCAGTACATCGGTTCAGCAAATCGCAAACTCTCTCTTTTGAGTGCGGTAAGCACAGATCTTCTTGACCGACCGAAAGAAACCAAAAGAGGCAAGCGCGCGATTTTTGAAGAATTACTGATGACTGCAGTCACGGTGCTTGGCCGTTCTTCATGGGGAATGTTTCGTTTTATTCAAGCAACAACAGGGCGGACTGAACAGGAGTTCACCCACGCTACTCAAGGATATATTCTTCTTAAATCCACTATCAGCAATAACGAATTGTTGCAAGCGCGACAGGTGTCGGACAAAATCGTAAAAATTGGTAATCTGTATGTGATTCCTACCTCTGACAGGCATGCTCCTGTCCCATGTTTTTTTATGTTTGCAAAGAGAGAGAATGGCGTCGAAGCTGAAATTTCCACATTGCGGGCGATTGTTGATCAAGCGCAGTTGTTTTATACATATCTTTTTGAAATGCCGGAAGCCCCAAAATCTGTATCGCATATCGCAAGACAATCATGATCAATAACACCACAAAGCCGATTCTATATGGGATACTCGCAAGCAGTATCTTGCTCGGAATTTATTTTGCGGTGCTTTCTTTGGTATCGGGCTGGAACTTCGCCCAGGACCAATTTTCCGATTTTTGGTATTTCATCGTAGGTCTTGCGCTCGGTTTCGGCATTCAGATCGGATTGTATACCTACCTTAGGAACGCCATCCACGCAGGTCAAGGCGGCGGCAAGGTTTTGGGAGTAACCGGTACGACGTCCACCGCAGCCATGATTTCTTGCTGCGCTCATTATTTAGTGAATTTAGCGCCCATCCTTGGAGTAACCGGCTTGGTCGCATTCGTCGCTCAATACCAAACTAAGCTGTTTTGGGTGGGACTGGCATTCAATCTTGCGGGTATTGCATATGTAACCAACAGAATTTTTAAGTTTAAACACACATGAGATACATGCAACTTATAATAATTGGCCTGGCTGCTGTCACTCTCCTATACTTCGGAGTTTTTAAGCGTGAACCGCCGCAGGGAGGAAACCGGAACGAGAGCGATGCAAGCCAGCAGAGGAACCCGCCAGTTGGCGTGGCGCAGAGCAATTGGGAAACGCAAACGAATGAGGAACTGCCGGTAACGATCAAAGTGACTCCGATTGAGCTTGGCAAAGGGGCAGAGACATGGAAGTTCGAAATTGTCTTGAATACCCACTCCGGAAGCTTGGATGACGATCTGCTTACGGCGGCATACTTAATGGACGATAAGGGCAACACATACCAGCCGACTACATGGGAGGGGCCGGGGCCCGGCGGCCATCACCGCGAAGGCGTGTTAGTATTTGAAGCGGTATATCCGGCGCCGCCTTTCATTGAGTTAAAAATCAAAAACGTCGGCGGCATTTCAGAGCGATCCTTCAAATGGGATTTGAAATAGATTATAAGAATAAAAATTGGTGAATACTTATGTTTACAGAAAAAATAACATATGAGATTAAAAAAACCTTGAAGGGCTTCAATGAGGATAAAATGCGCGACCGGATGCTCATGCATTATAAATTATTGCACTTGATTGATGATAAAGAAAAATGGGCAACACCGGAGTTGCAAGAAATTTCTTTAGAGTTGCTTCCCTGCGACATGACCGAGAAAAAAAGCAAAGATTTCATTGATGAAATGGCACGGCTTGCCGAAAAAAATCCTTATTTGGTCAATTTTCTTAAAAAAGCGCAAAATGAAAAATTTAAACGCTTATCTCTTAAGGTGGCAAAAGAAGGCGAGCAATTGTTTCCCGATCTGGTCGCGTATGCAAATGCTCTTGAGCGCTTAACAAAGGCGACGCATGACAATCCGAAAATTCTGGGAAAATGCGTAAAAATATTCAAAAAAGAAAGGAGGAAAATTAGCCGTTTTAAGCATGAGACTCTGTTCCGTAAAATAAAACTTACATCCATAGAAAAACCGATAATTGAGGATATCATTTTGAAATCTTACAAAACTGGCAAGGTGCCAAAAAACGCAGGGAGATCAGTTGTATTTCTCAATATATTAGAAGCAACCCTTGCCGATATCGTTGAATTTAATATGGACAACGCAAAAGTTGGATGGATATTAGCCGTCAACAAGTCGGGCTCAAAGGATTACGATCCGCGCACAGGGGAAGGATTCTCTGGTTGGTCAGATGACAAGAAAACGATTTGCCTGCGACCGCCATTACCGAAAGAATGGGCTGATCTGTACCAAACATGGAACATGGCGTTCGTATCGCAATCGCAAAGTTTTCCATACCTGATTTCTAAACTTCTTATTCCGCAAGTAGCCGATTATCAAAACGATCCCTCGCAATATCTGCATAAAAGAGTTCTTGCTCTATATATCTGCCTTAATTATCTCATTTTTGATTGCGCCAAAAGAATGGAAGAGAAGATATCTGCGATCCATTGGGATGACATAAAACTAGCGCGCCTTTGGGGCAAAGCCAATTTGGAAAGCGCGAGGAAATACAAATCGGAACTTTTAAAATTATCATTACAAAAAATTAATTAAAGACTATGGACCACAACCATCACACAACAATGAAAAACGAAGTTGAACGAAAACCCGACTGCGCCTACGGTGCTCTTAAAGCGCATCGAGTCGAGATTAAAAGTATAATAAATCATTAAAAATAAACAAAACTATGGAATTTGACTACACCACAACTACAACGAAAACTTTTGACGCGGCGGTTCAAAGCGTGCAAGATGAAATTGCCAAAGCCGGCATGCGGGTTTTGTATGTCCACGATGTGCAGAAAACATTAGCCGAGAAGGGTTTTGAAAGAAAGCCGTTTAAAATTGTTGAGTTTTGCAATGCAAAGCTTGCCAACGAGTTTCTGAATAAGGATATTAAAATCGGCCTCTGTCTACCCTGCAAGATAAATGTGTACGTCAAAGACGAGCCTGCCTCCGCTAAAGATTCGGCGGGCAAGCAAACTTTTATTTCCGGCATGCGGCCGATTATTCTGCCGCAGTTCTTCCCGCACGCCGATTTGGGCGAGAGGCCGAAAGAAATTGACCAAATCATTCAAAACATTATCAATAATGCGAAATGACTCATGAAAAATAAGGCGCTCATAGGCGGAATAGTCACCGTGGCGATATTGATTGCCGGAGTTTTTTTGTTTTCAAATAAAAATGTCTCTCGCGAGACATTTTCAACAATCACGCAGGACATGCCCGAAGCTCGGGCCACGCAAATGGTGGAGCTTAACAATGGCGATACATACAATCTTATCGCTTCCATCGTTAAAAAAGAGATTGGCAATACCGAAGTAAAGATGCTCGCCTATAACGGCATGATCCCAGGACCGTTCCTCAAGGTTTCTCAAGGAGCGGAGATTACGCTCAATTTTAAGAATGAAACCGATGTGCCGACTACCATGCACTCGCACGGCATACGGCTGGATAATAAATTTGACGGCGTGCCCGATGTAACGCAAAAAGAAGTCGGCGTTGGCGAATCATTTACCTACAACATAAAGTTTCCTGACGCGGGAATATATTGGTACCATCCCCACATTCGGGAAGATTATGCGCAGGAGCTCGGTTTATACGGCAATTATTTAGTGACTCCAACCGACGCAGACTACTGGTCGCCGGTTAACCGCGAGGTGCCACTTTTCCTTGACGATATCTTGATTGAGGATGGAAAAATTGCTGTATTTGATAAAAAACAAGCCAATCGCACTCTTATGGGTCGGTTTGGAAATATATTTCTTGTGAATGGCGAAGAAAATTATACTTTGGAAGCTAAGAGCGGAGAGGTTATCCGTTTCTATGTTACTAATTCCGCAAATACAAGACCGTATAACTTCACTATCGCTGGCACGAAAATGAAGCTTGTCGGCGGAGATAGCGGCGCATATGAGAAAGATCAATGGGTGGATGCCGTGATTCTCGGACCATCTGAACGCGCGGCAGTAGAGGTTCTCTTTGATAAAGCTGGATCATATGCGCTCCAGAATAAAACTCCGAATAAAACGAATTCTCTCGGTACCATCGTGGTTTCGGAAAATATCGCCGCTCCTTCGTATGGTGACTCTTTTTCCATGCTCAAAACGCATGCCGAGGTTATAAAAAGTATTGATCCGTTCAGAGCATATTTTAGCAAGCAACTCGATAAGCAGATAAAGCTATCCATAAATCTTACGGGGAATATGCAAAGTATGATAGGTAATGAGAATAGAGGCGGTGAACATCAGATGTCTGGCGGCAATATGATGGGTAATAATATGATTATGGGAGGAGAGATGATGGGCGCATCAGCAGATGGTATTGAGTGGAATGATACGAATCAAATGATGAATGAAATTTCTAACACCGATACGGTGGCATGGAAAATCATTGATCAAGCCGCAGGAAAGGAAAATATGGATATCAATTGGAAGTTTAAAGTTGGAGATAAGGTAAAAATACGAATTA
>Ga0209541_10014723_pt1 | contig 11765 bp, 17 predicted proteins | sample RifCSPlowO2_01_FD_184027 | JGI IMG/M metagenome (GOLD analysis project Ga0209541, IMG submission 184027) | Groundwater microbial communities from Rifle, Colorado - Rifle CSP2_plank lowO2_0.1 (SPAdes) (version 2) | ecosystem: Environmental > Aquatic > Deep subsurface > Groundwater | place...
CCCTTTTTCTTTAATCCTAAGCTCCTTTTTAACTATTCTGCAAGTTTCATAATAATCATCTTTAGGAACATAACCTATAAGCCTCTTTGTATGTATTAAGTCGAATCTCTTTATTTTATTGTCTGAAATTCCTGCGAGAATTGCATATTTAACTCGTGCAGGGGCGATTATGCATCTGTGAATTAATTGAGACATATCATCTTGAGTTATTACATAATCATAACGAGATCTGGTAAAACAAATAATATTTTTCTGGTCGTTTGAGACGTAAGCACCTATTCTGATTGCCAAACAGGACAGGCCGTACTTATTTGAGAAAACACTGCATAAAGCCTCGCCAAAAGACTTTGTTGCTCCGTAAACATTTATTGGCTTTGGAGCGCTTGATTCTTCCAGTTGATGTTTTTCAGGGTAGCCCTTTACTGTATGAACACTGCTCGCGTAAATAACCCTTTTTACTTTCGCCAATCTAGCAGCTTCAAGAACATTATACGCACCTACCAAATTAGGTTCAACTAAATCCTTAAATTCTGCATAAGGATCAGGATTTGCAGCTAAGTTAATAACAACATCTACGCCACGCATTGCCTTTTTTAATGAGCTTATACTCTTCAAAGAGTAATGAACCACTTTAAAATTCTTATCTTTAACTTTTGTTTTATGGGTACCTAAAATTAAATCATAAGACTTTTTGTAATATTTAAGGTAATTTTCCCTGAAACCAATTCCAATATTCCCGCTTGAGCCTAGAAGCAAGACCTTCTTTTTTGTTTTTCTCATGATATCTTAAAATAAAAGATTATTATAAAGGTTTTGTAGAATGGGAAGAAATAGTTTATAAACCCTTTATTTCTGGTTCTGGGATGGGAGCTAAACAAACTTTTGAATGTCCATTATGTAAATCTATTATTTCTGAAAATAAGTTTAACGAAGTTGTTCGGATGGAAGAAGCAAAGAAAAGATTTGCTGAAGAACAAAAAAAGCAACTTGAATTATTAAAAGCTGAGCGAGCCAAGATAGCCAAAAGTATTGAAGAATTGAAAAAGAAAGCTGAAAAAGATAAATTGCTAGCAATTCAGAAAACTAAATTAGAAGCTAAAAAAGAATTCAAAGCTGATGTTCAAAAAGCAAAGAAGCTGGGAGTCGAAGAGGGTATGAAAAAACAGATGAAACGTGATGTGGTAACAAAAAAATTACTTGAAAAGTCTATTAGAGACATAGCCCTTAAAGATAAACAGATTAAAGTGTTGGAAGAACAAATAAAAAGGGGAACAACACCACAAATTGAAGGACTTGAATTGGAAAAGAAGTTAGTTGAAGAATTAAGAAAAAAATTTCCTGGAGATGAAGTTATACATTATGGACAAATCGGAGATATTCTTCAAAAAATAAAATATGACACCAAAGAATTAGGTAGTATTCTGTATGAATGTAAAAAAACCAAGAAATATGATAAGAAATTCATAAAACAATGTAAGGAAGATATGGCTACACGAAATGCGACATATGGTGTTCTTTTGACATATACTTTTGACAAAGAAAGTTCAGGTTTCAAGGTGGAAGAAGGAATTATCGTTGTTCACCCCTATGGTGCCATACATCTGGCGGATTTTTTGAGAAAGAGGTTAGTTGAATTGCATTCTCTTAAATTAAATAAGACCGAGCTAGCTGAGCGAACAAAAAAACTTTGGGAATATGTTAAGAGCGACAAATTCAAAAATAGCATGCGGGATAGTATTCATAGAATTAGACAACTTATGGAAGGGTTAGAAAAAGAAAAAGAGTACCATGAAAGAATGTGGAAATTTAGAGATGAAAACTATAGCAAAATTCATGAAAACACTGCTTCAGTTGAAAAAGACTCAAGTGTAATTGTTAAGGAAGAAGAACCTTTGGAAAACCAATCAGAATTAACATTCTTACCCATTAAAAAGAAAAAACTAACCATAATTGAAGAAAATTACTAATTGTTACTTTTTTCTACAACATTATAAAGTTTTACACAAAATTCACAAGTCGATAAATACATAGCTATCTTTTACTTTTTCTACCAACTTGGCAGGGCAGCTTTCGACAGAAGTTTTTGAGTCTTTGAATTTTTCATAAGCTTTTTTCTTTTTATCTCCAAAGAAAAGAACAATTGCTGTTCCTGAACGTTCAAGAAGTTTTCTTGAGGCTGTAACTCTGGCTTTTGGAGGTTTAGGTGATTCGTCTAATTCAATAAAATAATCTCCGTCTTCTTCAATTGTATAATTTGGAAATAAAGCTCCAACATGGCCGTCTTCACCTGCACTTAATAATACTAAATCAAATTCCTTGCCGTACTGTTTAAATTCTTCGGTATAGACTTCGACGCCACGATGCTCAAAGAAAGGATGCAAATTTTCCTGTGGCAATTTGCCTTTTTCAACTAAATCATTAATAAATGAATCTTCTGCAAGCTTGAAATTGCTGTCTTCATTAGCTACAGGAACTATCCGCTCATCTACCATAAAGACATTAACTTTCTTCCAAGGGATTTTTTCAGACAAAAGGTTTTTATAAATTCCTGAGACTGACGAGCCGCCAACAATTCCAAAAATAATCTCTTTTTTTGTTCTAGCAAGTGTGCTTAGCTTTTCAGCAATAAGACTAGCGACTTGCTTTTCTAAATCTGCCCTCTTGCCTTTAATGGTTTTCATTTTGAAATCTTTTTCAAGAGTTTTTCTGGATTTTTAGAGTTTGCAATTGCAGAGGCTATAAGAACTCCTTGACAACCTAACATTAATGCGGCCTTAACATCCCTTTCGTCAGATATTCCTGCTCCGCATAAAGGAATAATTTCTGAATTTTCAAAAAGTTTTACAAATTTCAAGATTTCTTCTGCTTTGTAATTGGTTATTGACTTTCCGCTTGCAACAAGTTTGGGCTCTTCATAAGCAATTGCATAAGGCTTTAAAGATTTAATTTTGCGAGCTTCGGCCAGACTAGCGGCAAAAACAATAGTATTTAGTCCTATCTTTTTGCAGTCATTAACAGTTCTTTTCAAATTGTAAAAAGACAATTTATGTTCGCTGTGATTTAACAAAGTTCCAACAGCTCCAGCTTCTTTAACAGCTTCGGGAGTCACGTACCCTGTTCCTCTTTTACTTGGCTCGGAATAACCAACATGCTGAGCATAAACTTTTAGTTTTGTATGTTTAGAAATGTTTGAGATTTCAGTTGCGGGAACGCATATAATTGCTTTTGGAGTGTATTTCTGGATTTTGTAAGCTAAGACAAGCAATTCATTTCCGTATTTGTAATTCTTTGTATTTATTATCGGCATGTTATTTTAAAGGCAAATGAGGTTTAATTGCTTTTCTCAATTGGGGATAAGTCCATTTTATTTGAAAAGTTTCAAAATCTAATTTTGCAAACTCTGGATGATCTGGAATTATTAGTCTTCTTGAATCAGTAACATCTAAAGCAATAATTTTCTTACCTTTTGTACTAAATTTCTCTTTTAATAATGGTTTATGTCTTTTCCTTACCACAATAATTATATCTGCCCATTCGACATCCTTTTTAGATAGGGGGTTATGCGCTTCTTTATCTACCCTACCATGACCTATACCGCCATATCTTGTTCTGTATCCTTTATTTTTTAAGTAAGAGGCCAAGTATTTACTTCTGTTCTCGCCCATTGCACAAACACATAATACTTTTGGTTTCATTTTATTTCTCAATTATATCCATTTTCTTGCCGATTTCTTTTTCAAACTTTTCTATTTCTGCAGTATAGTATCCAGCTAATTCTTCATCTCCCAGACCTTCAGCAATTTTCCTCTTTTCTTCATGAATTTTCTTTTGTTCTTTTAAAGATTCTATCCCTTTCTTAAGCCTTTTTTGTCTTTTTGCCATTGTCTAGGTTTCTAACCTCTTTTTCTAGGAATTCCAAAAGTTTGACTAAATCATCGGTTTTGACTTTGATTTTAGTTTCTTTTTTATTTTTAGAACTGAGATATAATTCATATATCTTATTGAATTCAATTTCTGGCAAGTTTTTCTTTACCCATTCTTTAAACTCTTTATATGAATAATTCTTATTTTTTGACAAAGAATTAATGATAAAAATTCCTCTTAATCTTAATACTAAAGAGTAAGGCACGGCTTTGCTTGAATAATCACTTTCTGATTTATCGGCTTCAAGAAGTTCTTTGCTAATATTTATCATTCTTTTTGAAGATTCAATAAAGTCCTTGAAATTGCTTATTTTAGGCTTATATTTTTCTCTAAGTTCTTCCAAGAGCTTTGGATTGATTATTACTTTAGCTTCAGAAAGCATTGAATATATAATTAACGGCTCAAGCTTTATTATTTTATCAAATTTGCTCTCTTCTATGCAGTGGATTTCAAAGCCCTTTGACTTAATTTTTATTTTCTTGTTAGTTATAACAAGAAGGTCTATGTCTGAATCTTGATTTTCCTCGCCTCTTGAATAGCTTCCGTAAATATAAACACCAATAATATTCTCCAAATAAGGTCCTATAACCGAAAAGATTCTTTCTTTGACGCTTTTTTTGGGCTTTTTTATAAGAATTACTTCCTGTTCAATCCAATCTCTTGGAACAGATATATGCGCGCCATTTCCAAATACCTTAACTCTTCTAACAAGCTGTTCAGATTCTTTATTATAATTGTCAGCATATACCATGTATATACATTGTATATATTGTTTTTAAAGGTTTTTGTTTTTCTGATTTTCATCCTAATCCATTAAATACCTCTTTTTAATATAGTCTACAAATGGTTTTTCCTTTTTTTCTATCTGATATTTATCAAGAGCATTGTAGTAATTTTCAATATCTTCTATAGGAATATCAATTAGGGAATATCCCTTTTTCCATAAAACCCAGTTCATTAGCAACCTTGAGAGTCTTGAGTTTCCATCAGTAAAAGGCTGTAAAGAAATAAATTTCAAATGAATCAGACTAGCTAACTCTAAGGGATGTAGCCTTCTGTTTTCAGATTTATACCATTTAAAAAATTCCTTTAGTTCGGATTCAAGCATATTCCATTTGGGAGGAAGATAAGTCGTTCCTGCAATTTTAACGTCTTTTTTTAATTCGCTTCTTAATTTTCCTGCCAGATTATCATCAATTCCTGAAAATAAAATTTTATGAAGTCTTTTAATAAATTTTAAATCAAACTTTCCCTTGTATTTTGTTATTGCTATTATTCCTTTTTCATGATTTTCTAGTTTTTTTGCAATAACGAGATTTTTGAAGTCTTTAGGGATAATACCCTCTTTTAATATCAAAAAAGACTGCCTTAAAGTTACATCTACCCCGGACAGCTTATTACTATCATAGGTATATCTGATTATAAATTCCTTTAATTTTTCCTGTTTCTCATCTTCATTCAAATTTTTTAATTCTTTATTATAAGTCTTTTTCTTTTCTTCAATATTCTCGACATCTTCCTTTGAGAGAAAAAGATGCTTTCCTTCTTGTAGCTCTTTAAGAAATTCTTTTTTTAACTGCTCAATTCTTGCTTTTGGAGGAAGAGTTTTTCCAATATATTTCTTTTTTTGGATAACTCTCTTTCCTTTTCTAATAGAATGGATTAATATCCAATACCTGTTATTCTTTACTTTTATTCTTTGAACCGATACCATAAATTAGTTATGTACTACTCTTATTTAAATGTTATGGTTATGTAACACAAAGCTAGATTGTGGGATAGTTCCTATACTTCCTCTTGAGAAAACACAAAGGATTTTGGGCTTCATTTTAACCTCTTCATCACCCTTTTTCTAATATTTAGTGGATATTTCTTTAAATAATTCAGCAATTTTGATTTATTAATCTTCTTTTTAATATCTTTCAAAACATTTTCATCAATTTTTTGATTAAAAACGACCATATCAATAAAAGTTTTTTCTAAATCTGAATAAGGAAGATAAAAACCGCCTTCTTCAACATATTCAAACCCAAAAAAATATTTTTTATCAATATTCCTTAATAAAACATTCCCTCCAATTAATTTTCGCAGCCCCCTTCTTACTTTTTTGACAGTTATTATGACTGGAACTGTTTCTTGTTCCCAAAGTCTATGATAGCTCAAGGCACTTTGCAAGCCAAGATAAGCTGGTTTAAAAGAGAAAACAGCTAAGGAGATTTCATTATGTTTGGTATAGAATCCCTTACCTATTTTTTTTATTTTCCCCTTTTTTGATAAATTTGAAACTAATAGTTTACCATAACTGCTTTTTGATTTCCCAATTATTCTTTCAATTGATTTAAAGTCTACAATAGGGCTTTTTTCAAATAAAGCTTCTATTTTATCTAAATGTATTTGTTTTCCCATTTTCTTCTTATATACTCAATCATTTCATTTGCAGAAGGAACTATTCCCTCAAGTATAATAGTCTTCAAATCTTCTTCATCAATTGGTTTCTTATAATTTTTGATTAAATTCCCAATTTCCTTTATTTTTTCTGGCTTGTCAACAATTTTTAACAAAAAGAAAACATCCCACAAATCTCTAACCTTAAATCTTTTCAAATAAGTTTTAGCCTTTTCATCTAAAAACAAATCAGGAGTTAAACTATACACCGAGATAATGTTCCCATCAGACATTTCATAATCGCAAATCACCCCTGAAACTTTCTGAAAAGTTGCCTCTAATTTTACAGCTAACCTATCTAGCTCTAATTCAGAATAAACACTATTTTCTGAAACCTTTTTCTTTTTAATCTCAAATCCAGCCTTTTCCAAATTTTCAAATAAAACTGCTATCTTTTTCTTGTCATTAGGAAAATAAAAATCCAAATCTTCTGAAAATCTCCTTCCATTGTAACATCTCCAAATAGCAGTTCCACCATGCAAAACAGCTTTATCAAAAACAGAATAAACCTCTTTAACAATTAAATCTTGAGCATAAGCTATCTTTCTATGAACTTCTCGCTTTAATTTTATCTGTAATGGTATCTTTATCATATTGTCTACAAAAGTTATACATTTATATATCTTTCGTTAATGGTATGATTTAGCGATTTTGAGAATTTTCATCTCACCTCAACAACATTAATCTCTTTCCCTTTTATTACAGAATTTATATTTTCTAGTGTTGTGTTCATAATTCTTTGGAGAGCTTCTTTGCTGTTAAAGGCATTGTGAGGAGTTATTATAACATTTTCATAAGAAAGCAAAGCATGATTTTCCATTAACTGTTTGATTTGTTCGTCCTTTAATTGTCTAGGGAGAAGCTTCTTCTCATCTTTTATTTCTTCCTCTTCTTCTAGAACGTCTAATCCAGCGCCCGCAATCTGTTTCTTTTGAAGAGCTTTAAACAAAGCTGCTGTGTCAATAATTGCTCCTCTTGCTGTATTAATTATGTAAGCTCCTTGTTTCATTAAAGGAATGTTTTTGGAATTTAACAAATGGTGAGTTTCTTTAATGTATGGAACATGAATCGTAACGATATCTGAATTTTTCAATAACGCGTTTAAAGGAACGTACTTAACTTTGTAATTTTTAATTAGATCTTTATTTGGATATTTATCAGAAGCAAGAATTTTCATGTCAAATCCATAAGCCATTTTAGCTACATGTGAGCCTATTCTTCCAGTTCCTAGGATTCCTAAAGTTTTATCTTTCAAATCAAATCCTCGTAAACCTTCAAGCGAAAAGTCTGCTGATTTAGTTCTTAAATAAGATTGGGGAATTTTTCTAGAAAGCGAGAGAATTAAAGCGAAAGCATGTTCAGCAACTGTATTTTCCCCGTAAGACGGGACATTCAGAACTTTAATTCCCCTTTTCTTACATTCAGAAACAGCTATGTGATCATATCCTGTAGACATTGTTAAAATTGCCTTTAATTCCGGCATTTTAGATAACATTTTATTATTTACTTCTGAGTAAATGAAAACGCAGATCATATCGGCATCTTTTGCCTTTGTAACACTCCTTTCATTCAAATCTGAGCTGACAAAAGTTAATTTATGCTTTTTCAGATTTTTCTTAAAAAAATCTTCCTGCCACGATTCAAGTTCAAAAAATGTTATGTTCATTTTAGCTCTTTTATTATTAAATCAACTACTTGTTTTTTATTAAGTTTATTTGTATCCACAAGTATTGCCTCTTTATCAAACCGATCATCATGCATCTTATATAACTTATCAATCTTTTCTCTCCCCATTTTAGGATGCTCTAACAATTCAGCTCTTTTAATATCTCTTTTGTATGCTGTATCGGTTTTTACTGTAAATTGAAAAACAATTATTTTATATTTATACTTTCTTATTTGGGTCTTAAGATTTTTATTTATAGCCTCTCTTGACATCTCATCAAAAATAATATTCTTTCTTGAGGTCATAATTACTTTTAAAATGGCAAACAATACCCTCTTTCCATAAGAGCGTCTGTCTTCATCACTAAGATTATCAAAATTATTCTTTAATTGGGAAAAATCAATGAAAACCCATTCTTTCATCCTCTTGCTTTTCTTTAGGTTATAAAGGGCTGTTGTTTTTCCTGCTGTTGGTCTTCCACGGAGAACTGCTAACCTGGGCATTTTACCTTTTTCCCCACATTATCTTTTTTATTTTACCTGTAAGCTGAATTGGATTTGGAGATTGCCATATATTTCTTCCAATTGCAAAGCCTGAGACGCCTGCCTTCATTAAATCTTCAACTTGCTCCAAGAATTCATGCTCCTTAGTCTTCGTCCCTCCGGAAATAACGACTTTAGTTCTTCCAGCAACAGCAACTGAGAGTTTTGCGTCAGACGACTTGCCAGAGTATTGAATTTTAGCAACATCAGCTCCCAATTCAAGAGAAGCTCGAGCAGCATAAGTCATTAAATCTCTGTTTATTTTTTTAGGAACATTCTTCCCGCGAGGATACATCCAAACAAATACTGGAAGACCTTTTGCGTGCGCCTCCTCCTCTATTTTTTCAAACTGGGAGAACATTTTAGGTTCGTTTAAACTGCCTAGGTAAATTGTATATCCGACAGCTTTAGCACCTAACTCAATTGCCTCTTTAACAGAACATAACTGAGTTGACATTGGTTCGCCTTGGTAAAGGCGTGATTTTCCATTCAATTTCAGAATCAAAGGTATTCTACTTAGCCTTAACTCCCTATTATACTTCTCCGCAATTCCCTTTTGAACTGCTAAAGCGCTGAACTTTCCCTTCTTAGCTATGTCAATTATATATAAAGGGTTGGCATTTTTGTCATTAAAATCAATTTCAGGACCATGCTCTAAGCCTTGATCATAGGCAAGAATAAGCATTTTCCCGTCCTTCATAAGCTTATTGAGATTACGTTTAACTTTATCTTGTGATTTCATTGACATTTTATAACTTCATCTTATTTTTAATTGAGTTTATATCTTTGCTAACATTAGCAAAACTATGTTTAATATCCATTTTAATTTCTCCCAATTCCCTATTCATTCTAGATGTAGTTTGCATTATTTTAAATAAAACTCCAATAATCACAACTATAAAAGTAGCGTTAATCTGCTCAAATGTTGGCGAATCGCCAAAAATATACCAAATTACCATTATAACAGTCACTATAAAGAATATTATTAGTATCACATCCTCTATAATTTGTCTAAGTTTCCTTTGCATTTATCCCCCTTTGAAAAAAGATGCAATTAATACTGTGATAGCTAATATAAGCAAAACCCACATTATAACTTCTCTCCAGTCCATTTTCCTCTTTTCCTCGGGGTAAAAAGGTTTTTATAATTTATAAAACTAGTGATGTTATGAATAAAAAGGGGAAAAGAATGAAAACAGTAAGACTAAAGAATCATTTAGTTGAGAAAAGGCCGTGGGGGGAATTTGAAAGATTTACGCTAAATGAAAAGACAACTGTAAAGATAATAACTGTGAAGCCTAAACAGAGATTTTCATTGCAGACTCACAGCAAAAGAAAAGAGTTCTGGAAGTTTTTGGATAATGAAGCTAAAGTTACAATAGGAAACAAGACTTTTAAAGTGAAAAAAGGAGAGAGCGTACTAATAAAGCCAAAACAAACACATAGAGTTGAAGCGCTTTCAAAGCCAGTAAGTTTCCTTGAGATTTCTTTTGGAAATTTCTCAGAAAGCGATATAAAAAGATTGAGTGACGATTACGGGAGAAGATGAGATGAAACAGTGGTATGATAAGGAAGAGACATTGAAGAGTGCATAACAATTTAGTAGATACATAAAATTCTGAATTATAGAAAGATTTATAAACATTCATTAATAATGAATAATTATTCACTTTAAGTGAATATCATAAAATGATACCTAAAAATACCAAGAAGATAATATCATACCTATTAAAGAATTTAGACCTTGTTAATATTAATCAGATCTCTAAGAAATTGAATATAAGCGTTGGTAGTGCTTTTAAAATATTAAAGGATTTGAAAAAGAATAATATTGTTTTGTCTAATGATTTAGGCAATGCAAAGTTCTATCAAATCACTTTAGATAATGAAGAAACAATAAAGTGGTGTGAAATTCTTTTACTGGAAGAAAGAAGAACATTAAAAGGATACCCTAAAATCTATAGTGAAGAGATACAAAAATTTGGACATGCCGAATTGATTATCCTATTTGGTTCGGTATTAAATAATAAAGATTTTAATGATGTGGATGTTTTATTTATAACTAATAAACCTAAGGAAGTTACTAAGTTTTGTTTAAACTTGTCAAAAGTAAGAACTAAACCAATTGTTCCTTTAATTTTAAAAAAGGAAGACTTTATTAATGAAATAAAAAACAAGAAAGAAGTGGCTTTACATATCATAAAAACCGGAGTTGTATTAAAAGGAGAACCTAAATTTTTGGAGATGTTAAAAAATGCCAAGCAGTAAATCAAAGTTGGATTGGTGTCTCGCAAATGAAAAGAGAATGAGAAAGATTCATCCTAATGACAAGCTTTCTAAAGAGCATATTGAAAAAGCAAAACATAATTTAAAAGCGGCAGATTATAATGTTCAAGGTCATTTTTATGATTGGGCTGTCTCACAATCCTACTATGCAATGTATCATGCTCTTTTAGCAATTTTGTTTAAAAAGGGATTTGAATCAAAGAATCATGAATGCACAATTAGTACAGTAGAATTTTTAATTGAAACCAAGGAAATTAATTTGAGTATTGAAGATCTATCTTTTATTAGAACAACTGGACAAATGACTACTAAAGATGCAAAATCATTAAGAGAAGAATTTCAATATGGAACACAGACAGATGTAAATAAATTATTGCTTACAGAACTTCTTGAAAAATCTAAAGCTATTGTTGAGAAAATTGAAGTTATATTAAGCTAAATGAAATGATTAAGATATATGAGAAAGTGAAATGAAACAGTGGTATGATAAGGAAGAGGACGTCTTGGGAATAAGACTCCAAAATAAGCTATATTGGCGAAGTATTGAGTTACCTAATGGTATAATAATTGATGTATCAAAAGACGGGAATATTATAGGACTAGAGATTTTAGGGGCTAAAAAGATATTTTCTGGGGACACAAAGAAAGTAATAGATGTTGCAGAAGAGCAATCTTAAACAATAACAAAAGCCTCATTTCTTTCAACGAAATTGCCTGCCTCGTCTAACACCTTAATACTCAAATTATGAGGTCCTAAACTTAATGTCTTTGTAGCCTCACAAATTCCCCCTCTTAATCTTGAACATAAAACTTTTGGTCTTGGAGTCCTGTCATTTGAATCAATATAGGTTATCTCATCAAAGTTGACTTCTGTAACATTTAGTCTTAAAGTAACCCTTCTT
>Ga0209541_10014724_pt1 | contig 11764 bp, 14 predicted proteins | sample RifCSPlowO2_01_FD_184027 | JGI IMG/M metagenome (GOLD analysis project Ga0209541, IMG submission 184027) | Groundwater microbial communities from Rifle, Colorado - Rifle CSP2_plank lowO2_0.1 (SPAdes) (version 2) | ecosystem: Environmental > Aquatic > Deep subsurface > Groundwater | place...
CGGCCATCCGTACTTCTTTGCCCGTTCCTGTCCTTTGAGAATGAGCCAGTGGCTCACGGGTTTTAGAAAGAGGAGCGAGAACGTTGTGAGAACGGTGACGAAGGCGGCGAGCCCAGAAAAGCCCGTTCCCACCGCCATCCCGATTGCGGCGACGAGCCAGATGTTCGCGGCGGTCGTGAGGCCGACGACGTGGTTCTTATTGTGGATGAGAGCTCCCGCGCCGAGGAAGCCGACGCCGGTGACAATTTGCGCAGCAACGCGCGATGTATCCATTGGGGATCCGAGAAATCCTTCACTGGAAAGGATAGTGAAGAGGCAGGAACTCACCGCGATGATCATGTTCGTCCGAATGCCCGCGGGTTTCCCGCTCCAATCGCGCTCAATGCCGACGACGAAGCCGAGGAATGCTGCGAGGAGAATCTTTGTGATGTGTTCAGAGGGGAGGGACCAGTCCATACAGGAGGGAAGTATACGCTTCCCTCTCCCAAGGGGTGTGGGCTAGGGTGAGGGGCATGCAAGAGCGTCTCCAGAAAATCCTCTCCAGATACGGCATTGCTGCCCGGCGCAAAGCCGAAGTCCTCATTCGTGCTGGCCGCGTCTCGGTGAACGGAGAGGTCGCTGCGATTGGGCAAAAAGCAGATATCGCCACAGATCGCGTCGAGGTGGATGGGGAGATTCTGAAGGCCACGGTCGAGAAGGTCTATTATCTCATGTACAAGCCGGTGGGGGTGGAGACGACGAACGCTTGTCACCCTGAGAAAAATTTTTCTCACCATGACAAAACAGTCTACGACCTCCTCCCTCCCCCCATCCGCGGCAAGGTTTTCCCCGTCGGCCGTCTCGATAAGGATTCAGAGGGGCTCCTCCTTTTCACGAATGATGGCGATCTCAAGTACAGGCTCGAACACCCGAAGTTCGATCATGAAAAGGAATATGAAGTGAAGACTGCGGAGGAGATTCACGACGGAGCCTTGAGAAAACTGGAAAAGGGCGTGATGATCGATGGGACGAAGACGAAGCCGGCGCGCGTCACGCGCCTTGGACCTTCTACATTCCGGATAGCCCTCACCGAAGGGCGTAATCGGCAAGTCCGTCGGATGTGTCAGAAAGTGGGGTCAGAAGTGGTCAGCCTCCGACGTGTGCGTATTATGAATCTTCAGGATGATCACTTACAAAGGGGTAAAGGGCGAATGCTAACAGAAAGAGAACGCACGGGGTTATTGGAAGACACTGCGTAGCCAGGCTGCATGAGTGCAGCGAGATGCAGCTTCGGAATTCATCGAGCAAACGAATGCTGCCTGGCGAAGCGAGAGAGTATTGCCTATGCTTTTTCTAATGAAGATTATCCTCCACGGTGCAGCGCGGGAAGTCACGGGCAGTTGTCACGAGCTCCAGGTGAACGGAAAGCGCGTTCTCCTCGACTGCGGTCTCTTCCAGGGACACCGGAGGGCGGCGGCGGAGAAGAATGCGACATTTGCATTTGACCCAGCAAAAGACATCGATGCCGTGATTCTCAGCCACGCGCACATGGACCACGTCGGGCGCATTCCTCTCCTCTGGAAGCGCGGCTACCGGGGGCCCGTCCACTGCACGTATGCGACGAAAGATCTTGCGGAAGTGATGCTCGCGGACAGCGGCTACATCCAGGAGAAAGACGAGGAGTACTTCTGCCGGAAACTCCCGGCGGAGATGCTCCCCTGTGATGGCCCGCTCTATAATCAGGTGGAGGCGATTGCCTGTGGGGAGCTTTTTGAGGGAAAAAATTATGGAGAATGGTTCGATGTGGTCCCGGGACTCAAGGCGAAATTTCTCGATGCCGGTCACATCATCGGGGCGGCGATGGTGGTGGTGGAAATGAGGGAGTCAGGCGGTGGAGTGAGTGGGCGGCAGCGTGTCATGGTGAGCTCGTCGAACCATGGCACTCAGGGTGACACCGCCCCTTTTCGTCTCGGTTTCTCTGGCGACCTCGGCCGCAACACGCTCCCGATCATTCGAGACCCGGAACAGATGGAACCCGTCGAAGTTCTGATCTGCGAGAGCACGTACGGCAATCGCCGACATGAGGACATCCGTACGGCGAAGGACAAGTTGAAGGAAGTGCTCCTGAGAACGGCGAAGCGCGGAGGGAAGCTCTTCATCCCTGCCTTCTCCCTCGAGCGGACGCAGGAAATCATCTACGACCTCCATCTCCTCTGGGATGCGAAGGAGATTCCCGCAATTCCCATCATCGTCGATTCCCCGCTGGCATCGAAAGTGACTGAGGTTTTCATGAAACATCCCGAGTGTTACGACAAAGAAATCTACGAAGAATTCCTGAAACGCGCCCATCAACCGTTCCAATTCTCGCTCGTGAAGTACACCGAGAGCACGGAGGAGAGCAAGGCGCTCAATGGGAAACCGGGGCCGATGGTCATCATGGCAGGATCCGGCATGTGCGAGGCGGGACGCATCCGGCACCACCTCTTCAATGGCATTGAAGACCCGAAGAACACCGTCCTCGCCGTCGGCTACATGGCGGAGGGAACACTGGGGCGGCAGATCATCGAGAAGGACGTCAAAGAAGTCCGGATTTTCAATAAAATTCTCCGCAAGCGCGCGGAGTGCCTGTACATCAACGCCTACTCCGGCCATGCCGATATGGCCGATCTTGATCCCTATGTGGAGAAGATTGACGGTCTCCAGCGCCTCATCCTCGTCCACGGGGAACCGTATCAGATGGAACCGTTCGCGGAGCGGGTCCGCGCCGCAAAGCCCGGCATCGAAGTGCTGATGCCGGAGAAGGGGGAGGCAACGATTCTTACGTGAATATGTATTCCGTTCTTGCATGATGGACATCGATGCGGTCTACCTTTGGGTGGATGGGGCCGATCCCGACCACGCGTCTCTCCGGCGGCACTGGATCAGTCGGGAATCGCCGCTGCTGGAGGACGGCACGCTGGAGTCGCGCTTCGCCGACCACGGCGAGATTCGTTTCTCCCTGCGTTCCATCGAGCAGTTCGCCCCGTGGGTACGGCGCGTGTATATCGTTACCGGAAATCAGTGCCCGCACTGGCTCGATACCCGTCACCAGCGCCTGCGTATCGTCGATCACCGGGAGATCCTTCCGCATTTCGCAGCGCTCCCGACATTCAACTCGACGGTGATCGAACTATTCCTCGATGCCATTCCCGACCTATCCGAGCACTTCCTCTTTCTTAACGACGACGCCTTCCTCGGCGCGCCTGTCGATCCTGAAGACTTCTTCACGCGCGACGGCCGCGTCCGCGTCGCTTTCACAGAGAATCCCTGTCCGGAGGGCATGCCTGCGCCCGGCGATCCTGCGTGGATCTGTGGTCTCAAGAACGCAAACATCCTCCTCGACCGCCGGTTCGGACCAGCGCACAGGCGTCTTCCGCTCCATCAGGTCTACCCGCTCACTCGTCATATTTACCGCCTCTTCCGCATCGACTTCCACGATGCGTGCCGATGCGCGGCGCGTCATCGCTTCCGTTCCGCCGAGGACATCATGTTTCCTTGGCACGTGCATCCACATTATGCCATGGCACTCGGATTGGGAATGGAGCGGAGGTTCCGTGAGCGATGGGTCGGTCTCACGGCCGATGCCGTGCGCAACGGCGAGGAGCTCACAGCCATCACCAGAGACAGGCCGATGCTTTTTTGTCTCAATGATCAGGGGATCGGTGACGACCCGGCGGTTCTTCGGCAACTGACAACGTTCCTCAGGACGTACTTCCCGCAACAATCCGTCTTCGAGCTGGTCACTGGCACGGCAGCGGATCGAGGGTTGGAAAAATATCAGGCGGCAGCGGCCCGGGGGAGCCGTACTGGAGAGCGAGGGCTGTAAGGTCGGTGACCGATTGCGGAGGTGCGTGTGTGAACGAGTTGGCCATTGCGGTCCAGTGGAATCCCTCCATTGCTTCGCGGTCGGGGTTCGCCGCCAGGCGCTCGGCGCCATCGCACACCTTCCGCAACACCTGCGCAACGGAACGGACCGGGAAGTGGCAGAGGAGGAGGTTTTCGGCGAGAGTATGCGGCGGCTCGCTGCCGTCGCGCGTGCGGAGACGGTGGTTGCCAGCTGCGAGCATGGTGTCGGGTTTCGCGAGACGCCGCGGTATCAGGACCTTCTCGTACTGCGGCTCTTCGCGCGAGCGCCGGTGACGGATACGCAGTTTGGGATTCTCCTCGGCATGGTCGTCGGAGGACAGAGGGACGTACGTTCGCCACGGCAGGAGTGACACCCGGTCCTCCGGGAGCGCTGCGATCACTTCCCGTACATCCTTCCCATGTCGCGCTGCGAGGAACTCATCAGCATCAAGCGGGAGAATCCAATCGACGCTGCTTTCTGCGGCAATCTCGTGGAGGAGAGCCGTGAGACAAGAGGATTGCGCATGGTATGGTGCGTGGTCGTGCCGGACATCGAGCGGGTATCCGGTCGATGTGAGTGTGTGAAGGATGTCCGGCGTTGCGTCCGTGCTTCCGTTGTCGACGATGACCATGTGGTCGACGATCGATGCAGAGTGGCGGACGAACGCCGCAATGATGTCCGCCTCGTTGCGTACAAAGCTGATACTCACGATGCTCATGTGCAGGAGGGTGCACGCTGCTCGATAGCCCATATAACCTCGGGGTATGCAGGGGATCGTTCATGCTTGCGGACGAGTACTTGCCACCCAGTCTCGACCACTTCAGCTTCGCCACGAAATGCAATGCAGAATGCGTCAATGGCTGGCTTGGGATCATCCGCCGGATCGCGGAATAGATGCAGCCCATAGTCATCGAAGAGGAGCAGTCCACCAACCTTCAGAAGATCCCAGCTGAGCACCGCGTCTCGTAGAACATCCAACACGATATGAGAGCCGTCGATGTAGATGAAGTCATAATGTCCGAGTGGGAGTGTTCGCATGACCTCTGCCGATGGACCTTTGTATTTAATGACCCGATTCTCCGCACCGATCGTCCTCACATTGTGATCGAATCGTTCCTCGATGCCCGCTACACGTTCTTGCTGAATATGGAGATTGTGTTCACGACTCCCTGCGAATGTATCGATGCAGGTCAGAGAGGATGATGAGTGTGTCAGAATGTGTTCCAGAAACCAACAAGCGCTCCTGCCCTCCCAGCTCCCGATCTCGAGGAACCGGAGATTCGGCTCGCCAGCCCGTCGCTGCAGGTTCCGCTCAAGGAGTGGGACATGCTGAGTGAACCAATCGGTCGTGAACTGGAGGTTCATGCCCACATGATACAGGGCTACGTTCATTCTCACCCTTGCAAGTCCAGGACGCGCTAGGATAGCCTCATGAATACACGAGGGTCTAGCATGCGGCAGTTTGGTCCCAGGCACATGATCCGGATCGTGTGGGATCTCGGATGGTCGGAGTTCCGGCTGAAGTACAGGGGGTCGGTCCTCGGGTACTTCTGGTCGCTCGCGGCGCCGATGGCGAAGTTCGTCATCTTCCTGTACGTCTTCCAGGTCATCTTTCCGGTCGATATTCCAGGATACCCGCTCTACCTTTTCCTCGGGATCATTCTGTGGGAGTACTTTGCGAATATCACGATGGCTTGCATCGGCGTCCCTCTGACCTACGAACACATCATTCAGAATGTGGCGTTTCCCCGCTTCCTCCTCGTACTCACCGTCGGATGGCTCCAGACGATCATTTTCCTCACGCATGTCCTCATCTTCGTATTCATGAGTCTTTTCATGGGGCCTCCATCCGTTCGTGGGTTGATATTCTTCCCCGTCATTTGTGCGCAGATGGCGCTCCTATCCTTGGGGATCGGATCATTCCTTGCATCGTACAGCCTCCGGTACCGGGATTTTTCCCACATGTGGAACATCGTGCTGCAGATACTCTTCTGGCTCACTCCTGTTGCGTATGGACACGCTATCCGTGCGCCTGCGGCGGTGGAATTTTTCGGTGTCCTCTCTTCTCCGGGAAAACTCCTCGGTTGGGAAGCTCTCACGGTGTTCGTCCGGTTCCAACCGCTCTCCCTCATCATCTTCGACGCGCGGCGCGCGCTTCTCCCCATTGGGGAAGCGATGCCGACATTCATGCATAGCATCGTCCTCACGGCGCTCTGCGGCGCGATATTCCTTGGAGGAAATTTCATCTTCCGTCGGAGGAGTCGCCATTTTCTCCAGGAGTACTGAGCGTATGGGAGACCCCATTCTTTCCTGCACCGGCATTCACAAGACCTTCGAGTATCCGGTGGTGCCTACGAAGCTCTTTCAGGATCGCGTGCTGCGATCACATCGGCGCAAAGAAAAGTGCCATATCCATGCACTGAAGGATATCTCTCTCGCTGTTGCGAGAGGAGAGTGGGTGGGAATCTACGGGCCGAATGGTTCTGGGAAGACAACACTACTAAAAATCCTGGGGGGGCTCCTCGAAGCAGACGCAGGTACCGTCGATCGGCAAGGGCGTCTCTCGTGTTTCTTCACGCTCGGTGTGGGGTTTCACCCGGAACGCCTCGCATCGGAGAATATCCATTTCCATGGGCTTCTCCACGGGATGCAGCCGCGGGAGACGGCAACGCTCACTGAACAGGTTATTGATTTTGCAGGAGTACGGTCACACGTGCATCTTCCGCTGAAGTGTTACTCGACAGGCATGCAAATGCGGCTCGCGTTTGCAGCCATGGCTCATATTGATGCAGATGTATATCTTCTTGATGAAGTTCTCGCTGTGGGAGATAAGGACTTTCGAGAGAAGTGTAAGGCCCACATGCGGCACATGAGGGCGTCGGGCAAGGCTGCGGTGCTGGTGCTCCATAACGAAGACGCGTTGCGGGAGCATTGCGATCGTATTCTGTACCTCACAGAGGGGAGGGTGACCGGGGATCGGGTGCTCCGCCTACGGAAGACCGCTGTGACTTGGTGCAGCGGTAGATGAGCTCGTCCCGACGCAGTCCGTAACGCAGGACTTCCTGATCACTCAGAGTGGTGGCGAATGCATCCTCCGTTACGTCCCAGCAAACCTCGCGGTGCGCCGGGGAGAGTGGGTGGGAATCACCGGTCCGAACGGCGGAGGGAAGACGACGCTCCTCAGCATCCTTGCGGGGCTCCTGCCCGCCGATGAGGGGAGTGTGGAACGACGGGGGGAACTCTCCTGCTTCTTCGGCCTCGGGATGGGGTTCCACGGCGAGCGGAACGCAGCGGAGAATATCGCCATCCACAGCCTGCTCCACGGCATCCGGCGGCTGGACATTGGCGCGCTGACGGAGCGGATCGTGGCGTTCGCCGGGCTTGCGGAGCACCGCGATCTCCCGCTCAAGTGCTACAGCGCGGGGATGCGCGTGCGCCTCGGCTTCGCGGCGGCGATGCACGTGGAAGCGGAGTGCTACATCCTCGATGAAATCATTGCCGTCGGCGACGCCGCGTTCAAAAAGCAGTGTGTTGCGCATCTCCTGTCCATGAAGGCGGCTGGGAAGAGCGCGCTCCTCGTGAGCCACACTCCGGAGCATCTGGACGTACTCTGCGATAGATCGTTCATGCTCCAGGATGGCGTGCTGCTTCCGCGCACGTTCGCGCTGTGTGCTTGTCCCAAACGCGCTGGTGCCACAGGGATTCCGTTGCCGCATTCGTCGAAATGTCTCCCGGTCGGTAGTGCGCGGTGAAGAGCGCGCGTGGGACGTAGGTGCCGTGGATCCCGCGTTCGAGGATGGTGAGCCAGAGATCCCAGTCCTGGTAGCGCTCGAGGGCTTCGTCGAAGCTGGGGAAGAAACGGCGGCGGAGCAGGCTGCAGGTGCTGATGAAGTTCCGTTGGCGGAGCGCGGCGGCATCGAACGGGCGCGATCTCCACAGGCCGTCAAGAGCGCCGCAGCGCCGGTAATCGCAGTACGCGTAGCCGGCGTGTGGATTAGCCTGGAGAGCGGTGAAAAGGGAGGAGAGGTAGAGGGGATGGAGTTCGATGTCTTGGTCGCAGAAGAGGATGAAATCCCCCAGCGCAACCTCCGCTCCCCGGTTGCGGGCGCGCGGAGCGCCGCGGCTTCCGTCGATCGTGATGAGTTCGAAAGCGACGCTCTGCCGTTCAAGACTTTTCCAGAGTTTCTCCGTGGCCTCCCATGGTTGCCAGATGGGAACGATCACCGAGATCTGCGGTTGGTCGTGCGATGGATTCATGGATGTGTGCTCTGAAAAAGCGCAACGGCTTCCTTGATCATTTTGTCCACTTTTTCCTGTCCATGCACGGCGTGGAAGGTGGTGCGATGTGCGTGGCGGACGAAGGCGTCCTGCGCGAACGCGATGTTCCACCCGGCCGTGCGCGCGCGGGCGCAGTAATCATTGTCATCCCCGAAGCCCTCGCCGTACTCTTCGGAGAGGTATCCGACCCGGCGAATGACCTCTCGGTCGATGGCCGCACAGAAAAACGCCACCATCCCCGGGACGATGCGGTGGCCCGTGCCCTTTTCCACGTTGCCTTGCCACGACCCCTTTGCATCCGTCACGGGTCCGACGATGCCGATGGTGGGATCGAGATCGAATGGCCGAAGCAATGCCTCGAGCCACCCTTCGGTCGCCTCCGTATCGTTGTTGAGGAGGATGATCGTCTCGCTCTTCGATGCGGCGATGCCGATGTTCGCAGCGCGCACAAACCCCATACGCTCTGGATGGAGCAGTGCGATGTGTGGGACGCCGATGAGAGCATTCTGCACGGCGGCGATATGCTCCGGCGACGACCCGTTATCCACCCAGATGACCCGGAAGCGCTTGGTGTGGGCGTAGAGGGAGGCAATGCACCGTAGGGTGCAGTCCGAGTTGTTATGTGTTGGGATGATGATGTCCGGCGTGCGGTCGATCGTACGGGGAGTAGCGACGGTCGGGAGGATGATCCTTCGGTGCGATGCTAATGGCTGTATCCCTATGTCGATGCCGGCTGGATGGCTGGGAGGGGGAGGGGGAAGTGGGGGTGGTGACGTTGGAGAGAAGAACTGGCGGAGCCGCCGCTGCGCGGAACGGATGGGGGCGGTCCACCGCCAGCTGCGGGTGCGGAGAATTCCATGGAGACCATCCATGCTTTCCTTGAGGCTCTTCGCGAGGCGCAGTCGTTCGTTGTCACTTTCCTTGAGGCTCTTCGCGAGGCGCAGTCGTTCGTTGTCACTTGTCCGTTCGGTGTCGCGAGCCCGTATTTGTACATGCAGACGATCGAGCTCAAGGGAGTGTATATGCGTGACGATCGGTTCCGTAGGAATAAAGCCGTCGAGCAGTGCGGCAAGGGCAGGTGCGCGTTGGAGGAGGGAGGTGGGGGCAAGGATGCCCAGTCCATGGAGGCCGGGCATGACAAGGAAACGTGGAGAGACGGTCGTCTCTGCGAGCCAATCCTCGATGGCTGTGCGCACGCCGTTGCGCGGTCCTCCTTCGTGGAGAGCATTATAAAGGTCGGGATTGAAGCCGCCGTTTGGCGCGGTGTCCACCAGCCCGGGCCGAAGGCCTTTCCGCTCATACGGGTGGCGGAAGGACGGCGGAATGGAGGAGGGGGAGTAGTACATGTCGCGACGGCCGTACGGCCACGCGACGTCGTGGAGGAGGACGAGGGGGAATGCCTGCGCGAGAGCTGCGATTGCGCGAAGTTCGCCGAGAACGGTGTGCCAATTGTGGTCGCCGTCAATGAGAACCGCGTCGATGTCCGTGATGCGTGGGATGACGTCGATGCTGAAGCCGTTGTGGAATGTGAAGGAGGAGCCCGATTGTTCCCGGAGGAGGTGCGTCTCCGCCGTCTCCTCGATGTCGACGGAGTGGACGCAGCCGCCGCATCGCGCCGCGCGCGCGAGCAGGAGGCGTGTCGTGGCGCCGTCGCCCGTGCCGATCTCGAGCACGGTGCGCGCCTGTGCAGCGTCGAGGAGGGGGCCAATGAGGTGCCAGAGTGTGTGCACGGACGTACTACAGTAGCAGTACCATATCTCCATGGCCGACGCGCACATAGCGGTTCTCCTGCCGACGTACGAACCATATCCGCCGTTTCTTACCGAGGCCCTGGACAGTCTCTTGCGACAGACCGAGCAGCGCTGGTCCTGCCTCATCCATGATGACGCGTCATCGGCGGATGTTCTGGCGATTGTTGCACCATATCTTCAAGATTCTCGTGTGACTTTTTCGAGAAATGCGGAGCGCCGCGGCATCGGCGGCAACTGGAACGCCTGTCTGCGGCAGATACCGGGACCTGGGACCCGGCATACACGTAGTCCCCAGCCCCCAATCCCCAGCCACTGCATCCAATTCCTCTTCCAGGATGACCTTTGGTATCCCAGATACCTGGAACGGTCTCTCGCGGTCCTCGAAGAGAACCCGGATGTGGGATTTGTGGCGAGCGCGCACACATACCGTTCCGATGAACCGGTGGAAATGATGGAAGGTTACAGGCGATTAGAAGAAGAAAAGAAACTCTCACTTGCTCCAGGACGACACTATGGAAGAGAATTTCTATATTCTTGGCTCAAAAAAGGACTGGAACAGAATGTTATAGGAGAGCCGAGTTTTGTCATGATGCGACGGTCGCTCGTCGAGAAGGTTGGCATGTTTGCGGAAAACCTGCGCCAACTCCTCGACGCGGAATATTGGATACGCTGTCTGCTGCGGACGGATTGGTATTATATCGGGGAGGAACTCGGTGCGTTCCGTGTACACCGGGAGAGCGCGAGTTACAGGCATTTCTGCGAGGAGAAGCAGATTGACGAATACATGCGCCTGTTCGAGCGTTTCCAGAAGATGTTTCCCACGGGTGCCCGGGAGCGAATGTATTTCACATGCAGTCTTGACCGGCGCTTTGCCGAAATCGTCGGTCATGTCGTGAATCGCCTGATGCGGGGGCGGGGTATCGGCGGCGGTGCTGTTCCCGTACTCCGGCATTTCCGGAGGAACCCGCGTTCGGCGTGGAGGGGGGTGCGCCGGTACGCCGTAGAGGCGTCGCGGCGATGGTGGGGAAAGGTAGGGCATTGGTGGGACATAGAGGTCGTAGATAGAATCCGGAAGTGATATCCTGGCATCTATCTATGAGTCCGATGATCATCGTCCGCGAAGCGATCAGTCGTGCGCAGCTGAAGGTTCTTGCAGAGGAATACTTTGGCGACATGGTGAAAGCAGTGGTCGACTGCAAGCGGCACGTCATTGCCATTGGCGGAGAACTTCATGCAGATGCCGAGCAAATGTTGTTGGAAGATGGTTCGGTGCAGAAGGATCTCTGGGGCATCAATCTCTACCCAGAGAAAACCGGCGATGAATGGATAGAGTTTGACTCGATGATCAACATTCGCCCGCAACAGAATAATCGCTCTCGAGGAGTGGAAGATCCGAAAATTGTCGCAGAAATTGTGCAGATTATTTCTGTCATCATTCAATGAATCCCATACATCCAGAATTGGCAGCAGGTCGGTGGAAGACGTTCTCGCTTGCAATGCAGTTGGCAAACGTTGGAAGTGAAGTCGGGCGGGCGCTGAAAGCGAAGAAAAAAGGCGATGCGCAGCAGTTACAACGCTGCCTCGATCGTGCGCTCGAACTTCTCGATTTCACGGTTGCCGATCACAAGCATCACGGGCGTTTGCGAGAGATCTGCAGATTGCGTGAGGTAATTTGCGATTACTTCTTCGGAGATAACATCTACGGTTCATCCCCTCCGCTTCTTGAGAACTACTTCACGCACTTCGCCATTGCCGCACGTCAGACGGAGGTTCAGTAACGGTCTCCAGTTCCCTCTCCTACTGCAGTGGGTTATTCATCCTGCACCCTCTCCCCGTGGGAGAGGGCAGAGCGAGCCGCAGCGAGCGAGGG
>Ga0209541_10014728_pt1 | contig 11759 bp, 15 predicted proteins | sample RifCSPlowO2_01_FD_184027 | JGI IMG/M metagenome (GOLD analysis project Ga0209541, IMG submission 184027) | Groundwater microbial communities from Rifle, Colorado - Rifle CSP2_plank lowO2_0.1 (SPAdes) (version 2) | ecosystem: Environmental > Aquatic > Deep subsurface > Groundwater | place...
GAGCCCTATGTATCTTTTTTCGTCCGTGATCCCAAACTGCGACGAATTCACAAGGCAAGCGTTGGTAATCGTGTGTTCTTTCAGGCCTTGTATAGGAAATTGTATCCCGTATTTGATACTTCTTTCATACATGATTCTTATTCTTCACGCGGAGAAAAGGGAACTCATGCGGCTGTTTTTCGACTTGAAGCGTTTGCACGAAAGGTTACATGTAATTTCAGCCACCGTGGCTATGTACTGAAGTGCGATATCCGTAAGTTTTTTGATTCTATCCATCACGATGTTCTTTTGAGACTTATTCGTAGGAGAATACATGATGAGGATTTACTAGAACTTATTGAAAAGGTCGTCCGTTCGTTTGAAACCACTCCTGGGAAAGGTTTACCGCTTGGCAATGTAACAAGCCAGCTGTTTTCCAACATCTATCTCAACGAGCTTGACCAATTCATAAAGCACGGACCCAAACAGAAATACTATATCCGCTACTGTGATGATTTTGTTATTCTTGGCAGGGATGAAGGGGAATTGCAGACACTTGTCCTCCGCATCGCTTCGTTTCTTGAATCTAAGCTGGCCCTTGTGCTACACCCTCAAAAGATCGAGATCAGAAAGATCTCTCAAGGAGTGGACTTTCTCGGTTATGTCGTTCTACCGCACCGAATAGTGTTGCGAATGAAAACGAAACATCGGATGTTGCGGCGGGTGAATGAGAAGAATCTTTCTTCCTATCTTGGTCTGCTTTCACACTGTAGCGGAAAGAAGATTGCTGAAGAAGTAAGAAAGGCAGTACTGCGATTTCAGTAGTGCAATGTTATAATCCATGGTACACCATGTTGTTACTCGATGGAAAAATCGTGCGGGATAGCCGCGTTTCTGAACTTAAGCGTCAGATTCGGGCCTTGGGCTTTACCCCTCGACTCGCCATCATACAGATCGGCACCTCAGGCCGTTCACATGCGTATGTGAAAGCGAAGCAGAAATTTGCTGAGACTGTCGGTGTGGAGGTTGAACTGGTGACATTTTCGGGAGACATATCTCCTGTTGAGATCCATGCTGATATCGAGCGACTCAATGCTGACCCGTCTATAAATGGCATTATCATGCAGTTGCCGACGCCGCGGGGTATTGACCACCGACCTCTGGTTGAAGCTATTGCGCCTGCTAAAGATGTCGATGGACTGACGGCATACAATCTTAAACTTCTGTTGGAGAATAACCGCTCTGGTTTTGTTCCTGCGACCGCCCGCGGCATTATTTCGCTTCTTGATTTTTACAGCGTTCCCCTTGAAGGGAAGCGCGTGGTCATCGTAGGAAGGTCGCTTTTGGTGGGCAAGCCGACAGCCCTCTCTTTTCTCAATAGGAATGCGACTGTTACGATCTGCCATAGTTTTACGCGTGATTTGGGAGCTATTACAAAGGAAGCGGAGATCCTTGTAATAGCTGTGGGAATCAAGCGTCTTATTGGGAAGGAGCATGTTTCGAAGGGTCAGATCGTCGTTGACGTCGGTATAAATCTCGAAGACGGCGAACATCTTGCGGAGGAGATAGCGGCTCCCAAACTCGTCGGCGATGTCGATTTTGATGCGGTACAAGGAATCGTGAGCGCGGTTTCGCCGGTGCCCGGAGGGGTAGGGCCGATGACTGTTCTCTCGCTTTTTGAGAATGTGCTTGAAGCGGCGGGACGTCAGTCTCGAGCTTCACACTGAATCGGTTATCAATTATTAGCAGCAATTATTTTTCAAGTATGGAAAACATGAATGGTTCAGGGTCAGTGATAGTGCAGAAGTATGGCAAGATCCTTTTTGCTATCGGCGTGCTTCTCGCGATTTTTCTTGCAGTCCTGTCGATAAAAGAGCTCAAAAGTCTCGCCTACATAGGCAGAGACGTCCCGGCGATGAATACGATCAGTGTTAGCGGGAAGGGTGAAGTGTTTCAAGCGCCTGATGTGGCTACGTTCACGTTCACAGTGCGTGACGAGAATCTCATCGTATCCAAGGCACAAGAGACGGTTAACGGTAGCATTTCCGACATCCTTGCCTATCTCAAGAAATCGGGTGTGGCAGAGAAAGACATTCGTACGCTTGGTTATAACGTTTATCCTCGATATGAATATAAGAGCATTGTTTGTTCTCCGACGTACTGTCCTCCTTCGGACGGAAGCCGCAATCTTGCGGGGTACGAGGTGAGTCAGATGATCGAGGTAAAGGTTAGGAAGCTTGCCGATGCGGGGAAACTGGTTTCCGGCGTGGGCGAGCTCGGAGCGACGGAGATCAGCGGTCTTAACTTCACGGTAGATGAAGAGGAAGGTATTCTCCGAGAAGCCCGTCAGAAGGCTATTTCCGATGCGCAAGCCAAAGCCAAACAGCTCGCGAAAGACCTCGGCGTACGGTTAGTTCGCATCGTCAATTACTCTGAGGGAGGGAACTACCCGATCTACTACAATAAAGGTATGGCGTATGGCATGGGTGGTGCGGTAGCTGAAAGCGCTCCATTGGCAGGGGAAATCCCTACTGGTGAGAATCAATTTATCTCGAATGTAACCATTACGTACGAGATACGGTAGAGGTTTGATTTTGGCTCATAGTTTGGTAAACTAAAGTCAAATTGTTCCGATCTTTCTGTGTCTACAGTTACTTGTCTCTTGTAGACATTTCTTTCCTCCCTGGAGAGAAAACCCCCTTGTCTATGCCATAGGCAAGGGGGTTTCGATTCCTGTTGACTTTTTTAAGAAAGGAGAATATCATAATCCCTATAAGCCAAGCCCCCAAGGGCGGTTTTTTTAAGGAAATTAAGGAGCAACGCGACTATTCCTTAACCCAGCACCAGTCCCAGGGCGAGCTCGTATGACCTTCTGGTGCTAGGGTAAGAAAAGCAAATAGAAACAAACACCATGACAAAAGCCACAGACTATCTCAAAGAAACAAAGGCCGAAATGAAGCATGTTAATTGGCCGACACGCAAACAATCGATCGCATTCACTGCGATTGTAATTGGTATTACTATTGCATTCGCTCTGTACCTCGGCGTATTCGATTATCTTTTTACACTTGGTCTTGAGACCCTCGTTCAGTAAACCTACCCACAAAAATTTATGGCTTGTCTTGATAAAATTACAAATACGGAGGCAGGGGTCACAGAATTCTTTCAAAGAAAGAACATTATTCGGTATTAAATTTAGACGGGTAAATGTCAAAACAAAAACTAGAGCAACAGAGAAATTGGTATGCGATTCACACGTACGCTGGATATGAGAATGCTGTCGCACGCAACCTCAAACAACGTATCGAAAGCCTAGGCATGGAAGGGAAGATTTTCAGTGTTGTGGTTCCCACGGAGAAAAAGATAAAAGTGAAAGGCAACAAGCGCGTCGAGGAACAAGAGAAGATCTATCCCGGCTATATCTTGGTGGATATGGTGGTAACCGATGACTCATGGTACGTGGTGAGAAATACGCCGCGTGTGACAGGGTTCGTTGGTTCTGGCATTTACCCGGTACCCTTGAATAAATCTGAGGTGGACGCGCTCTTCAAGAGAATGGAATCTGATACCGTCAAGCACACCATTGACCTCTCTATTGATGATGCAGTCATTATCGCCGACGGTCCATTCAAGGATTTTGAAGGAAAGGTGGGCGAGGTAGATGAGGAACGCGGCAAGGTCAAGGTGCTTGTTTCCATGTTCGGCAGAGAAACACCCGTTGAGCTCGATTATTTGCAGGTAAAGAAACTTTAAGATAGAGTACGAACTATTATGGCAAAGAAAGTAATGCGAAGGCTAAAACTGGCGATTGAAGGGGGGAAGGCGAATCCTGCTCCTCCTATTGGGCCTGCACTCGGCCAAGCAAAGGTCAACATCGGAGAATTTGTGACTCGTTTCAATGAGGGTACAAAAGAGATGCGTGGCGAGCTCGTTCCTGTGGTCATCACGGTGTATGAAGACAGAACCTTCACATTGCGTTTCAAGAGCCCTCCTGCGGCACACCTGCTTCTAAAAGCGGCTGGCATTGAGAAAGGTTCTGGCAAGAGCGCTCAAGCCAAAGCGGGAAGCGTGACACGCGCGCAGATAAAGCAGATTGCGGAGAAGAAACTTAAGGATTTGAGCGCCAATGATGTAACTGCGGCAATGAAGATAATCGAAGGTTCGGCCCGAAGCATGGGGATCGATGTGAAGTAATGCAACATCGATCGACCTTTTGAGATATTTTGTCGAATGACATTCTAAAAAAGCCAAAAGGTTGAAATGTGATTACGTGGAGCATTTCAAGGTCGTAGCACGACGGTGCGAGACGGGGTCGCAAAATTTTTCAGCAGAAAAATATTTGTGACTACTGTTCCTGTAAGGAATCGATGTGAAATAGCCGCTCGTCTTCTTATTTTGAAACACGTGTCCGCATCTGCTGATGCGGCGCTATGCTCGGTTCGTCAACTTGCGCAATGTTTAAAAATAGGAGAGCTCGCTTAGAGCCTAGAAGGTGCCATTTTCTTTTTCTTGTGGTAGGGTGGTCTTTGAAAGTACATCTTATGAATATCTATGTTGATTGTTCCATGAAGGCGTGTGCGCCCGAAGCTCGTAAGCGCTACACTGATACGTTGCTTGCGTTCGAGGAAGAACTTCGCAAAGCTGGTTTTACGATTCTCAATTTTGCGACCCCTAATCTTCCTTTTGACCCGCATCGGTCTGAGATCGGCGATTTCGTTCGGATTGCTGACGCGGTACTTGTTTTCAGTGATCCTCGACTGTCAGAGGTGCAGGCCGATTTTAGCTCACTTGGCGAGGAAGCAGCCGAGGACTTTTTCAAGCCGCGGATCGTATGCGTCCCATCGGAAGGGGACGAAGTCACGACGATATCTTCTCGTCGGGGTGGATACTATTACTGTGAGTATTCTTCTCCGGGATTTCTCAAGGAGACAGTATGTACCCTTGTGAGGGCGACCCACAAACCTGAACTAGCCACAGCGACGGGATGACCCGCCGCTTTTTCTTTTCTCAAGGAATCACGATGTGTCTTGTGTCGAGAAAGAACCTGTCGCGATTTGTTATCCACTTTCCCAAATTTGCCGAATGCCTGCGGGGGGGGGTGAAATTGGGTTAATGTGGGCTCGTTTTTTTCCTCGTTACTTCTCTTCCCCATGATACTTTCTCATAGTACATTAGCAGCTTTCCTTTTCACCTCTGTTTTGATGTTGTCCGGCAGTAGCGTGGCGTATGCCGCGACCACTATCAGCACTGACATCACAACCGGAGGAAGCTTGACGGTTTCTGGCACTGCCACTTCCACATTCATCGGCGGTCTCCTCGGCTCTCTTGCCTCATTCTGGAATGGACTTGAGACGTCTTACGTTAATGCCACTTCTACGACGGCGACTTCAACATTTTCGGGAGGTATTTCCGGACCAAGCAATTTTACGATTCAACAGACAAGCGGTTGGTTAGGAATTGGTACTACTACACCCAACAATTTGCTAAGTGTTTTTGATCTAATTGATTTTAATAATACAGACCACAATACTAAGATAGGTTATCAGGCGGGGAAGTATCTTGTAGCAGGAGCGGCGGATAATGTTTTTGTCGGTTATCAAGCAGGGCTTTCAAGTTCAACTGCGAGCACAAACGCGGCGGATTTTAATACGGCAATCGGCTACAAGGCTTTGACGACTAACACTACCGGTGATAGCAATACTGCTACAGGATATAGCGCTAACCGCCTTAACACCACAGGAGCGAACAATGTTGCTACGGGACAAACCGCTCTTTATAATAACACTACCGGTTCATCAAATTCTGCTTTTGGCTATTGGGCTCTAAAAAACAACACTACCGGTAGTTACAATACTTGATTGGGGAGAGAGGCTGGAAGAGATATTACTACTGGATCATATAATCTCATGATCGGTAATGCCGTAGTTGCTCCCTCAAATACCAAAAGCTATCAACTCAATATCGGTAATGTTCTCTATGGAACTGACATCTATAATATTGCTTTAGCTAATATCGGCATCAGCACGACTACTCCTTACGCCAAATTTTCTGTTACTGGCACTACGATTACTTCAACTACGATGGCTGTTATGCCTGTATCCGCTCAAACCGCAAACATCTTAGACATCTACAACACTTCAGGCGCGCTTACTTCCGTGGTTAATGCATCAAGTAATTGGGGCATCGGGACCACAACCCCGACAACCAAACTCCACGTTTCAAACGGAGCGAGCGCTACGACGACGGTTACCATAGGCGAGCTTTGGCTCACGACCTCCAAAGCATGCGTTAATATGAACCAGGCCGACGGCTCGGCAGGCTCTTTCTATATCATGGGCGGCGCGATTGTGGTGGAAAACAACTATTGCCGATAGCTCAAGTCGATTACTACCATCACGAGTAGAGTAGCGTCGATTTCACTTTTTTATTCGCTACCGTTCCAAATCAATCCAGCTGTAGTGCAATCCTGTTTTTTCATCCACCCGCTCTTCCCGATAGGTTTCTTTGGTAAAGGTATCTCTCCAATCGGGGAAGACAACATCGCCTGTAGCATCGCTTTTAACCAGTGTCAGATAGAGTTTGTCTGTCAGGGGTAGCGCTTCACGATAAATTTCTCCACCTCCTATCACAAAGACTTCGGAGTCGAGTGTTCCAGCTCTCTCTATTGCCTCTGTGAGCGACCCGACAACAATACACTCTTCCGCTTTGAAGTCAGGGTTTCTCGTTATGACAATATTGGTTCTGCCGGGGAGCGACTTTCCGATTGATTCATAGGTTTTTCTGCCAAGAATGACAGGATGCCCCAGCGTGAGGGCCTTGAAGCGCTTGAGATCGTCTCCGATATGCACCATGAGCTTTCCCTTATTTCCAATGGCTAAATGTGTGCTGGTAACGGCCACTACGATATTGATTTTAGGTTTTGTCATCATGTTGTTTGCAGGTGTTCTACACTATACCCCGTGAGATAACGGGATACAATATAACGTACACTTTTTCTCCAACAGTTTTTGCAGTTTGAAAAGTCTTTACAGCGTGGTTTGTGATTATCTCATGGGGTATACTACATGCTATAGCCATCTCATTATAGCAATGTCTCACACCTACGAGGTAGAAATAAAAAGTTTGCTCGGCTCAAAAGGAAGAGCCGATGAGCTTCGCCAAAAGCTTTTCAAGAAAGATCCGAAGCTCTCGCTTGTTTCCGAAGGGAAACAGCTGAATCACTATTTCAACACACCTGTTTCGCTACAAGGACTGCATGTGGCGATGTTGCCGCTTATACCCGAGGAGAAAAAAGAATCTTTTGCTCGCGTTGTAAAAGAGGGGAAGAATGTGTCCATCCGCACTCGTATTTCAGATGGCAACGTCACCTTTATCATGAAATCCTCCGTAGGGGACGACACCAGTGCCAATGGTGTCTCACGCATTGAGTTTGAGGCAGAAGTACAAAAAACGTTAGATGAGCTTGATAAGGTTCTCCTCGATGCAGGTCTTACCTACCAAGCTAAATGGTCTCGTGAGCGCCAAGAATATAAAAGCAATGACATGCATATCACGATCGACAAGAATGCAGGGTATGGCTACTTGGCAGAGTTCGAGCGTTTGGTGGATGACCGCAAACAGGTGGAGGAGGCCAAGAAAGATCTATTGAACCTTATGGATGAGCTTGGCGTGGAAGAGCTGTCACAGGACAGGCTTGAGCGTATGTTTGCCCACTACAACAGGCACTGGGCAGAATACTATGGAACCGATAAAATGTTTGTAATCGAATAATTCACCCTAAAAAATTTATGACTTGTTGGAGTATAATTACAAAAAGAATAGAAGAATCAGTCGAGTTTCTTTCAAGGGTTGAGTGTTATTCGGTATTAAATTTAGTAGGGTAAATGTTTCTCTCTGACGTAGATATCGTGAAGGCGGTTAAACACGGAGACATCACCGTGAGGCCATTTGACGCGCGTCGTCTTCAGCCTGCAAGCTACGACATACGGCTTGGCAATAAGTTCGTCGTCAATGACGAGAGCGCGACGCACCTGATCGATCCCGTAAAGAAGATCTATGCCAAGACGCGAGAAGTTGGGATAAAAGACGGCCAAGAATTCATACTTCACCCCGGAATCTCGGTTTTGGGCACCTCCAAGGAGTTTTTCGGTTCGGATCATTACTTGATCCAGATCGGCGGAAAATCCTCGCTCGCACGTATCGGGCTTATGATCCACAATACCGCAGGCATTATCAATCCCGGGCATTTTCTCAATGTCACTTTGGAATTGACGAACCAGAACAACGTGCCCATAATCCTGCGACCTGGTATGGATATCGCACAGCTTACCTTCTCTAAGCTCTCGTCTCCGCCAAGGAGAAACTACAAACAGATTGGTCGCTATGCCGAGAACAATTGGAACAATTTCACGGCACCGAAGAAACGAGGAAAGAAATAAGCTATGAGCCACGAACGACATCAAGAGTATCAATATCTCGACCTTCTGCGCGAGACGATAGAGAAAGGGGATCGGCAAGTTGACCAAGGCCATGGTAAGGCGACGTTTGGCGTGTTTGGTCGCCAGATCCGTTTTGATCTCTCAAAAGGGTTTCCGCTTTTGACGACGAAACGTGTCTATTGGAACGGGGTGCTCCAAGAGCTCTTTTGGTTCATCACTGGGCAGACCAATATAAAGTACCTGGTAGACAAGGACGTGCACATTTGGGACGACTATCCCTACCGCAACTATATGGAGCAGGTAAAAAACGGGAAGCTTCCAGAAATGACCAAAGAAGAGTTCATCGCAAAGATAAAAGCTGACGGTAAATTTGCAGATGAGTTCGGACACTTGAAACACGTGTATGGAGATATGTGGCGGCACTGGCCAGCAAAAAATGGGCGTGTCATCGACCAGCTCTCCTGGGTTATCGAGGAATTACGGAATGATCCCGGATGTCACAATGCGGTAGTGTCTGTATGGAACCCCGAGTATCTCTATACCATGGCAAAGCCCGAAGAAGCGAACCGCTATCCCGTCTGCCATATCCTCTTCCAGTTCAATATCAAAAACGAAAAGCTCTCACTCCAGCTCTACCAGCGCACCGCCGATATTTTCCTCGGTGTGCCGTTCAACATCGCAAGCTATGCGCTTCTCTGCCACATCGTTGCAAACGTTTTGGGTAGGGAAGTGGGTGAGTTCGTGCATACCTATGGCGATGTCCACATTTACGAGGATCACTTTGATGCCGCAAAGGAGCAGCTGAAACGTGAGCCCCACCCCTTTCCCAAGCTTTCTATAAGTAAGAAGCTCACGAGTCTTGATGACTTTCGGCCAGAACTCGTGACACTCGAAGGATACACTCCTGAGGCAACCATCAAGGCGCCCTTTACCGTCGCAGGTTTCCGCGACTCATCCAACAAACCTGCGGGGAAATAGAGGGTAGCGTTACATACGTTCTGTCATCGCAAGCTTTTCCGAGATTGTTGCTAGTTGAAGATAAGTACCCTTACCAATTGCTATAGCAATTGGTAAGGGTACTGTATCGAGTGTTATGAAAGAGCAAACTGTTTTCTCAATGCCACATCGTTTTCGATGGAATCGGCAATGATATAGAGTATGTCTCTTCCAACCCTAAAGTCAGTTTTGAGGAGAGCGATAAGATCGTCACAGGGATAGGGGTATACCCACACGCTATCTTGAAGCCGAATAAATCCTATATTGATTAGTGTTCGCCGGACCTTTTCACGAAGCGTCTTACGGTACTCCGGTATGTCGAAGATGAGCATGCGCCACTTGCCATCCCATCGTTTTGGTTTTTTTAGTCTATACTCTGAAAGTTCGAGTTCGCGGAGTCTCGCTTCCCCTTTTTGCGTTAGTTGCAGGAATCCTTTTTTGTCTCGGGAGAGTAATCCAGCATCCACAAGGCGATTGCGAGCCCGGTTAATGTATTCCCCTCTGCGTTTTTTGATATCAATAATCCCGAGCTTTGCGAGCGCCTGAATCGCATTAGGAGCAACAAGTGCTACACTCAAGAGTCCTGCCGCGGCGACACTGCCGAGTATTACTTTCTGCAGGAGCTTTTTTCGTGTCCTCTTTCGTGATTCTTGTTCTATTTTCCCCATACCCTTATCATACGCTATAGCAATCAATAGAGGTATATTGACAAGTGGTATGTGAATAGGGTAGAGTAGTTGGCGAACTAGTGAGGAGGCGTGGGGAGGCTTGGCGGTTTCCCGTACAATGCATTTCCGTTTGAAAACAAACGCCCAAAAGCCATTCGGCTTATAAGTGGTGAGCTTGTCCCTGCCTCCTGGTAGGAAGGTCGGAGAATGAGGAGATAATCTATGAATGCAGACAAACAAATACCGGTACTTTCTAGCTCCACCGATCCATGTCTAGCAGGGAAGAAGTATAAAAGAGTTGGACGTGTGAGTTGTTGTATGGGGGCGAGAACTGGTCCCATCAAGTTCTATGGCAAGGATTGGGATGCGATCGTTCAGATTGCTGAGGAATCACTTGCCCAACAAGCGAAGCACCTCGAGGCCGATTTCGTGATATGTACCGACGATCGGATTAAGGGTATTCTCAAGGGGGTTTGCAGTTTGGAAGGCATGGTGTGTCAGTTTACCCGATGAACGAAGGGTCTCAGTTTCAAGAAGTCGGTGGTTAACTCTCGCCGGCTTTTCTTTTTGGTGCGGATTGCTAGAATGCTCTGATGAATCCCGTTAGAAATAGGTCGCCGAGGGCGACCGTAGTATAGTGGGTTGAGGTGGGGATTAACAAGAAATAGGTTTGATTTATATCGTACACAAGTTCATAACCATATAATTTCTAACGGGATGAAAGACACTCAAATAAAGAAACTTATTGACGCCGAAAAGAAGCGCCAGAAGAAGGTGATCAATCTCATTGCTTCGGAAAATTACGTTTCAAAGGACGTATTGGAGGCGCTTGGCTCGGAACTCACTAATAAGTACGCGGAAGGGTATCCCGGAGCCCGCTACTATGGCGGTAACGAAGTTATCGACAAAGTAGAAAGTCTTTGTAGAGAAAGAGCGCTCAAACTTTTTGGACTTTCACCTGATGTGTGGGGTGTAAACGTTCAGGCACTATCAGGTTCTCCGGCTAATTTGGCAGTATACATCGCACTTGTCCCGAAAGGCGGGAAAATTATGGGAATGTCCTTGGTGAGTGGGGGACACCTTACGCACGGACACAAAGTTTCGGCAACAGGTATGTTTTGGGTACAGGTGCCCTACGGCGTGAATCCTAAAACGGAGGTTCTTGAGTATGGTGAGTTGAAGACAATCGCTATACGCGAGAAACCGAATATCATTGTTGCGGGATTTACCGCCTATCCTCGCATTGTCGATTTTAAGAAGTTCAGAGAAATTGCCGATGGGTGTGGCGCACTCCTGATGGTAGATATGTCGCATTTTGCAGGTCTTGTTGCCGGTGGAGCGTATCCTTCGCCGTTTGCATATGCGGATGTAGTGACCACAACGACGCATAAAACATTGCGCGGCCCGCGCTCAGCGCTCATATTCTCGAAGCGTGATACACGCGACTTACCAAAAAAGATTGACCGCGCGGTGTTCCCGGGGCTTCAAGGTGGGCCGCATGAGAATCAAATTGCCGCAGTTGCGGTTGCCCTTAAGGAAGCCACTTCGCCAGCGTTCAAGAAGTATGCGCAGCAAGTAGTGAAAAATGCCAAGGCATTTGGCGATGAGCTTCAAAGACTTGGTTGGCGAATCGTCTCTGGAGGTACCGATACCCATTTGCTTCTAGTTGATACGTTGA
>Ga0209541_10014730_pt1 | contig 11758 bp, 7 predicted proteins | sample RifCSPlowO2_01_FD_184027 | JGI IMG/M metagenome (GOLD analysis project Ga0209541, IMG submission 184027) | Groundwater microbial communities from Rifle, Colorado - Rifle CSP2_plank lowO2_0.1 (SPAdes) (version 2) | ecosystem: Environmental > Aquatic > Deep subsurface > Groundwater | place: Rifle...
GGCAGTGGGTCTCTACGGCGTGGCCACTAATCTGTTCAGCCACACAAGATCACTTTTGCCTATTAGTGAAGTAGCCAGTCCCATCATTCCCCAATACGCAGGTGATCCGTCGCGCCTCTCGCTTATTGTCAATAAGGGTCTGAAGTACTCTATGTTGGGTTATGTCACTTTAGGAGTAGTGGGAGCGCTTATCTTCCCACCCATCATCACATATTTGTTCCCGCATTTTGCCGCAAGTATCCCGCTCTATCAGCTCATGCTCTTGGGGCTTATCCCGCATAGTTTAAGCATAATTCTCACGCCCATCTTCTATGCCTACCGCGCCCAGAAGTCGCTCTTTTTTGCCTACACCCGGCGCATAATCCTAACGGCTCTCTTTCTGCCTCTGTTCATCTGGATGTTTGGCCTGCCGGGTATTGCCATTGAATTTGTAATCACAGCCCTTATCTTTGCCCTTGATCGCTACGTTATGGCCAGAAAACTTTTACCGACCATGTGCGTATCTGGCAGAGCCCTTACCTCATTTGATGATTACGACAAAATCCTGTTAAATAAACTCTTACCAAAACTATGGCGCCGAAAGTCTTAACCTACCACACAATAAGTCCCAGAGAGTTTAAGGAGCAATTGGAATACTTGAAATCGCGTAGTGACGTGCTTATTACTTTCGATGATGGCTTGAAAGATTTCCCAGATAAATTAATTCAGGAATACAAGTTGCCGGTTATTTTATTTGTAAATCCGGCATTACTAGGACAAGGAAATCGCATGAGCGCTAGTGAAGTAATTAAAATTTCTGAATCTGGAGTGATTATCGGGAATCACGGTTGGTCGCACAAGCCCCTAGCTAATCTCACTGATAGTGAGGTTAAGAGTGAATACGAAATGGCCCGGGACTGGATCAAAGTAAAGATAAAAGTTAATGCCAAACCCGAAACATTCGCCTTACCCAAAGGCAGTGAATCTGCCCAGACTCGTGAGCAACTTGGCGCCCTGGGCGCCAAGTGCGTATTCGGGGCGGAGAGGATAGATGTTTATCCGGGCCGCTCACTTCGTTATTTTAGGTTATCACTTAACCCGGTTTTTCAGTGGTTACGCCGCAATAAAATTTTTGCCTTGGTAACCAGCTTTGTATTGATTAAAGTTTTACTGGGCGCTCTGCTTATTGTAGGCATACCCAACGTGAACTTGCCGGAGGATCTCTATATATACACGGGCGGCGACGATGTTTCTTATGTCCGTCAAGCCACGGAATTTACTAAAGGAAGTTTTTTTGCCAGCCCCGGTTCGCCCGGCTACGCGGCCTTTGTCTATTTGGTAACAACTTTTACTGGCAAGACTGACTTGCCAGCTTTGGCTGAGCCCCTTATCTACTTCAATTTATTCTTGTTCGCTCCCTTGGCGCTCTTGTTGTCGCTTCTGGTGACGAGACATTATTTTAAGAAAATTCCTCACCTTGCTCTTGCTGGCGTGTTCTTACTTACTCTGCCTTACTTGGTCTGGTTTATTTTGCGCGACTTCAGTTTAGTTAATGTTGGTGGAGTAGTAGATAATATCGGCCGGATACAGAGTCTGCACATGTTAGGTCTCACCGTTATGTCCGACTGGTTCGCCTTGCCGTTTGCCCTTGCCGGATTCTGGTTATTTTCCCGTCAGAATTTTTTTTGGTCGGGATTATTGTTAGGGGTATCTTTGCTTGTACGCACCCAGTATCTTGTCCCGCTTGTCTTATTCACTCTCGTTCTTACCGCTCTTGGACATTGGCGCGATCTGTACAAATATGTTTTAGGCCTTTTGCCGGCCACTATCATCCAAGCGTATCAAAATTTTACACTTACCGGCTCACTTTTTACTTTTCCGGCTTATCAAGCAGAGACTAATGTGAACATTGCTACCACCGGGTTTAACATTTCGAACATTGCGGGAGTGTTTGGTAGAATTTGGGAGCACGCACCCCTTGCCTTACCTGTCGCTCTTATTTTTTTAAGTTCTATCTTTTTGGCTTTGTACCTTTCACGAAAACAATTTTCGAAATTTGATTGGTATGCGCTACTCGTTTTGGGGCTACTATCCCCGGCGAGTTTATTTCTAACTTCAGCCGCACTGCGCAATCCCCGCTACTTCTTGCCGTTTGCGCCAATTTTCATTATACTCATAATAATACTTGCAGTAAGAATACATGAACGAATCAGAGTCAAATACAAATCCAATCACTAGATTAATCAGAAAGTTCATGGTTTTCGGCGAAGATATTTCGCTTTGGGATTTAATCTGGAAATACACCATAAGGGATTTTATAATCGGCCTCTTGGCTCTTGTGCCGGCCTCGCCCGGAGTAGCCCTGCGTTTAATCTTCATGCCTTTCGTATTCAAGTCTTGTGGCAAGGGTCTCACGGTGCGTTCTTTCGTGGCCCTAGAAATACCAGAGCGTATTACACTAGGCGATAACGTGAGCCTCAACGAATATGTCTGGCTAAACGGCGTAGGCGGGATCGAGATAGGCAACATGGTCCGCATCGCCCCATACACTTGCATCGTTTCGTTCGATCACGAATTTAAAGATCCTAATGTTCCGATCAAGTTCCAAACAAAGCGTTTGGCCAAAGTAGTAATCGAAGACGACGTCTGGCTTGGCTCGCATGTGGTAGTAACCTCCGGCGTGCGTATTGGCAAAGGCAGTGTGATAGGCGCCGGCTCGGTCGTCACAAAAGATATTCCCCCGTATTCTATTGCCGTGGGCGTACCGGCTCGTGTAATTAAGAAAAGGGGAGAGTAGTCAAGAAGTCGTGACTGTTCATAAAGAGTTTTTCAGATACGGCCTAGTTTCAATTTTATCGTATGCCTATCTTTTCTCTGGAGTCTATCTCCTTGTCGAGTGGCTTAATGTTTTGCCAAACATTGCCTACTTCATAGTCTATTCAATTTCTTACGTCATCATCTATTTTCTTAATTCGCACTTTGTTTTCAGAACAGAAAGAACAAGAGATAATGCCATTCGTTTCATCCTGCATTCTGTATTCTTCTGGCTCTTCGGCAATCTCTTCTACAACTTTCTCTATTACACCTTCGATCTTCACTATCTGTGGCTAGTCCTCATCAACACCGCACTTATCTCCGTAATCCGCTTCTCGTCTCTGCGTCACTTAGTCTTCAGGAAAGATGTTCGAGGTGGAACCTCGAACATCGCTAACAAAGTTCTGGAAATTTGACACCTTTTTGCTTTCGTGTGTTATCTAAGGTCGTCAAGTAATATGCCCATGCGTTTAAGTGATATTAAAAAATTAAGTGGCTTGCATTTCTCTTTCCCAAGGACGATACCGGGGTTTCTAATGTAGTTGTTGTTATAAAGCAAGCACTACAATTAAGTAGCGATCGCTACTTAATTGTAGTGCTAATGAAAAAAAGAGTGGCAGAACTCTCGGTCTCTTTCGCTCCAGACGGAACATCGCCACCAAGAAATCTCTGGCCGAAATCTTCACGCGCATGATCGTTGAGGGCAACTTTCGCTCACTCAAAATGACTTACGGTCTCATCACTTCACTGCCACGCTCGGTCAATGGATACCTCGCTCATTATCTCTACGCTCTGACCGCTTATGTTCTTGGTTAAATGATTTGTCCTGTTTCTGTCCCTGTTTATTAGTTCGAATGTCGATGCTTTTTGCTTAAAATGTTACCTGATCAAAAGTGGGGGTTGTTTGGTGTTGCTCAGAAAACGGGGTTAGTGGGAGTTTCGTAATTCAAAGTATATAAAGATAAATAAAAGTAGATGTGTTATAATGAGATGACGATATGGCGAAAGATAAGGATAAAAACGGTAGTGGGCACCTATATAGTGCCGATAGCATTACGGTGTTGGAAGGGTTAGAACCGGTGCACAAGCGACCAGGTATGTATATTGGCTCCACTGGGACCGAGGGTCTCTTTCATATGATGAAAGAGATCTTCGACAACGCTCGGGACGAGGCTATGGGAGGCTTTGCCAACGATATTGAGATGGTTCTCCTGCCGGGTGAGATTGTGAGAGTGGCTGACAACGGTCGCGGTATCCCTGTAGACAAGCACAAGAAGACTGGTGTCTCTGCCCTTGAGACTGTTATGACAACTCTCCATGCAGGAGGTAAGTTTGGTGGTAACGCTTACAAAGTATCTGGTGGTTTACATGGCGTAGGCGCCTCGGTCGTAAATGCTCTCTCGGAGTGGATGCGGGTGGAGGTATACAAGGACGGCGAGATCTGGATGCAGGAATATAAGCGTGGCAAAAGAGTAGCCGCGGTAAAGAAGATTGGCAAGACCAAATTACATGGCACCGTTGCTACATTCAAATCTGACCGTGAAGTTTTCTCCGATTTTATGTACAACTGGAAGCGGATTGTGGATTATCTGCGCGAACAGGCGTACTTGTCGAAGAAGGTCCGTATTACATCTATCGATGCCCGCGCCTACGAAGGCAAGATAGATCTTGAGAGTGAACTATATGTTAAAGGTTTGTATTTAGAGGTGCCATCTTACACGTTTTATTTTGAGGGTGGTTTGGTTTCTTTTGTCAGATACTATAACCAGTTGGAGAAGCCGGTCCACAAGAATCTATTTTACGTGGAGAAAGTTTACCTTGCCCCGGGCGGGGTGGGGAATGTCAATGTTGAAATTGCCATGCAGTATGTCGATTACATAGCCGCTCGTGAATACTCTTTTGCTAATAATACTCCTACACCCGAAGGCGGTACGCACTTGGCTGGTTTTCGTACAGCACTTACGCGAAGTTTGAATAGTTACGCCAAGAAGGAGGGTTATCTTAAGGAAGCCGAGGATGCTTTTACCGGTGATGATGTGCGTGAGGGTATTACGGTCGTTGTATCAGTTAAATTACCGGAGCCTCAATTTGAGGGTCAGACAAAGGCTAAACTTGGTAGTGTGGAAGCTAAAGGCGCCGTGGAGAATGTCTTTGGTGAGGCCTTTAACGCTTTTCTTGAGGAGCATCCGGACGATGCAAAATTAATTGTAAATAAGGTTCTTTTGGCTGTACGAGCGCGTAAGGCCGCCAAGGCCGCCAAAGATTCTGTGTTGCGCAAGGGGGCGCTGGAAGGTATGACATTGCCGGGTAAGTTGGCAGATTGCCAAAGTAAGAGTGCCGCCGAATCTGAACTATTTATCGTTGAGGGAGATTCGGCTGGTGGTTCAGCCAAGCAAGGTCGCGACAGGCGCACACAGGCTATCCTGCCGCTCCGGGGTAAAATATTAAACGTGGAGCGTGCGCGTTTAGATAAGATGTTGGCCTCGCAGGAGATCAAGAATATCATTATCGCCCTGGGTGCGGCTATTGGTGATGCGTTTAATATTGAAAAACTTCGTTATCACAAGATTGTGATTGCTACCGATGCTGACGTAGACGGCTCGCATATTAGGACCTTACTCCTTACTCTTTTTTATCGTCACTTTCGACCTCTTGTCGATGGTGGTTTTATTTTCATTGCCCAGCCACCTCTTTACAAGATTAGCAAGGGCAAGGAAATCCACTACGCTTATTCTGATGATGACAAGACAAAGATAATAGGTAAACCAGCGGATACCGAAATCCAAACTGAAGACGAGGAATTCACCGAACCTTCCAATGTCCCCCGTCCAGTTTTCTCTAGCAAGGTCAGAGTGCAACGCTATAAAGGTCTGGGCGAGATGAATCCGAGTGAGCTTTGGGAAACAACTATGGATCCCAAGAGGCGCATCCTTAAACAAGTTACAGTAGATGATGCCGCAGTAGCAGACAAAACATTCGAAGTATTGCTGGGTGACGAAGTGGAACCCCGTCGACTCTTCATCCAAGCCAATGCCAAATACGCCCAGATCGACGTCTAGTTACTACTCGAAGTTGGTGCATAAAACCCCCGCGTATGTTCGCCCGGGAGCGAACCCTCTTTCTCGCCCCGTCGGGCTCCGAAAGGGTGTTTACGCACCAACTTCTCGCTAGACTAGGTTTTCTTTGCTGAGTTTGGTGAGAAGGTTGGCGACTGACATCGTTTCGCCCTTCTTTCCTCCGGCCTCCAGCTCTCTAGACTCCAGGGTCACTGTGCCATTCTTCATTTCCTTTTCACCAATGACGAGGAGGTAGGGGATCTTTTCTATTTTTGCGTCATGGATCTTTTTGCCAAGTGACTCGGTGCGCAGGTCTATCTCGGCTCGGATGCCAGCAGTGATAAGTTTGTCAAATACTTCTTTAGAATACTTGTGCTGAGTATCTGTAATTGGCAAAACTTTAACTTGTACAGGCGCAAGCCAGAAGGGGAAGTTCCCCGCCGTGTGCTCGATTAAGAAGGCCATGACCCTCTCCACGCAACCAATGGACGACCTGTGTATTACCACTGCTTCCTGATTCTCGCCCTTTTGATTTACGTATGTTAGGTTGAATCTTCCGGGCATGCAGAAGTCATACTGTACGGTAAAGGCCGTATCTTCTTTGCCCATAACATTTCGCATCTGGACGTCAATTTTTGGTCCGTAGAAGGCGGCTTCGTTCTCTGCCTCGTAGTATTCGCACTTGCGCTCTTTTAGTACCTCGCGAAGTTTGTCTTCTGCAGTAGTCCAATTCTCTGGGCTGTCGTAATATTTTTCCTTGTTACCCCTATCACCAAGGGAAAGGCGATAGCGATATTCTTTGCCCATAGTAAATCCGAATTTATCAGCGCAGAACTCTATTAGGTCAAGAGCCTTCTTTACTTCATCCTTTGCTTGGTTTGGGTCTGCGCAAATTATGTGTGCGTCAGCCAGGGAGAAACTCCGCAGTCGTATCAGCCCTGTCAATTCGCCAGACTGCTCGTACCTATAAAGTTTTGCTACCTCAGCTATGCGCATTGGGAGCTCCCTATAACTGTGCGTCCCGGAGTTTAGGTATAACTCAAAATGGTGGGGACAAGTCATCGGCCTAAGCATGTACTGCTCATCATCAATTGTGATTGGGGCGTACATCGAATCTTTGAAATAGGGATAGTGACCCGATTTCTTGTAGAGTTCCAGGCTTGCGATGTCCGGGGTAATAACGTGGGTGTAGCCCCGCCGAATTTCCTCGTCTACAATAAATCTCTCCAAAATTCTCCTTACGGTTGCACCCTTTTCCGTCCACAGAGGCAAACCTTTCCCTACCGTGTCAGAAAACACAAAGAGACCCAACTCACTGCCAAGTTTGCGGTGGTCGCGCTTCTTGGCCTCCTCAAGTATCTTGATGTGGGTGTCTAATTCTTCGCGGGTGTTGAAGGCCAAGCCGTAAATGCGGGTAAGCATTTTGTTCTTCTCGTCGCCGCGCCAATAGGCACCCGCCACGTGAGTAAGGCGAAAGGCATCGGGATTGATGTCCTTGCTCGGATTCTCTACGTGACCGCCTTTGCACAGATCTAGGAAGACCACCTCACCCTTTGCATTCAAGGAGTTGTGTAGTGTCAGGTCCTTGCCCTCCTTGGCAAAGTCGCTAGCTAGCTCACGCTTATATTTGTTGTGAGGGAAGAGCTTAATAACTTCATCAACCACAATCTCGCGCTTTTCAAAACCGACCCACTCCTTTATCTTCTCTCTCATCCTGCCCTCAATACGACCGAGGTCCTTGTCTGATAGATTTCCCACAATTTCAAAATCTTGGTAAAAGCCGTTATCAATGGCCGGACCTATGGAGTTCTCGGAACCAGGGAATAGTTCAAGCACGGACGTTGCCAATATGTGAGCCATAGTATGACGTACTGCCTCAATGTCTATTTGGGGCTTATTTCTCCGGAGTAGTTTGATTGGATTTGGTATTTTCATATCTACTAAATCTATAACTTTTTGGCTTTTTCCACAACTATTGAAGGGGAGCCGTTACGGTGAGAAACTGTACCACGTATGGCTATACATTCGTTGGCTAGCAGTACGTTCTTTAATTCGGCGTATGTGTCAGGGAAGACTACAAGCTCAATTGAGTCTGTAAAATCTTCAAGTCTACAGAACATCATCTTATTTCCATCATTTTTAGTAAATATAATTTTGATATTATCAAGCAAACCGGCGGCAAGTACAGACGAGCCACTTTGCATCTTTTTTATTATGGCTATTGTTTGATCATGCTTATCAAATTTATCTTTATATGTTTCCAATGGGTGTCCAGATACATATAATCCAAGCAATTCCTTTTCCCATTTCAGTTTATCTCCCAGAGAAGCGGAAGAGGCTGATTTAAAATTGAATTTTGGCGTAAAGGTTTCCTGACCAAAGAGACTTGTCTGATTGCTTTCATTTGTTGCCAGAGATCTGTTAAAGACCAGAGCTTCCTCAATGTTGCCCAACATCTCACCTCTCTCACCTAAGCTATCCAAAGTACCGGCCATTATTAGGGCCTCGAGTGATTTTTTTGTGAGGTTTTTGTGTTGAATTCGAATCAAAAAATCAGTATATGATTTATAGTTGCCGTGTTCTTTGCGCTCATGAATGATTGCTTTGCCAATTTCCTCGCCAAAGTTTTTAATACTTCCCAGTCCAAATCGGATTTTATTGCTATTTTTTACCACGGTGAAGCCGGAGAAACTTTCATTAACATCCGGTGGCATGATTTGGAAGCCCATGCGTTTGCATTCCACAATAATTTCAGCAATTTTATCAAGATCACCTGAATCGGCAGTAAGTACGGCCGCCATATATTCAGCAGGATAATTAGCCTTCATGTATGCTGTTTGATAGGCTACTCGACCATAGCAAGCGGCATGGGCTTTGTTGAAACCGTAACCCTGGAAAGGTTCAAAAAGCTCCCATAAACCTTCAGCCTCTTTCTTGCTCATGGCAGAGTGCTTAATGCAACCTTCAACAAAGATAACATGTTGTTTTGCCATCTCCTCGGGTATTTTTTTGCCCACTGCTTTACGGAATTTATCTACTGTTTCCCATGTATAACCTGCTAATTCTAGTGCTGTGTACAATAGGTCATCTTGATAAACTAATATGCCGTATGATTTTTCCAAAAAGCTTTTCATTTTTGGATGATAATATTTAATGGGACTTATACCGTGTTTTCTAGCGATGTATTCTGGGATGTTCCTCATTGGTCCGGGACGAAAAAGGGCAACCATTGCGTTGATATCATGGATTGTCGTTGGTTTAAGTTCGACCAGGAATTTTGTTATAGCTGTTCCACCGAGTTGAAATGTACCTTCGGTCTCGCCTCGAGCTAGCATCTCAAATGTCTTTTTATCGTCCAGAGGAATTTTCTCAATATCTATTTTGGTTCCACGAATTTTCTCCACGCGTTCTACTGCGTCCGCCAAAATCGCCAGGTTGCGTATACCAAGGAAGTCGAACTTAAGCAATCCCGCGTCCTCCACGGCGTACATATCATATTGGGTGATTATCTTACCTCCCCCGGGATCAAGTTGTAGAGGCACAAAGTCAGTGAGATCTTTTGGCGCAATCACCACTCCAGCCGCGTGGACACTGATATGTCGCACGCAACCCTCTAATTTTTTACCCAGGTCAATGATGTGTCTTGTGTCTACGTTGTCTGTGTACATTTTGGCAAGATCCGGTTCGAGCTCGAGAGCTCGAACAATAGTCATAGGGAAACCCTGCGAACCCATAGGTATGAGTCGCGAGATTTTGTCACCGATTGCGTAAGCATAACCCAAAGCCCTAGTAACATCTCGTACCACTCCGCGAGCCATCATGGTGCCAAAGGTTCCTATTTGAGCTACGCGAGCATTGCCATACTTTTTCTTAACATATTCGATCATCTCATCTCGTCTGTTATCGGCAAAATCCATATCAAAGTCTGGTGGAGACGGTCGATATGGGTTAAGGAAGCGTTCAAACGGAAGTTGGTATTCGATGGGATCAACATTGGTGATACCCGTAAGATACGCCACCATGGAGCCAGCTCCCGATCCACGCACTGTGGTGTAGATGCCATTATCTCGGGCGTAGCGCATTAAGTCGGCTGTAACAAGATAAAAAGGGTCGTAGCCTTTGTCACCAATGATTTTTAATTCATAAGCAATGCGATCAGTGATTTCTTTTGTTTGTTTAAAATTGCGCCAATTGATTCCATTATCGCAGAGTTGTTTTAATTCTTGACTGTATGAGATATTATCTGAAGTTTTGTAGTCCGGAAAAACCCATTTGCCAAGTTCAAGCTTAATATTACACATATCAACTATTACATTAGTGTTGGCAATTGCCTCGGGATTATCGGCGAATTTTGCATACGCTTCCTCTGTGCTAATAAACGAATAATTACCTTTGGCCATAGAAAAACGATTTTGGTCGCTCATATTGGCTGATGTTTGGATAGCAAGCAATGTTTCATGAGCCTCACGGTCGTCTATTTCGCAATAATGCGAATCCTGGGTGGCAATTATGGGGATACCCATTTCTTTACCAAGTGAGATTAATTTATTTTTTAAAAATAGGCCATCCTCAAGGGCAGGATCATGCATGATTTCTAGGAAGTAGTTCTCTTTGCCGAAAATGTCTTGATACAGATATATTATGCGCCTGGCTTCATTTTCATTGTTTGCGCGCAGGGCTTTGGATAGTTCAGAGTTGTAACAACCCGAAAGAGCGATTATGTTTTCATGATGTTCACGCAGAAGATCATGATCCATTCGTGGTTTGTAGTAGTAACCCTCAAGAGACGCCTTGCTCGAGAGTTTAATCAAGTTTTTGTAGCCTTGTTCGTTTTTGGCCAGTAAAGTAAGGTGAGAACGTTTGTTGTCTATTTTGGGGTCTTTGTCAAAACGAGTGCGGTTGGCTATGTAGGCTTCAATACCAATGATTGGTTTTAGGCCTTCCTTCTGGCACAGTTTGTAGAACTCAATGGCACCATAGAGGTTGCCGTGGTCGGTAAGGGCAAGGGCGGGCATGTTAAATTCTTTGGCCCGTCTTACCAATTGCGGTAACTGCTGTAATCCATCTAACAGTGAATAATGCGAATGTGTATGTAAATGCACAAAAGGCGGTGTGGACATAAATGCATTATAATGGAAAATGCAAAATTAGGAAGGTAAAATTAAAATGAAAAATTTAAAATTTAAGTGGATAATCGGAGTGGATGAAGTTGGCAGAGGGCCTTTGGCGGGACCAGTGACTGTGTGTGTTTTGGCTGTGCCCGTGACCGCATTCAAAGGTTCGACCTTAAGACTTGGATTCCAAGATCTAACATTGGGGCCGGGTCCATTTGACTCAAAAAAACTTAGTGCCAAAAAACGCATGGCCATAGTGCGCGCGCTAAAATATAAAGTCCACCCCCCCAAAATTATCTATAAGTTTGCTTCTGTCGGCGCGAGAATTATTGACCGAAAAGGAATTATCTTTGCGGTTAATTTGGCGATTCATCGAGCCCTGCGACGACTTGGAGTCCAAAGTTCTAAGTGTCAAGTATTGTTAGATGGGGGATTGCGCGCACCCAAAGAGTACAATAATCAGCGAACAATTGTGAGAGGTGACTCAAGCGTGCCGATAATTGGCTTGGCAAGTGTGCTCGCCAAAGTGCATAGAGATAAAAAGATGTCCCGTTTAATTACCCGATATTCAAAGTGGGGTTTTGAGGTTCATAAGGGTTATGGTACGCGAGATCATTACATTGCTTTGCATAAGTACGGCCCCTCTCCCGTTCACCGCTTGAGCTTCTTATAAAATTTAATTTTAATCTTTGACTTTTTATTTCAAATCGTATAGGATTTGAGTTATGTCAGTGCGCATGCGACATACAAGTGGGCATACTCGTAATCGCAGATCTCATCACGCTCTTTTGAGTG
>Ga0209541_10014732_pt1 | contig 11758 bp, 12 predicted proteins | sample RifCSPlowO2_01_FD_184027 | JGI IMG/M metagenome (GOLD analysis project Ga0209541, IMG submission 184027) | Groundwater microbial communities from Rifle, Colorado - Rifle CSP2_plank lowO2_0.1 (SPAdes) (version 2) | ecosystem: Environmental > Aquatic > Deep subsurface > Groundwater | place...
CCCATTGGCGGACTGGAGGGAGCGGTTTTGGGCTATGGATATGTGGCTTGGCAGACACCGGCTTCAAATTATCCGGTTTATAGAAGAAGTCTGACCGGGGGGACTAGGACTTACGTAAAAAATGGAGCTTCTGGCGGATTGTCGAGAGTATTGGCTAACGGTGACGTGAAAACTCTATTTGAAGACAGGAGCGCCGTATCTGGCATGATTGGCGCTTGGTTTGCTGGGAATATAACAGTTGGAGAGGATCCGAATTATGGCGTTTTAGGTTTCTATAACAATAATCGCGCGACAGATTTTGGACTGTGGTCGGGCATAGATACTCTTAGCCCGCATCCCGCCTTTAACGGCACCAACCTTTATGCCGTTATCACCTGGAGTCAAGCGGGTGGCGGGGGTGTTATCCGGTTGGCTATCCTGCAAGCGCCTTAGGTCATTAAACTATGAGAAAATATTTTTCATACATTCTAATACTAGTCCTAGCGGTCGGATTTTTTGCCTACCCTTCTCATGTACAAGCTATTCCTTGTAGCTACAGCGCGTTTGATGAAAACGGAGTCCCATATTACTACCCTCTCGGTTGTGACCCAAATGAAACAGGATCTAACTTAAAGCCTATTAACGCCACTGGTAGTAGTTGGAATGGTATTTGGTCTGGTATCGCTGATTTTGCTACCGATGTCCTCCTTGCCCCTTTTGGATGGTTAGCGGTCCTTATCCTCCAGATAGCCACTCTCCTTACTTACTTAAGTGGCACTATCCTAAATTTTGTAGTTCAATTTACCGTTTTAGACTTTGCGGACAAAATTAAAGAGATTAGCGGGATTAATATTGCTTGGAGAACTATTCGTGATCTTGCTAACATGGGCTTTATCTTTATCCTTCTATACGCGGCTATACGAACAATCCTCGGCATAGGTAGCGAAACCCAGAAACTCATACGCAACATTGTCATTGTGGCTGTTCTCATAAATTTCAGTCTTTTTTTCACCAAGATAGTAATAGACATATCTAATGTTTTGGCTATCTTCTTCTATGATGCAATAGCGCCAGGGGCACTTCAAAACACTGTGACTACTGGACTATCTGGCACCCTAATGAACCCGTTGAAACTCACATCACTTTGGGATATCACAGACATCGCTCTCAAGGGAAAAACTTTAATTATCGTGGGAATAATGGGTACTATACTTTCCCTGATAGTGGCATTTGTATTCTTCGCCATATCTATAATGTTTGTCATTCGTTTCGTGATTCTAATATTTACACTCATTTTATCTCCATTGGCATTCATGGGCTTCATCCTACCTCAACTCGAGAAATACAAGAACCAATGGTGGGAAGCTCTTTCGGGCCAGGCATTCTTTGCTCCAATTTATTTAATGTTGACGTGGGTAGTAGTTCAAGTTTCTAGCGGGCTAATTGTTAACCAGAGTGGCACCCTGTCTCAAGTATTTGAAGGTACACTTGGACCTAATGGGGGAGTCACTCAGCCTAGCGTGGGATCAATTGGAGTTTTGGTGAATTTTATCATTATGATTGTCCTTATTATTGCCTCTCTTGTCATCGCCAAAGAATGGGCCAACAAGGCTGGGCCAATGGCAAGTGCCGCCACCAAGTGGGCCATGGGCGCCGCGGGGGGAGCGACATTGGGTATGGCTGGGAGGTTTGGTAGGGGAACTATAGGACGTGCCGGCCAAGCGATTGCTGACAGTGACTTTATAAAAAGAAACGCACCTGATAGCCGAATGGCACGTTTAGCATTGGCTGCTGGTAAAAGAACTGGTGCTGCAAGCTTTGATGCTAGAGGGCTTGGTGCTGCTGGTGTATTGGAAGCAGGTCAAGCTGGAGGCAAAGGTGGCTATAAAGCAAAGAGGGAAGAAACTATAAAGAGAAGGATGGATATGCTAAGCGATGTGTCGGATAGCATTACGGGTACCAATGTTGAAAATGAGATGACAAACCGAAGATGGACTAGTCAAGCAGATCAGGACTGGTTACAAAACACTGTGGGACTAACTGCAGCTCAAGTTATGGCTGTTAATGCTGGTGGTGCAAGTAAAAATCAGACAGAAACGCTTGGAATAAACGCTCGACAAGCGGAATTAATGAGAAGAAGGGTTCAAGGTGACCTTCTAAGAGGCTCTGAACAGGAGACTCTTAATAGGAAAGATCGATACCTTCATAATCTTAGTCAGACACACTGGTATACTCCTAATCTTTACAGTGGCGTCTCTGAAGATGCTGAGGCTGCAAGAAGAATGCGTGGGAGAAAGAAAGCGAAAGGTCGGAAGTCTCGAGAGGAAGACTATTGGGAGGATGAAAGTGGTGGAACGCCACCAACTCCCCCCACACCACCCGCCCCGCCTGCAACACCTCCCAGACCTCCACGACCAACACCCCCTCCTCCACCAGGTTGGGGGCCAGGAACTCCAGGCGGATCAATAATCCTACCTCCGACAAATACACCACCTTCTCCACCACCAGCTAGTGGGAACATCAGACCAACACCATGAATTCAGAAATAGAAAATATTATTGGGGATAGGATGAAAAAATTACCTCTAGGAATAGTAAACGCTATTAACAGTGTACCTTGGATGGAAAAAGTGCGGAGTATTGCAAAGACCAACAATTTAGACAAAAACCAAGAAGAGTTGTTTGTAACTGAGACAACTATTGTAGTATTCGGGATTGAATCACCAACAAAATATCCAATTAATTTAGCAGAGAATGTTGGATTAAGTGATGACATTGTTATAAAAATTTCTAAAGAAGTCGATGAACAGATTATCACACCAATAATGAAAGCTGTTACAGAGAAAGTTTCTGTCACAACAACTCCACCAGCCAATCTTCCTATGGTTGAGAAGGGAGAGGTGGCACATGACGTTGCACCAGCAACGTCAGAAGTAGGAAGTAAGAAGCAGGAAGTAAGTAGTAAACCAGAGCAAGCGAAAGTATCTTTGCCGGATTATAGATATCCTGGAGGACAGGATCCGTATAGAGAACCGACGAAGTAAAAATCCTAATATCTAATTTCTAAATCCTAAATAAATCCCAATTTTCAAAATTTGAATTTGGGGTTTGGTGCTTATTTAGAGTTTAGTGTTTAGAATTTAGAACTTTTATCCGTTACTGGATTCTGATTCTCTTTAATATCGAGACTCCAAGTGAGTTCTTTAAGTTTCGATTCTGAAAGTTTGGGGACGTATATTTGCTCTAATGGTTTTCTTGATTCTTGATTCGCGCTTCCTGCTTCTGGTTTCTTGTCTTCCTTCTTCCAAATATAAAGCTTGTTAGTAACGGCGTATTTCACAAACGACTCAACCACGTTGATGAATGGCTTATTGTGCACTCTATAGAATGCCAGAGCGGAGGCGAACAAAATTATTGGTAAGCTAATGATGATAGCCAAAAATCTTGGTAGAAAAACAAATAGAACAACGCAAAGACCAACTCCGCCTGCGATGTAGATGAATTGTTTGAAGGTCAAGGGTCCAAAGATCTTATCCTCCACCTCGATAAATTGTGGTACCTGAAAACGCATACTGTAATTATAACAGAAATACTAAACTCTAATATCTAAATCCTAAATAATTTTGAGCATTGGAATTTGGTGCTTATTTAGAGTTTAGTGCTTAGGATTTAGAGTTTGTTATACTTATATGTATGGCTCAAGCTACCAGCGCTACGCAGGAATTCGTCCCGATCAAGGAAGTGCGTGACGGTATCGTCATACTCAAAGATGGCGGCATGCGCGCCATACTTCTCTGTTCATCTTTAAATTTCTCGCTCAAATCAGAAGATGAGAGGAATGCTATCCTCCTCCAGTTTCAAGACTTTCTCAACTCCCTCGATTTCTCTATCGAAATAGTCATCCAGTCCCGCAAATTAGACATCAGACCTTACATCGCTCTCTTAGAAGAGCAAGAGAAGACCCAGACCAACAGTTTGATGAAGATACAAGTGCGAGAATATATCGAGTTTATCAAAAATTTTACTGAGAATACCAACATCATGACCAAGAGCTTCTTTATCATAGTGCCCTACAGCCCGGCTGTTTTAAATACTGGAGTCACAAGGGGAGTTGAAGATATTAGTTCCCGCCTCGGATTCAGTGCCAAGAAGGAACAAGTAGCGACTACGGAATCAAACTTCGACGAGAACCGCACTCAACTGGAAGAACGTCTGTCTGTAGTTGAACAGGGGCTTATCCGCACCGGTATCCGCATGGCCCGATTAGGGACAGAAGAGGTAATCGAACTTTTCTACAAAGCCTTTAATCCCGGCGAAACGGAAAAACCACTCAAAGTGAGCTAACTCACTTTGTAAATCCTAAACTCTAATATCTAAATCCTAAATAAATTTGAATGACCGAAATTCGAAATTCAAAAAAGTACGATTTAGAAGATAGGTGTCTAATCTTTGCAAAGAAAGTGCGAGATTACATTAAAAAGTTGCCTAGAAATACATCTAATATTGAATATAGTAAACAACTTATAAGATCTTCCGGCTCTGTAGGCGCCAACTATATAGAAGCAAACGAGTCTCTTAGTAGGAAAGATTTCTTTATGCGTATAAAGATTTCCAGAAAAGAAGCTAAAGAGAGTGAGTATTGGCTTTCCTTAGCTGAATCTAATAACGACATTGTTTCAGAAAAAGATGGCTTGATTCAAGAAGCTACTGAACTCAGAAAGATATTTGGATCGATTTTGGAGAAATCCAAAACTGATCATGTTTAATATTTTAGATTTAATATTTGGATATTATTTAGAGTTTAGTGCTTAGGATTTAGGGTTTATTCTAGGTTATAATATAATTATGGGCATACTTGACTCACTACTCAGAAGAAAACAGCCGGAGAAAACTGATATCTCCTCAATTTTGCCGCATGAGATTTTCGAGGCCGGAGTACTGGAGCTCAAAGATATAATCGCCCCCTCGGCACTCAAGGTTACACCGAGAGAAATTAATTTGGGTGAGAAGATTCTGCGAAGTTTCTTTGTCATTTCATATCCCCGCTTCCTCCACGAAGGGTGGTTCTCTCCCATTATCAATATGGACAAGGTCTTCGATGTCTCTATTTTTATTCATCCTATCGAAACTTCGAAGATTTTGCGCCAATTCCAGAGAAAAGTGGCGGAGGTTCAGAGTCAGATACATAGCCGAGAGGAGAAGGGTTTAGTGCGCGATCCTGTGCTTGACGTGGCGTACCAGGACCTGGAAAATTTGCGGGATCAACTCCAACAAGCCCAAGAAAGACTGTTCGACGTTGGCCTCTACATCTCTATTTATGGTGACTCAGACATTGAGTTAGACAAAGCGGAATCTGAAATCAAGTCCATCCTTGAAGCTAAACTTATTTATGTTAAGCCGGCACTGTTTCAGCAAGAACAGGGCTATAAAAGCACTTTGCCTCTCGGTAATGACCTGCTTGAGGTACACTCTAAACTTAACTCTTCGCCCCTCTCCTCCCTTTTCCCATTCACTTCTTTCGACTTGACTTCCGACAAGGGCATTCTCTACGGCATCAACAGGCACAATTCCTCGTTAGTCCTCTTCGACCGGTTCTCTCTAGAAAATTACAACTCTGTAATGTTTGCTAAAGCTGGAGCCGGCAAATCTTACGCCACCAAACTCGAAATCTTGCGTACCTTGATGTTTGACACAGAAGTCATTGTGATAGACCCAGAAAAGGAATACGAGTATATAGCGGAGGCGGCCGGAGGAAGATACTTCAATATTTCTTTAAACTCCGAACATCATATCAACCCCTTCGACCTGCCCGTCCCCGGACCAGGCGAGAGTGCTTCAAATATTTTGCGTTCCAATATCATCAACCTCGTTGGTCTCTTTCGTCTCATGATGGGCGGTTTAAGCGCCGAGGAAGATGCCATCATTGACCGCGCTATCACCGAAACCTACGCGCTCAAAGATATCACTGCCGAATCCAATTTCGCCAACGTCGAGCCGCCTTTAATGTCCGACTTCGAACTGGTGCTCTCCGGCATGGAGGGAGGGGAATCATTGGCCCAACGTTTGAGCAAATACACCAAAGGCACCTGGGCCGGATTTATAAACAGACCTTCAAACATCGACATTAATAGAAAGTTTGTGGTCTTCTCTTTACGCGACATGGAGGACGAACTCAAGCCCATTGCTATGTACATTGTCACGCACTACATCTGGAATGCCATTCGCAAAGAACTGAAGAAGCGTCTCTTGGTCATAGATGAAGCCTGGTGGATGATGAAATCAGAAGACACCGCCTCGTTCCTCATGGGACTCGTCAAACGCGGGCGCAAATATTTCCTCGGCGTGGCTACTATCACCCAAGATGTTGGAGACTTTCTCAAGAGCCCTTATGGGATACCTATTATCACCAACTCTTCCATTCAAATACTTTTTAAACAATCGCCGACTACTATAGATGAGTTACAGAAAACATTTAACCTGACGGACGAGGAAAAATTCTTGTTGCTCGAATCAGATGTCGGGGAGGGAATATTCTTCGCTGGACTCAAGCACGTAGCTATTAAAAGCATTTCTTCATATACAGAAGACCAGATTATCACTTCCGACCCATCACAAATTCTGGCCATCAAGAAGGCGAGGCAAGAAACGGTGAAGGAGCAAGAGGCGGCGCAAGAAGCCGCCAGAACTGAAATAAAAGACGCACAAAATGGTTCTATAAACTCACCACAAGATGCAGGATGAAAAGAAAGGACTGAATAATACAACCATCGTACTCATGATATGTGTGGCTCTTTTTTATGATGCTCTACAATGGCTACTAGGCTTTATATTTATGGGGTGGCTTGTAACTATTTTTGCCGGACTAACATTTTACGTTTGGTTCAAGACAAGAGGAATGAGTTTTATGAAGCCAAAGAGATTTGCCACTTTTGGAGGTAGCTTTATTATTGAGCTTATACCAATTGTAGGTGACATTCTTCCTACATGGACCGCTTCCATTACTTATCTCGCTCTGGACTCGAAGATCAAGAAAGTTGTCGGGAAAATTCCTGGTGGGGAGATGGCCATAACTGCAGCAAACAACAAAATGATACGTAATAAAAATATGGCTCAAGTAAACAACATGCAAAGACTAACTCCGATGTCTAAAGATAAATTTGACGAAAGGAGGAACAAGCAAAAAGTCGAGTTAGATAAAAGAACAGAATCAGAAAGAAAAGAACGTGAGGAACGGTATAAATTATACGAAGAAAGGAGGCAGAAACAACGTGAAACTGAGGAAAGATATGGTGGACATGAAAAATACAACAAAGACCTCACAGATTTAAAATACAAATACGGTACAGCAGATAAAAAAGAGAAAGACTTGGCAGATTTAGCATATAAATACAAAGATTCAAGTAGAAATTAAAGATTCTGGAACCTGCAAGGCAAGACCTTGCAGGTTATTCTTTGTAATTTATCCAATCTAGGATTTCTCTCTCAAAGTTTTTGGTTGATGGGAAGTAATCTGGATAAGCTTTCTTGTCTAGAATAGCGCCTTCTTTTCTTTTAATACCGCTAAAATCTAGATAGCTTGAATACTTGTAGTTATCCAGATAGTTTAATGATGCTTTTTTGTTTTTGATTCCCACTTCTTTCCAATCTTTCTGTATCAACTTAAGTGGATTTAAATGAATGTACGAAAATATGTATTTTAAATATTGATCAGTGCCAAGATGTTCTGACTTGAATTTACCCTCAAAAAGTCCGCCGGTCCTTTCATATTTAATATTATGATACATAACATAGGCCGTGGATAACTTTTGTATAAATTTACTTATTCCGCCACTTTCTTTTTCGGTAACTAGAAGATGGAAGTGGTTTGGCATTAAACAATACGCACCAATAGAGACAATTTGACTCCCTCTTTCCCATAGATATGGATCATTTTTAGCGCTGTCTTTAATCATAGACATTCTAAAATTGTTGTCTGAATTACATACGTATAGAAGAACCGTAAAACGCCAGTAATCTTCAATATTATGAAATATTTCTTGTTTACTATTACCTCTATTGTATAAGTGATAATACTCACCTGGAACAAAAGACGTCTTACGTAATGACATGTTTATATTTTAACACCTGGCACCTGCAAGGCAAGGCCTTGCAGGTTGGACACATCAACACCTAGCCTTAAGAAAGATGAGTAAAGCAGTATATAATAAAGACATGAAGAAATGGCTGGTTCTTGTTTTTATATCCTACTTCTTACTACCTACTACTATATCGGCGCAGGAGATAGATCTTCTGTGGCAAGGAGGGACATACGTACCGCCGTTTTATAAAGGACTGCCACTGTGGTCGAAGCAGTCCAAGATTACTTTCGTCGCCATACCGCAAGGTCTCGGCAATCCGGCAAACTTAAATTATAAGTGGACAAAAAACGGCACGGTGTTAGGCAATATATCAGGTGTGGGGAAAAATAGTATCTCCTTTTTCGACCCTGTAATCTCTCGACCCCAAACTATTGTGGTAGAGATTGTGACTAACGAGGACGATGTTTTGGCAAGCGCAGTATTGACCGTTGTTTCCACACCACCTGTATTAGTTGTTTACGAGAACAACCCGCTCTACGGATTCATGTTCCACAGAGAAACAAGTGGTGTGCACGAACTCCAAGGACAAGAAGTAACCTTCACAGCTTTTCCTCTCTTCTTTAGCGCTGTTGGCCGTATGGATAGTTTTCTAGAATATAAGTGGCAAACAAACGTTGGCGAGGCGGAAGCCAGAAACTCTGTCACTTATCGCAGTCCGGATGATGTCTCTGGTTCGTCAGAAGTTCAAGCAAGTATTGTAAATACAAAGAGAATTCTACAGGACGCCAGGAATAGTTTCTTGATAAAATTTGGCAACAATGAATAGATTTAAGATTCAAGATTCCCGCCTGAATGACAGGGTCGGGCAGGTAGGGTTTAGGAATGGGATAATGGTTCTTATTATTCTTACTACCTACTTCTTACTTCCTACTCCTATGTTGGCCCAAACTGAATACACGCTTCTGGCGCCGCTTCCTTTAGACAAAAGTGGTTGTACTGGAAGCGCTAACGAGGTTTGTAAGGTCGACGCTAAAAAGTATATTGAAGGTTTCTTTACTTTAATGATCGCCATAGCCGGCGGGTTGGCTGTTCTGGTGATTATTTTCGGCGGTATTAAATATATGTCCACTGACGCTTTCTCTGGGAAAAGCGAGGCCAAACAGACAATAGAACATGCTATCTGGGGCCTTTTGTTAGCTATAAGTGCGTGGTTAATTCTCAATACCATCAACCCCAACTTAGTTAAATTTAATTTTAACGTTGCCACACAACCGATACCTGCTGTAACTGGCACTGGTGCTCCCGCTTGTTCTACTTGCGTTACCTTTGCATCACTAGGCATTCCAACGTCTGGGGATGCTGTGGGAGCCTCTATTGCACCGTACTTTGGAGACAAGCTCGTTCTTTTAAATAACGGGTTAAGACTTAATAATATTGCCTGGTCTGTGACTGAAGGATACCCACCTTCAGTTACTCACGTATCTGCATGCCACAATAGTGGAACATGTGTAGATGCAAATATTGCAAACCCCAGTGCGGCTAATATAAATAAGTTTTTTACTGTCGCAGCTGGAGCTAACCTAGCGGCTTCATATGAGGTCTTAACTGATGCTGCCAGACAAACCCTTATTAATGCCGGGGTTAACCCATTAATAATAAGGGTAAATGCTGCGGCCTCAGGACCACACTTTCATGTAAAATAAAAAGATGAAAAAAATAATTATAATTTCAATAACAGTTCTCCTAATTCTCTTGGTTACTTTCTTTGGTTGGTACCTTATTGTAAAGAGCCCGGATAGTAGCGCTGAAGCTATCAGGGGCATTTTGCCTTTTGGTACGGCGGGGGATACTGGCCAACCAACGACCAACCCCTCGACTCCGCTCGGGGCAAGCGACCAGTCAACAACCGATGAGTTTGGGAAGCCGACTGCTAGTCTTTTTCGCATATCGATGGAACCTGTAGCTGGGGCAGTTATTTTAAATAAAGGTACTTCGACTGTGGTAGTGCGTTACGTTGATCGAGCCACTGGCCATATATATGAGAGTAATTTAACGACACTGGCAAAAACTAAAATCACTAACCAGACTTTGCCGAAAATTTACGAGGCCTATTTCAGATCAGATGGCAATGCTGTCTTATTTAGATCTCTCCAGAATGACTCTGACACTGTAGAGAACTTTTCTCTCTCCTTAACGCCCCCTAAGGCAACATTGGCTTCGACAAGCTCACCACAAGCAACAGACGGCCTCTACACTGTTTCGGCTACTGCTTTGCGCGGAGATATCAACGCTGTCGCGGTTGGCTCTGGCAACACACTTTTCTATGCTCTCCGAGACACAAAAACTTTAGTCTCTTCGGCATTTAACGGCACCGGGGTAAAAACTTTATTTACCTCTCCTTTCACGGACTGGCATTTGGTGCCAGTCGGAAATAATCTGGTGATTTATACGAAAGCCAGCGCCTACGTGCCCGGTTACGCATACACTTTAAATACTGCAAGCAGAACGCTGACAAAAATTATAGGACCCCTCAATGGGCTTACGGTTAGACCGAACGCTTCCGGCAACAGGATACTGTATTCATACACGGAAGGCAGCGGGACGAAACTTTTTGCCAATAATCTCCAGAGCAAAGATGTTTCTGAAATATTCCCCCCAACCTTGGCGGAAAAGTGTGTCTGGAGCGTAAAAAATGTGGGAGTAGTTTTCTGTGGTGCGCCCACTAGTGGACTAGGGTCTGGAGAACCTGACAATTGGTACAGGGGGGCAACACATTTTTCTGATCGCATCTGGCGTTTCGACACAAACACCGATATTGCCGAAGTTCTTGCTGAACCGAAACAGAATCTTGACATAGATATTGACGTTTTAGATTTAAAACTTTCTCCCAACGAAGATTATCTTATTTTCATCAATAAAAACGATTTGACCTTGTGGGGTCTCAAGCTTGAATAGTTTTAATTTTTCTGCGCACAAAAATTTCTTGGCCGATACTGAAAAGGTTGGTGGTGAGCCAGTAGAGAGCAATGGCCCCTGATACGCTGTAAGAGATAAAGAAAACTATAATTGGGAAAAAATACTTCATCTGGGTCTGCATACTACGGGTCAGGTTGTCGCCGAAAGAATTTCCTTTGGGTTTAACTTGTCCTTTGGTAGAAATTTGAAATTGAAAATAAGTAGAAATTGCGGCTAGCAGTGCCAAGGGGATACTCTTTGCCGTTATATCTAAAAGGCCAAGAAATGTGGTGTTGACGTGGTCCGGCACCGACACAAATGAATAGAGAAGAGAAGATTTGACTTCGGGGAAGTAGAGAAAAATCTGATACATAGCGAAGATAATAGGAATCTGAATAATAATCACCAGTATGCCGGAAAAAGGGTTGACCCCTTTTTCTCTATAGAGAGCGAGGGTGCGCCTGGCTTGTTCTTCGGCCTTATCTTTGTATTTCTCTTTGATTTCCGCCAGACTCGGGGCAATCTCCGACATCCGTACTTGAGTGAGCACGGCTTTTTTGGAAAGTGGGTAAATAATAATGCGAACCAAGATAGTCAGAAGTATGACGATCATGCCAGCATCCACTATGGGAGGCAGGAGATTGAAAAGAAGGATAAGAGTATTGTAAAGCGGATCAAAGAACAGGGTGTGATAGAGAAAAGACATCGGTTAATTTTATACTTTTTTCAGAAGGGTTGCTAGTTCTC
>Ga0209541_10014734_pt1 | contig 11756 bp, 14 predicted proteins | sample RifCSPlowO2_01_FD_184027 | JGI IMG/M metagenome (GOLD analysis project Ga0209541, IMG submission 184027) | Groundwater microbial communities from Rifle, Colorado - Rifle CSP2_plank lowO2_0.1 (SPAdes) (version 2) | ecosystem: Environmental > Aquatic > Deep subsurface > Groundwater | place...
ACAGTCGAAACGCGCGGCTTTCACCAACTTCATGGGCAATTACTTCTCCTAACCAACGGTTATTGCCCAAATCTGAAATGTTTAGCGTGATCCATCCACTGGCTGAGTGATAACTACCTGAAGACACTAGTTCATCTTTATCGTCTGTTACCGTAAGTATAAATTGTCTTTGATAATTATTTATGTCAAATTGGGGTATTGGAGCTTTTGGGTACAAGTCATAGAGTCGCCTGTGCATATCAAAATACACTCGTCTTGCGATTCCCAAACGTTCTTCAGTCCAAAAATCTTGAACTTCAGCTGCGGAAGCCAATCGTTCACCTGGTGGAATTATGGCATGACTTTGGTCGAATTCTGTAGCCATAGTATTAAGATGAAGAAGTATACCACAGAGATTTTGAAGATGAATCCGGGTCACTTAGAAGAGGTGAAGCTGTACTTGAAGAGTCCATGAACTTATCGAAAAATGTCGCCTTTAAATCCAGGTAACACTACTTGGTCGGGGATAGAGGACTTGAACCTCTGACCCCAGCCCGCAAATGCTACGCATATGCGTTGCTGGCGGGTCACGGTCCCATCCGCCAGCTGGCGGACTACCTATCCCAGCACTATCTTGTAAATTTAGTCGGGGTGAAGAGACTCGAACTCTTAGCCTCATCGTCCCAAACGATGCGCGCTAACCAATTGCGCCACACCCCGACTAAATTTACCTAGAAATGCGGGATCCCGAAGTTGCAGGCTAAATTAATAAATTTAGCCGCATACTTCTGGGACTGAACTAATCCCCGATACTTATTACTGCTTCTTAAGGTTGTATTTTACCACAAGGTTAAGTGTGCAATATTTAGTGAGCCTGGAATTACAGCGGTAATTATCTGCCCACGATTGTTTGGTCTACGGGAGCTGAAAGTGAGGTCACTGCCCTATTTACATCGTTAATGACATTGTCCTGTAAATTTAGAAGCTCCCCGGATAATCTTTCTCCCCAGGGAGGCAGACGGTCAAGAAAATAATTATATTCTGAAAAGTAGGAATTGGTGAGGGACGTACCCTCGACGAGCCGGAAAACGCTGGTACCATTTATACCTATAATGGGGATTAATTTTCCAACTTCTTTGCCATGTGCCAATAGAACTAAACCAGCATAGCCATTATTGATTGAAGCTGAAATATAGTTATCAGAAGGTCGAAAAGAAACCTTTTCAAAAACCTGGAGTTCAATAGTGTTTACAGTGTTAATTTCCGAGTTTGTCATTATTTGTGGTGGTTTAAGAGACGTGGTTAAAGCCAACATTTTTTCTTCAATGTCCGGTACTTCAGAGATTACGTCCAAATTACGCCGACCATCAACGAGCAGTTCCACGTAAAAGCCGTTTCGTGGTTCGCTCTGAAATAGGGGTATTACTGCTTCATAAATGGCTTCATCGAAGGTGGAAAATACTTTTGGCTGCTGAGTCCTTTTACCAATCAATCGTTTCGAAGGTATATGTAGTCGTATTTCATCCTGAACTTGAGCAATGCCGAGTGTAAAATTTTGGAGTATTCCGTTTGCGTATATATGCAGGTACTGAAAATCTTTGAGCCATGGACTAGAATTAATTATTTCCAAAGTGTCTTGAAGTTTTCGGTCTAGATCACTGAACTCCTCTTTCTGACGGCCCAATTCTCTTACTCCTAAATTTAAGCCTGAATAAACTAATGTCACTGCGCCGGCTGCCGCCGACCCCAGTATCCACCTTCGGGAGTATTCTCTCATCAGTTAAAAATAAGAGCAGTAAAAACAAATTTAGTGCCGCGGGAGAGACTCGAACTCTCACGCCCGGTTAAACGGACAACAGATTTTAAGTCTGTCTTGTCTACCATTCCAACACCGCGGCATTAATTGACGTATTGGCGCGCCTGTCCGCCTTTGGCGGATATACCATTTCGCCACCCCGGCGCGCTTAAATTATAACACGACCTACACTGTTTTAGACTGGCGAGTAATGATTTGTTATGATAGTGCGGTGATGAAAAAAGTTGCCCTGGTTATCAGTGTTTTGCTCGTTGTCGGCGCAATCGCGTTGCTAGTTACGCAAAATAAACCTAGAATTACTTCAAATGTAATAGTTAATCCGCCTCCGGAGCAGCCAACCGTAACGTTCAACGGCCAGACGTATTTTGTTGAAATCGCTGACACTGCAGTGAGTCAGCAGCACGGGTTGTCAGAACGCAGTTCCCTGCCGCAGGATCAGGGCATGCTGTTTATTTTTGCTGATAAACAGGTGCGGCAGTTCTGGATGAAAGATATGCATTTTCCCCTGGATATGATCTGGATTGACGGCGACACGATCGTTGACATCTCTGAAAACGTTCCCCCACCTGGTGCGGGTGAAGAGCCGGTAATCGTCTATCCCAAAGCTCCGGTTGACAAAGTACTGGAAGTGAATGCGGGAGAGGTAGAAAAATACGGCTTAAAATCAGGACAAAGGGTTGTCATTCAGGGTAATTTGCAATTCTAAACGGTTATGTTAAACTTATTAATACTCAAAATAAACAATAATTATGGCATTACCTTTAAGTAGTGAATTTCCAAAACCGCAACAAGAAGAGAATTTAAACCCAAGGCAGCAATATGCTAGGTTACTAGATCAATTTATTACTGATCGGTTAGCAGCTTATAAGCAGACTCCGAAGCCTGAAAATGTTGCAGTTCAAGGTGTTCCGGAAGCCACCGTATCAATAGCGGAGCAAGTTTCAGAAACAGCATCAGAAACCTCCTTGAGCAAAGTTGCTCAACAAATGCAACAAGAGCTTGTGCAAGGCGAAGGGCAGTTATTCTCGTATATGCGTGGGGCTTATGATATGGCAGAGTTTCATAATAGGCGTATGCGTGAAGGAGGGATAAAGATCGATTCTGACACCGTTATGAGGCAAAAGTGGCAAATGGCCGCAGGAGTGATTGAGCTGGTAACAGGTGAAAATATAGGTGATTATGTAATCAGGCAAGTAACTGGTCAGGCTGTTTCCAAACCAACCCAACCACGGGTTATAAGGCAAGCGGTAGCTAAATGGGGTCCTCAAGGTGGTGCAGGTGGTGGTACGTAATTCTTTTATCTTCTGGTATCATTTTCGTGATATTATTCTAAATAACTTCTAATATCTGCGGACGTAGTTCAATGGTAGAATGCCTCCCTTCCAAGGAGGAGGTTGCGAGTTCAAATCTCGTCGTCCGCTCCAGTTCGATTTAGCCCCAAAGAGATTCGTTAGGAAGCACAACAATTGACAAAACTGTATATTTCAGATATTCTGAAAATATGAAAACAGTAAGTATTGTTAGAGATCGAGGCCAACTGACCATTCCTTATTCGATAAGAAAAGTTGTTAATTGGATTACGCCTATGTCGGCCATTTCAATTTCAGTTGTAAGACCTGATGAAATAATCATAAAACCCCACCAGCAACATGTTGATTGGGATAAAATTTGGAGCCTTGTTAAAGCCTCTCGCGCAATTAAAGGTAAGAGTAAAAGTACAGAAAGCACCGTAGAGTTTCTCGAGAAAGATCGACATTCACACTAAATATGCCACGCAGATTAGTGCTTGATTCTTCTGTAATGATTAAGTGGCTCAACACTGTAAATGAGTTTCACATAGAAAATGCAGATAAAATACTCTCAGATGCCCTTCAGGGAAGCATTGAATTATTAGCTCCGGAACTGGCAAAGTACGAGATTGGAAATGTATTGCTGTTTAGGAAGAAGTTATCGGCAAAAGAAGCACAGATTCCACTTGCAGCGTTTTATGCATATCCGATTAATTTTGTCAGTCAGTCGGAAAAATTGGCTAAAGCAACTTACAGAATTGCACAGGAATCAAAAATTACGTACTATGATGCCAGCTTCTTAGCTTTAGCAAAACAGGAGAATGCCACACTTGTCACTGATAATCCTAAACATCAGGGAAAGCAGACTAAGGTTAAAGTCAAATCTCTTGCAGATTATTAATCTGCAGGGTTTTTGCTAGATTTCAATCAAACTTCTTGCACTTCTTTGACTAATTCAGTAGAGTGATTTTACGTGGAAAATCAGCGCAGAATTACCGGTGGTCACTTGTTTAAAAACATACGAGATGCAGCGTTCAGTGGTGGGGCAGGAGCATTAGTTGGCGTGGGGGTCGTGGAAGTGTTTCAACAAATTTCAGGAAGCAATGTACGACCGGAACTATTCGCTGCGGCCGGCATAGGTGGAATACTCTACGGACTTGTTTTTTGGGCGGAAACGGGAATATGGCGGCAAGTAGTATATATTAAAAATAATGGTGTTCAATCTCCACGACTCTAACCCACATTAAATCATTTACTGTTTTCTCTCCACAAACAGTCTCGGGATTGCGGCTTTGCCCCACATAATTGGTGCGTGTTTGCCTTTGACAAATTCGTAGATGCAGGCGGTCGCCTGTATCGCGCTAGCAACCGTAGTTGCCAACTGTTCAAGTGAAAAAGGATACATAAGACAGTCTCCGGCGGCAAAGATTCCCGGACACGAAGTCAAAAACTTTTCATTAATCACCAAAAGTCTCTGTTGGTGAGCGAGATTAAGTTGTTGGGAAAGTCGAGTCGTACGGGCATTACTTTGTTTATTTGGATTACCGGTACAAAGTAAAACCGTTCTAGTTTCAAAGGTTTGCTGCGTAGCTGTGGTTAAGGTAAATGAGGGTGTTACCACTTCTTTAGTGGAAATGGTCACGACTGTATCTTCCATGGCCGAACCGCCAAGTTCCACTAATTGGGTATTTAAGGTATTGATAAAATCTTTGCCGCTAATTCCTGAAATGCCGGGATAGTCGACAATAAATGGCGCAGTCATCAGCTTTCCGCCCAGTTTGTCACCGATACAAACTGTCTCGAGTTGATAAAGTTTGGCGTAGAGCGCTGCCGTCAGTCCCGCCGCCCCAGAGCCAACGATAACTGTATCGAACATAATTATATGGTATCATACACCTCTTATAAAAAATATGGAAACCATCAGGCTAAGTTCAGAACAAAGAAGTAAGTTGCTCGCCCAAAGTTCTTTAACCCGGACATTATTAGATTCCAGGTTGGATCATGGTATCTGGATGAGAAACTTAAATAAATCTTGTCGTCAATTCGAAGAAGGATTACGTGAAAAAACCGGAGTTATAGATTTAGACATGCTGGTGTTTAAGCCGGCACATTTACTTCTTAACAATGCTTACCAAATATACAGAGACACAGTTTTTGTTAATACGAGGTTGGTTTCTAAAGCGCTGGTCGGATCTGGGTTTCAGTTGGGCGAGGAAAGAGCTTTAGCAGGTTTTTTATCAGAAATTACTGATCAATTGGTGAAGCGAAGGATTATAAGAACACCTTCGGAAATCGGAATATCGAATAATCTTCAAAATGGTATTTTGACTGCGCTGTATTTTGGTTATTACTACAAGAGTTATGTTGATCGGTTATCCCCATTCTCTAATTTTGTGGAAGGATTGGATTTTGAAAAGTAAAACTTCACCTCTTTCTGGAGAGTAGCAACTCGTTTCCCCGGTTTCGATTTAGTATAATAGCCTTTGGTTATGTCAACAGACTGGATAACCGCGTACTGCGCCTGTAGCTCAACTGGATTGAGCAGCTCCCTTCTAAGGAGCAGGTTGTGAGTTCGACTCTCACCAGGCGCGCAGAATAACAGTAGTAAACCTGAGTATGCCAGCATGCAGATTAAACCGTTTAAACTTGAGCGTTACTTTGATAACTACGAATTTTCCACAAAGTATTTGCTTTCGAGTTCAGATTGCGACGGCCTTCCAATGTCCGAAGTGTTATCGTTTGCGGACAGCGAATGCCAGCGCCTCTGGAATAATTTGGTTCTCGGATATACCGAATACTTGGGTCATCCGTTACTGCGAAGTGAAATTGCAAAACTGTATACCGGAATTTCTCCCGAACAGGTCATGGTGGCAGTTCCCGAAGAAGCAATTTTTATAGCACTCAGTGCGCTGCTTAAAAAAGGCGACCATGTCATCTCTACTTTTCCTGGTTATCAGTCCCTGTATCAAATCGCCGAGAGCACGGGATGCGAAGTGACGAAATGGTTGCCTGATGAGCAGAACAGTTGGCGGTTTGATCCTGAGTTTTTACTTGATCAGATTAAGCCAGATACAAAAATTATTATCTTTAATTTTCCACACAACCCTACGGGTTATCTGCCAACTCGAGACGAGTTACAAAAAATTATTGATATTGCCCGGAACTATAACCTCTATATCTTTTCTGATGAAATGTACCGGTTGCTTGAGCATGATGAAAAAGATCAATCACCAAGCGCCTGTGAAATTTATGATAAAGCAATTTCTTTATTTGGTATGTCAAAAACTTTTGGTTTGGCTGGAGCGCGGATTGGCTGGTTGACTACCAAAGATAGACAATGGTTCAGAGAAATTGCAGCGTTTAAGGATTACACAACTATTTGTAATAGCGCGCCTGCAGAAATTTTATCTTTAATAGCGCTTCGGGCCAAAGAGAAAATTATTCGCCGCCATCTCAAAAGAATTAAACGCAACCGGGATGTATTACAGAAATTTCTGGTGAAACACGACAGTTTATTTTCCGGTGTTGTGCCAAAGGCCGGAACACTCTGTTTTCCTAAAATTAAATTCGGTATGCCGTCAGATGAATTTTGCAAAAGGGCCAGGCAGGAAGCTCAGATTATGATACTACCCTCAACCGTGTATGATTATGACCACAAACATTTCCGCATCGGTCTGGGCCGGGGAAATTTTCCTGAGGTGCTTGGCAGGTTTGAAATATTTTTGAAAAAATCTCTGTAAACTGAGTTCCGCTGTAGCTACTCCCAACCTGCGTTGCAAGTTTTTCCCAAGTTTGGTAGGGTAACAGATGCAGTGAAAGCAAATCCGATCAAATTCATTACCCTTTTTCTAATTCTGCTCTGGTTTACGCTGGCAATACCCGGCCAGGTTCAAGCTCTCTACGATCCCCTTTCGATTCCCAATAACCGGATGGGAATCCATATCATAGATGAAAATGACTTGAACGATGCAGCCCGGCTCGTTAATTCTGCTGGCGGCGACTGGGGGTATGTGAAGTTCGTTATCCGTGAGGATGACCGGAACCGGGAAAAATGGCAAGCTGTGTTTGACCGGATGCGGGATTTACATTTAATTCCCATTGTGCGGCTGGCAACCAAAGTTGAACGCGGGTTGTGGGTTAAACCACGAACTGAAGATATCGGCAGTTGGGTGGATTTTTTAAACTCGTTAAACTGGGTGGTGGAAAACCGCTACGTAGTGATTTTTAATGAGCCCAATCACGCCAAAGAATGGGGCGGCGAAATTAATCCCGAAGAGTACGGCTGGTACTTGAAGGAATTTTCCCGTCGCCTGAAAGAAAAATCCGAGGACTTTTTCATTCTTCCGGCCGGCCTCGATGCCTCCGCGCCAAATGGCAATGAGACACTTGATGAACTGCAGTTTATCCGCCGCATGGTAGGAAAAGAACCGGATGTATTCCAGTTTATTGATGGTTGGTCGTCACATTCGTATCCTAATCCTGACTATTCCGGCAGTCCGGATGCATTTGGCAGGGGGACCATCCGCACGTTTTTGTGGGAAAAAAATATATTATCGCTCTATAATGCCGGACATTTGCCGTTGTTTATTCTGGAAACCGGTTGGCAACATAGTAGCGGGAAAATAGAGGCGCGGGCATTATTAAGTCCGGAAGCGGTTGCCAAGAATTACGTACGTGCATTTGCCGATGCGTGGAATGATACCAATATAGTGGCGGTGGTCCCCTTTTTACTCAATTATCAGGACAGTCCGTTTGACCATTTTTCCTGGAGAAAGTTAAATTCCAGCGAGTTTTATCCAATGTTTGACGGGGTGCAACTCATCCCCAAAACCGTGGCGCTTCCGCGCCAGCGCCACAGCGCCCGATTTGTGATTGAGGGTTTACCGCAAAAACTCGTCCGCAACTCGATCTATGATATTTATATAGAAATTGAAAATACCGGCCAGTCGATCATCTCCGACGATGCCGGCTGGCAGCTGGAAATTTCGGGATTGCCGACGGATTTTACGATTGCTACTGAACCGCTCGGCCGGGCCGCGCCCTTTCAACGGGTCCGGGCTATTTTACACGTTACTACTCCATCTCTGGTGCGCAGTTTTGATTACAGCATGAAACTCAAGAAAGACGAGGTAACGGTGCTTTCACAGAATGGAACAGTCGGTACGATTCCCCCTCCGAGTCTACTCGTTAAAGCCAAACGCTGGTTACAAAAAGATGTGACTGGAGACGGGTATTCGCTTTTAATTTACGATGAGCGGGACCGCGTACTCCATGAGGTGAAAAATCTGGAATTCAGCCGTGGGTATACGGAAGTGCATGATTTATATAACGTCATTCCACAACTGACCTATCGCCTGGTTTTGACCAAACAATACTATTTGCCCCGCCAGGTGATGACGACCTTACTTGAAGACCGGACGACGGTGACTTTCCCGCAGCTCCTGCCGTTTGATCCATCTGGCGACGGCTCTTTTAACTTGAACGATGTAAAATCCTTTTTCCGCCATCCGGTACGATCGGTTGGGTTGTTGCTGGGTTTGTAGTTTCAAAGCTTGCAAAATTTAAAAATTAGCGTATAGTACGAACCTATGATTCCGGAAACCCCACAAACAGAATTAGTGAAAAGTTGGAAAGCAGCTCGACTTAACCCAGACGCGATTAATGATAAATTCTATCAGGAGAAATATCTAGTACAAATTATTCCATTGCAAACCCCTCAAATATGGTTGGTCGCTATTGGGATTACCGCTCGTGGAGAACGACCTCATTTAAATATTCCTCTGTCAACTGGATTAAATATTGGATATGTCGAAACGGAAACCACTAGCCTAGGTTTGACAATTGGACCGGTTAGTGATGCTGTTGCTGAATTTAATCTTAGTCAGTTGCAATGTGAAAAAAATGATGCATGGGATAGTGTAGAAAAATTGGGGATTGGTCTAAATCGGTCGCAGCTACCCCGCCTGGTGACCAGCTGGAGCCGATATGCTGAGGACGGTGGGATATTTTCGTTGATACTAATGGACGTTCCCAGTACTCTAATTTGGCAAAGAGACAGCTCAATATATGGTGTTGGAGCAGATAAAATTATGAACTACATGAACACTATAAACCAGCGTCAACCAGATTTTTGTGTTAAACCTTTGCCTCTTTCTTCCTGGTCGAATGTTTCGACCTGAGATTAATTCTTCTTCTAGCTTTGTCCTCAACCCGGGATCGTATATAATACGCTTATTGTAATCTTATATTAAGATTCTTAATCCAGCCTTGCTGGTTGGCAGGTCATAATTCTTAACTCTAAACTTAAGTTTGGTGGCTGTAGCTCAGCGGTAGAGCGCCGCCCTGTGGAGGCGGATGTCGCGGGTTCAAATCCCGTCAGCCACCCCAAACAACTTGCTCTTGAGGATTAGGGCTTTCTGATAACATTTCTTTAGGTTCGCACAGAGAGATCGCCTGTAAAGCCTGTTTAATTCGTTCAAATGGGTAACGTGGCGTTATATCAATCTCTTTATTTTTTATAGTCAGGTTCACACCAATTGCTTGAAGTAAAATTTTCTTTTTCTGAATATCCTTACCTTCCAATACTTTCTTAGCTCTTGCCGCTAATGAGAAAGTCTTGACTAACAAGTCGTCAACTTGGTCAAAATGCTTGTCTATACAATCTAAATTCTGTTTAACTTCATCACGCTCCTTTATAAGTTTTTCTCTTACAGTTTGGTATTCTTTATCGGTTACTAGCGATCCATTTACGTTATCGGGTGAGAGTTTGAGTTTTAGCAGATTATCAATACGAACATTCACATTTTTAAGCGCCTTTTGAAGTTGAGTACGTTGTGCATCACGTACTTTCACCTTATCCTTATTCTTTGCATTGAGCCATTTAATAAACCAGTCTATATAATGCTGTTTGATCGTCAATAATTGGAGAAATGACGCGACTTGAGTATTCAGATTGTCTTCTCTGACATAGAAACGCGGACAGTTAGATTTCCGACGTGAGCAGCGATAGTAAACAAAACGCTGGTTTTTCCCATTCTTGTAGTTTTTTATGTGCTGTTCGGCACAGTACCAGCCGCCGCAGTCACAACGAATCAGGTTGTTGAAGGTAAACTGGTGTTTCACCGGACGGGCTTTCGAGGCGAAACCGTATATTTCCTGAATCAGATCAAATTCAGCTTGTGTTAGCATCGGCTTGTGAACCCCGTTAAAAAGGTTGCCGTTGTATAGAAATTTACCTGTATAAAAAGGATTGCGCACCATAGCGTAAACTCCATTTTTTGAAAGAACATTACCTTTTTTACTCCTGATACCTAACTCTTTGGTCTTTACTACTAAATTAGCTATAGAATATTGTCCTGTTAATGCAAGATCAAATACTTTTCTAACTAAAGGCTAGGAGTAACTATTTTATTAAAAAACTGAATCTATTTCTAAAAAAAGAAGGTAATAACTTATATGTAGTTCCAAAAGTAATATATATTCCTTAAAAAGATTAAAATTTCTATGAGAAGAGAATTAAAAATATTAAATGCAGCTTCTGGATTAACCATGTTTGCTGCAGGGATGTTTGGGCCCCTTTATGCTATTTTTGTTGAAGAAATCGGTGGTGGTTTAATAACAGCTGGAACAGCTTATGGCATTTACGCAATTATAGGAAGTATCTTGATTTTTTTTATAAGCAGATGGGAAGATCATATTAAACATAAGGAAAAATTAATCTTTTTTGGGTATTTACTTTCTTGTCTTGGATTTTTAGGTTATATATTTATAAAAAGTGTATGGCATTTATACTTAGTTCAGATCATTTTTGGAATAGCTTCTGCTATAAGAATTCCTGCATTCGTAAGTATTTATTCTAGCAAAATAGATAAAGGTAAATATGCTTCTGAGTGGGGGATTCTAGAATCAATAAATTGGTTTGTTATTGGTGTTTCTGCTTTTATTGGGGGTATTTTAGCTAAAATCCTTGGATTTAGGTCTTTATTTATGATAATGCTATTTGTTTCTTTAATTGGATTGTTTATTTCCACTTATTTGAATGTTAAAAATAAGATTAAAAAGTAATAAAACTAATTATTGGATTAAGGAAGGGATGTAATTCTAAAACAATTGTTTTAAACAATAAATCTTTAAATAAACCTCATTTTTTAGATTATTATGAAAAATGGCAGATTAATAAAGGGAATTAAAGAATTAAGTTTAATTCTTATTGATGAGCAAATTAATTATGATATAGAAACCTGCCCCTTTCCAAGAAATCTATTGGAACAATTTAAAGAAGAAGGATGTTTAGTCTATGGTTTAGTTGATGATACTGAAAAGAGAGTTTATTTATGGGATAGAATGTGCAATACAGAAAAGAGGCCCGTAATTATCCATGAGGCTTTACACACTCATTGTTATTTGAATGGCCTTAATTGGACTGAAAGAAAAATAAATAATGAATCAAAAAGGATGTATAGGCAATTATATGGAAATTCCGCACCTATTTTAAAATCAAATCACTTTGGGGAAGACTAAATTTGATCAAAAATGATAGCTTTTTACAGCAAAAGTAAGCCTTTTCAGGGTATTTCTCATATAAGGTGCACATAACAGAGATTATATCTACTAAGATTTAAAAGTTTTAAGCGAAGCTTAAATTAACTTATTCGTAAGCCTGTTTAAGCCCT